>Ga0070732_10000390_pt1 | contig 28720 bp, 22 predicted proteins | sample Coa_R1_5_FD_66449 | JGI IMG/M metagenome (GOLD analysis project Ga0070732, IMG submission 66449) | Surface soil microbial communities from Centralia Pennsylvania, which are recovering from an underground coalmine fire - Coalmine... | ecosystem: Environmental > Terrestrial > Soil > Unclassified ... | reverse complement strand
CGATGACAACGACCTGGTCAACCTGGTCATGGCGTCGACACCCGGCGTGACGGTGCCGTTCAAGGTCTACCGGGACCGCAAGCTCATCACGTTGAACATCACGATCGGCGAGCTCGATCTCAACCAGGAGAACGCGCCATCGCAGACGCTCACGACCATGCGGACGCTGCCGGACGTCGAGAGCAAGAAGACGGCGCTCGGTATTTTCGTCGCCGACGTCGACGCGACGGTGGCCCGCGAGCTCAACATGCCGGCGGATCGGCGCGGCGCGCTCATCATGGATCTCGATCCGCGCGGCGACGCCGTCCAGCCGAGGCCGGTCGCGGGTCCACCCGACGTCATCCTGAGCATCGATGGCCGAACCGTCACGAATGCCAAGGACGCGATCGAGGCGTTCGCCGCGGTACCGGTTGGCCACACAGCCACGATCGAGTTGTGGCGCGACAGCGAAGAGCAGGTCGTGCTCATCAAGAAACACTGAGTGTGAATGATTGAGCAGGAGGTCAAGCTCGCGTTCGACGGCCTCGAGGCGGCTCGGCTCGCGGTCACGACCGCCGGCGGCCGCCTCATCGTGCCCCGCCGGCTCATCGAGGATCGACTGTTCGACACTCCCGACCGGCGGCTCGGGCGCGGCGACAAGACTTGTCGCCTACGCCGGGAACCGGGCCGCGCCTTTCTGGCGTTCAAGGGACCGGCGTTGCCCGGCCCTGTGAAGTCGCGGGAGGAGACAGAGACGCCCGTCGGCGACGCTGACGCGATTGAGCGCATCCTGCTGGCTCTCGGCCTCGAGCCCGCCTTCCGGTCGGAAAAGTACCGGGAAGAATACGCGCTCGACGAGGCGACCGTCACCGTCGATGAAACGCCCGTCGGCATCTTCGTCGAAATCGAGGGGACGCCGGCGGTGATTGACCGCGTGGCCGGCCGGCTCGATCGCACCCCGGCCGAGTACCGCCTCGAATCGTATCCGCGTCTCTATGCGGCCTGGTGCGTCGCCCACGGGCGCACACCCGGCGACATGACGTTCGGCTGACGCGGCATGGCGCCCGCCCTCGTCCTCGCCGCCGGCCGCGGCACCCGGCTCGATCCGTTGACCCGACTGATCGCCAAACCTGCGGTTCCTCTCGGCGATCGGGCGCTCATCGAGCGCGTCCTCGAGCACCTGCAGCGCGAGGGCGTGCGGGACGTCGTCCTCAATCTCCATCACAAGCCGGAGAGCCTTACGGCGGTCGTGGGCGACGGCCGGCATCTCGGGCTTCAGGTCCGGTACTCGTGGGAACCCGAGATCCTCGGGTCGGCCGGCGGACCGCGACATGCCCTGGGTCTCCTCGACGCGGACACGTTCCTGCTCGTCAACGGCGACACGCTGTGCGAGTTCCCTTTGGGCCCGATGCTCGAGGCCCACGAGCGCAGCAGTGCGGACGTCACGCTGGCCGTCGTGCCCAACCCCGCCCCGCGCCACTACAACGGGATCCGTGCGAGCGACGACGGCGTGGTCCGCGGCTTCGCTCCGAAGGGCGCGGCCTCGGGCACGTGGCATTTCGTCGGGGTTCAGGTCGCGTCCGCCTCGGTCTTCGGCTCCCTTCCGGACGGTGTGCCGGCCGAGACGATGTCGGGGCTCTATCGGGGTCTTGTCGCGACGCAGCCGGGCCGTGTCTGCGTCTACCCGGTCGGGGCGCCCTTCCTCGACGTCGGCACGCCGCGTGACTACTTCAATGCCGCACGCCAATTCATGGCCACCGGCGGCGAGCGGGAGGCCGCGTCCGCTTCGGTCCGGTGGCCGGGCGTCCACGTGGCGCCTGGCGCGAGGCTGACCCGCTGCGTCGTGGCCACGGATGTGCCCGACGACCTCACCGCCACAGACGCCGTCCTCATGCCCTCCCGTGTCGCCCGGGCCGACGACCGGGTCACGCGCCACGGGTCGGTCGCCATCTTCCCGTTCGAGGGTCTGCCGTAGACTGTCGGCATGCACGACGCCGTGGCCACGGCACCTGTCACGGAGTATCTCGCGCGCGTCGGCTTGTCCGGCGCGCGTGTGGTGCCCCTGACCGGAGACGCCTCGGATCGGCGCTACGTGCGCGTGATTGCGAGTGACGGGTCGAGTACCGTGCTGGCAATTCACGCGGCGCCCTTCGCGTATGCCGCCTTGCCGTTCGTGAACGTGGCCCAGCTCCTGTCCGAGATGCCCGTGCCCGTGCCCCGGATCCTCGGACACGCCGATGACCTCGGCGTCCTCGCGCTCGAGGATCTGGGCGACGTGACGCTCCAAGCGCACGTCGGCACGAACGCCGCGGCGGCGCACGCTTCGCTCTACCGGCGGGCAGTCGCCTTCATCGACACGATTCAGCAGCGCGGCCGCGAGCTGGAAAGCACGCGCTACGCGCCTTACGGCATCGCGTTCGACGAGGACAAGCTCACCTGGGAGATGGAGTTCTTCATCAAGCACTTCCTCGAGGGGTATCGCGGGATTGTCTTCTCGGTCGGGGCCCGAGCCGCCCTTCGGCGCGAACTGGGCGTCATCGTCTCGGAACTTGCGGCGGAGCCACGCGTGCTCTGCCACCGCGACTACCACAGCCGGAATCTGATGCTCACGGGCGATCGGCTGTGCATCATCGATTTTCAGGACGCCCGCATGGGCCCGGACACGTACGATCTCGTGTCCCTCTTGAGAGATTCGTACGTCGACATCGAGGCGGCCGACGGCGAGGCGCTCATCGACTACTTCCTGGCCCTTCGAGGACGCACCAGCGAGCGGGCGGCGTTCCGCTTGCGGTTCGACGTCATGGCGCTCGAACGCAATCTCAAGGCGCTCGGCACGTTCGGGTATCAGGCGACCGCGCGACAGAATCCCGTGTACCTCCAGTACATCCCGCGCACTCTCCGCTATGCGGGCGAGACGCTTCGCGCCCACGCGCGGTTCGCGCGCCTCCAGGAGCTGCTGGCCGACGTCCTTCCGGAGCTCGGCCCGTGACCTCCTTCGGCTTGTCGACCCATCTCTTCCATGGCGATCGGCTCGGCCGCGCGCACCTCGAGACCATCAAGGCGCACGGCTTCGACGCGGTCGAGCTCTTCGCCACGCGCACGCATGTCGACTACCACGATGCGCGTCATCTCGACGAGCTCGAGGCGGCGCTCGGCGCGACGGGCATCAGGGCCGTCAGCATGCACGCCCCGATCTGCGAGTCGTACGTGGGCGGCGTGTGGGGTCGCGCCTACTCAAATGCCGCCGCGGATGCTTCGCGCCGCCTCGAAGCCGTGGCCGAGACCCGGATCGCGCTCGGCGCGGCCCGGCGCCTCGGATGCGACGTCGTCGTGCTGCACCTCGGCTTGCCGGTCACGCAGGACGTCCCGCCGGGGGACAACGACCGGGCGGCCGTTCGTCGAAGCCTCGAGACGCTGGCGGACGCCTCGGTGGCCGCGGGCGTGCCGCTCGCCCTCGAGGTGCTGCCCAACGATCTGTCCGACCCGGATGTCCTCGTCCAATACTTCGAGGAACTGGATCTGGCCGGCGCCGGCGTCTGCCTGGACTTCGGGCATGCGAATCTTCGCGACGGCGCGCCGGAGGCCGCCGAAGCGCTCTCCGGGCACGTCGTCACGACGCACGTGCACGACAACCAGGGCACGCTCGACAACCACCTCGTGCCCTTCGACGGTTCGATCGACTGGACGCGAACGCTCACCGCGATGCAGAAGATCGGGTACAGCGGGCGCTTCGTCTTCGAGGTCGCGGATCACGGCGATGCGCTCGGCGTGCTGCGTCGCACGGTTGGCGCCAGGACCCGTCTTCAGGCCATACTTGACGGGTTGTCCGAGCCGCTGCCGTTCGACGAAGCGGACTGAGCGTTCATCCCCGTGTACATCGAAGACGTCTCCCAGTACGACGGCCAGTCCGTCACCGTTCGCGGCTGGCTCGTCAACCGCCGGTCGAGCGGCAAGATCCACTTTCTCCAGATTCGGGACGGGTCCGGTTTTCTGCAGGCGGTCGTGTCGAAGGCGGCGGTCGGCGCCGAGGCCTTCGGTCGCGCCGACCACCTCTCACAGGAGAGCGCCATCATCGTCCATGGCACGGTGCGGGCGGATTCGCGAGCGCCGGGCGGGTACGAGCTGGACGTGTCGGGGTTGGAGGTCGTGAGCCAGGCGCACGACTTCCCCATCACGCCGAAGGAGCACGGCGTCGACTTCCTCATGGATCGGCGCCATCTCTGGATCCGCGCCGCGCGCCAGCAGGCGGTGCTCCGGATTCGACACGAGGTCATCGACGCGGTCCGTCACTACTTCAACTCGCAAGGTTTCGTGCTTGCCGACACGCCGATCTTCACGCCCTCGGCCTGCGAGGGCACGACGACGCTCTTTCCCGTGCAGTACTTCGACGACGCCACGGCGTACCTCACGCAGAGCGGCCAGCTCTACAACGAAGCCAACGCGATGGCGCTCGGCCGCGTGTACTGCTTCGGCCCGACCTTCCGCGCGGAGAAGTCCAAGACCCGCCGCCACCTGACGGAATTCTGGATGGTCGAGCCCGAGGTCGCCTATGCGAACCTCGACGACATCATCGCGCTCGCCGAGGGTCTCGTGACCGCCGTCATCGCGCGAGTCCTCGACGCCCGCGGTCGCGAGCTGAAGGCGCTCGAGCGGGACACCTCGACGCTCGAGAAGATCACGAAGCCGTTTGCGCGGGTCAGCTACGACGACGCCGTGCGGATCCTGCGGGAGAAGGGACTGCCCTTCGAGTGGGGCGGGGACTTCGGCAGCCCGGACGAAACCGCCCTGTCGGAGCACTTCGCCGGCCCGGTGTGCGTCACCGGCTATCCGACGGCGATCAAGGCGTTCTACTTCAAGCCACAGGACGGCCGGCCCGAGGTTTCGTTGTCGGTCGACGTCCTGGCGCCGGAGGGCTACGGCGAAATCATCGGCGGCGGACAGCGCATTGACGATCTCGATCTGCTGGTCCGGCGCATCGAAGAGCACCATCTGCCGAAGGAGGCCTACGAGTGGTACCTGGATCTCCGCCGTTACGGCAGCGTGCCGCACGCCGGGTTCGGCATGGGCATCGAGCGGGTGGTGGCATGGATTTGCGGCCTCGAGCACTTGCGCGAGGCGATTCCGTATCCGCGGATGCTCTACAGGCTCTATCCATGACACGCCGCTCATGAAGGTCGGCCTCATTTCCCTCGGGTGCCCCAAGAACCTGGTCGATGGCGAGGTCATGCTGGGGCTGGCGCGCGAGGCCGGCCACGAGATCACGGCGGACGCCGCATCCGCGGACGCCATCGTCGTCAACACATGCGCGTTCATCGACGAAGCCAAGGCGGAGTCAGTTGACGCCATCCTCGAGATGGCGCGACTCAAGCGCGACGGCGGGCGGCAGAAACTGATCGTCACGGGCTGCCTGGCCGAGCGCTACCGCGATCAACTGAGATCGGAGATTCCCGAGATTGACGTCGTCCTCGGCACGGGCGAGGTGGCTGACATTGCTGGCGCGATCGGCGGACGGTCATCAGGCCACGCGGTGCCCGTGACGTTCCACCGGCCGGCGCGGCGCGCCGCTCTTCGAGACCCGGCGCCCGCACCGGCACGGCCTCCCCGCCCGACCTATCTCTACGACGCGTCCACGCCCCGGCTGCTCACGACGCCGAAGCACTATGCCTATCTGAAGATCGCCGAGGGCTGCGACTACACATGCGCCTTCTGCATCATTCCGACGCTCCGCGGCTCGTACCGCAGCCGCGACGAGGACTCCATCGTCGCCGAGGCGGAGCGCCTGGCGGCCGGCGGCGTGCGCGAACTGCTCCTCATCTCGCAGGACACGACGTTCTTCGGCAACGACCGCGGCCTCCGGCACGCGATCGGGCGCCTGCTCCGCCGGCTGAACGGCATCGACGGCCTCGCCTGGATTCGCCTGCTCTACCTGTATCCGACGACGGTGACCGACGATCTGCTCGACGTCATGGCGGCGTCGGAGAAGGTGTGCCGCTACATCGACCTGCCCCTGCAGCACGCCTCAGCCGATGTCTTGCGGCGCATGCGCCGTCCGGGCACCCGACGAGCGTACGACACGTTGCTCGCGCGCGCCCGCGCGCGCGTTCCCGGGGTCACGCTGCGCACGACGTTCATCGTGGGATTCCCCGGCGAGACCGAGCGCGACTTTGCCGAACTCGAGGCGTTCGTCCGCGACACGGGTTTCGAGCACGTCGGCGTCTTCACGTATTCGCACGAGGAGGGCACCCGCGCCCATGCCCTCGCCGACGACGTGCCGGCGGCCCTCAAGGCCGAGCGGCGCGACCGACTCATGCAGGTCCAGCGCGACCTGGTGGCCCGGCGTCACGCGACGATGATCGGCCGGACCACGCGCGTCATCGTCGACGGTCCGTCGCCCGACGCGCCGCTCGTCCTCGAGGGCCGGCTCGAGGGTCAGGCGCCGGATATCGACTCGGTCGTCTACTTCGATGAGTGCGACGCGACGGCCCATGCGCCGGGCAGCCTGGTCGACGTGGAATTGACGGGAGCGCGCGGCTACGACTTCATTGCCGTGCCCTTCCGTCCGGTGGCCAGATAGCGCGCGAAGGATCCGGGAACCGCCGCGGCAGGGTGACAGGTCGCTCTCGAGTTGCTATACTTTGAGCCGGTCTTAGCGGGAAAGGCTATGGAGTGGGCCCGTGCCCACTTTTTGTTTTTTAGGGGTCCACTCGCGCCAAGACTGCCGGCCGTACGCGGGGTTGCACTCGATGAGACTGGGGGCGCCGTAGCCGTGGCGATCGGAGACGCCGAGCTGGCTCCTGTGCGGGCGGCTGCGGACCGCGTCGCGGCGAGCTACGGGCTGGAGATTTTCGACCTGCAGTTCCGGCGCGAGGCGATCGGCTGGGTCCTGCGCGTGGTCCTGGATCGGCCGGTGGGAGACGCGGCCGGGCCGGGCGAGTCCGTGACGGTCGAGGACTGCCAGCGCGTGAGTCAGGATCTCAGCGCGATCTTCGACGTCGAGGACGACTTGGGCCGCGCGCTCGACCGTCAGTACACGTTGGAGGTCTCGTCGCCTGGGCTGGACCGGCCGCTCAGAGGCGAGGCGGACTATCGGCGCTTCAGGGGTCGGCTCGCGAAGATCGTCACCGACGCGCCGGTCGAGGGCCAGAGCCACTTCGAGGGCCGGCTCACGGGCGTCGAGGGCGGCTCGGTCGTCGTGACGGAGGGGCGGCGCGTCCACCGGATTCCGCTGGCGCACATCCGGCGAGCGCGTCTGGAGGTTGAGTTCTGATTTATGGCCACTGAATTGCAGCAAATGATCGAGGTCGTCGCGAAGGACAAGGGCATCGACCCGACCATCGTGATCACCGCCATTGAAGACGCCTATCTTGCGGCGGCGCGCAAGGTCTATCGCGGCGACGAGGATCTGCGGACACGGTTCAACCTGGAAAGCGGGCAGGTGGAACTCTATGCGGTTCGACAGATCGTGCCGGAAATGACGGCGCCGGCGAAAGAGATCTCTCTCGAGGAAGCCCGGCAGCTCTACGGCGACGAGGCGGAAATCGGGATGGAGATCGAGTTTCCGAAGGAGACCGACAAGCTCGGTCGCATCGCCGCGCAGACCGCCAAGCAGGTGATCGCGCAGCGAGTGCGCGAGGCCGAGCGCGAGAAGGTGCACGGCGAGTTCAGCCAGCGCGTCGGCGAAGTCGTGAGCGCAACGGTCAAGCGCTTCGAGAGCGGCGACCTGATTGCTGAGATTGGACGCGTCGAAGCGCAGATTCCACGCAAAGAACAGTCGCGGGCGGAGAACTACGCGATCGGCGACCGCGTGCGCGCCGTCATCAAGGCGGTCACGAAGAACGCCAAGGGACCGCAGGTCGTGCTGTCCCGCACGGATCCGGCCCTGCTCATCAAGCTCTTCGAGCAGGAGGTCCCGGAGATTTACGACGGCACGGTCATGATTCGCGGCGCCGTGCGCGAGGCGGGCGATCGCGCGAAGGTCGCGGTGTTCTCGCGCGAGCGCGACGTCGACCCGGTCGGCGCCTGCGTTGGCATGCGCGGCACGCGCGTGCAGGCGATCATCCGCGAACTCCGCGGTGAGAAGATCGACATCGTCGAATGGTCCGAGGATCCGGTGCAATTCGTCACGAAGGCCCTCAGTCCGGCCCGCGTCCAGCGCGTCAGCATCGTCGACAACGACGAGCGCGTGATGGAGGTCGTGGTCGAGGACCGGCAGTTGTCGCTCGCCATCGGCAAGAAGGGCCAGAACGTGCGGCTCGCCGCCAAGCTCACCGGGTGGAAGATCGACATCAAGAGCGAGGAAGAGCGGCGCAAGGAAGTCGAGGCCACGCTGGCGGGCATCGAGTTCGGCGGCGCGGGTGAGACCGCCCGGCCTCTGTCCCTACCGGGGATTCACGTCGAGGTCGTGACCGTCCTGAAGAACGCCGGGTACGACACGGCGGAGCGCATTCTCGAGGCGAGCCGAGAAACGTTGGCGGCGCTGCCGGGCTTTGACGCGGAGACGGTCGAGGCCGTCCGCGTGGCCGCGGAGGCCGAGCGCGGGACCCAGCCGGCCGCGGCGCCGGGTCCAGGCGAACTTGCGGCCCAGGATGCCACCGAGGAGCCGGCCGCGGCTGAGGCGACTGCGGACGCCAAGAGTCACGAGAACTGAGTTACCGAGAGGAATCCTTTGGCCACTGTCCGGATCTACAAGGTCGCTGAACTCCTGGGCATGTCGAGCCCGGAAGCCATGGCCCTGCTCAAGCAGGACACGGGCATCGAGGTGAAGAGCGCGTCGAGCTCGATCGAGGAAATCGTGGCGCGCCAATTCGTCGAACGCCACGCGCGACGACGCAACATCGCCCTGCCGCCACCGAGCGCGCTGTTCTCCGAAGCGCCGGCCGCCAGGCGGCCCGCGGGCAAGACAACTGCGAAGGCCCCTGAACCGCCGAAGGCCGCCGGGCCCGCGATGCGCCCGCGCTTGATCAAGGTGATCAAGCCGATTGGCGTGCCCGCCGACGCGACAGGTGCCGGGCCCCAGGCGCACGACGTCGCGGCAGAGATCGAGCATCCGACGCCGCTGGAGGTCCCGATCGAACCGCCGACGGCCGAGGTGGCCGCGCCGGACGAACTCGAAGTCCTCCTCGAGGAGCCGCCGTCAGCGCCGATTGTCGAGCCGCCGGTCGACGTGCCGGCGTTCAGCGCAGAGGCTGCCCACGTCGAGGCTCCCGTACCGGCTCCGCCGCCGGTCCCGGCTCTCGCGCGGCCCGCCGGCCGGCTCGTGCCGCCGACGCGGCGCCTGCGCATCGAGGATCCGGTGACGGGCGAAGCGCCGGCGGCTCGCCCGCTGCCGCAGCGCCCGGTCGTTCGACCTCACGCGTCGGCACCGGCGCCGACGCGTCCGGCCGCGCCTCTCAGCCCCGGCCAGCGCCCCGCGACGCTGGGCCGCTCGCCGGTCAGCCCGCCGCGTCCGCCGCTGGGTGGTCCGCGGCCGCTGCCGTCGCAACCTGTGCGCCCGACCGTCCCTGGACAACGGCCGCCGGGGAGCCTGCCTCGTCCGCAGTTCCGCCCCGCGGGTCCGCGCCCGAAGGGACCGGCCGCCCGCCGGGACGAGCGCCCCATCATGCCGCTTGCGCCGGCCGCGCCGCCGCCAATCACCAAACTGATCACGCTCGCCGAGGGCATGACGGTCAAGGATCTGGCCGACAAGCTCGAGCTCAAGGTCAAGGACGTCTTGAAGAAGCTCCTGGACCGCCGCATGATGCTGACGATCAACTCGACGCTCGACGCCGACACCGCGCAGACGATCGCGCGGGACTTCGGCGCTGAAGTCCTGATCCGGAGTTTCGAGGAAGAACTCACCGAGGTCGAAACCGAGGCCTCGAAGCCCGAGGACCTGTCGACGCGCGCCCCCGTGGTCACCGTCATGGGCCACGTCGACCACGGCAAGACGACGCTCCTCGACGCGATTCGGCAGACGAAAGTGGCCGAACGCGAGGCGGGCGGCATCACGCAGCACATCGGGGCGTACTCGGTCGACGTCAACGGCCGGCGTGTGGTCTTCCTCGACACGCCAGGTCATGAAGCGTTCACGCTCATGCGCGCCCGGGGCGCGCGTGTGACCGACGTCGTGATCCTCGTCGTCGCGGCCGATGACGGCGTCATGCCGCAGACGAGAGAGGCGATCGATCACGCTCAAGCGGCGAAAGTGCCGATGATCGTCGCCATCAACAAGATCGACAAGCCGGACGCCAATCCCGAGCGCGTCAAGCGCGAGCTGACCGAGCTCGGCTTGATGCCGGAAGATTGGGGCGGCACGACGGTCACCGTCGAGGTGTCGGCCCGGCAGCGGAAGAACCTCGACCAGCTCCTGGAAATGATTCTGCTCGTCTCGGACCTCGCCGACCTGAAGGCCAATCCCAAGCGCATGGCGCAGGGCACGGTGCTCGAGTCGAAACTCGACCGTGGGCGCGGCCCCGTTGCGACCGTCCTCGTCCAGGACGGCACGCTCAACGAGGGCGATCTCGTCATCGCCGGCACGGTCGAGGGGAAGGTGCGGGCGCTCTTCGACCACCTCGGCCACAAGGTCAAGCAGGCGGGTCCGTCGACGCCGGTCGAAGTGCTCGGCCTGTCGGCCCCGCCACGGCCGGGCGACACCTTCCAGGTCGTCGACGATGCGATCAAGGCGCGGCACATTGCGAGCTACCGCCAGGCGGTCGCAAAGGAGAAGTCGCTCGGTGGCAAGGGCGGCCGGCTGACGCTCGAGGCGCTTCAGCAACAGATGGCCGAAGGCTCCATGAAGGATCTGTCGATCATCATCAAGGCCGACGTGCAGGGATCGGCCGAGGTGCTGGCCGACATGCTCTCGAAGCTGAGCGACGACCGCGTCAAGATCCGCATCATCCACACCGGCGTCGGCGCCATCAACGAGTCGGACGTGCTGCTCGCGGCCGCCTCGAGCGCCATCATCATCGGCTTCAACGTGAAGCCGGATCGCAATGCCGAGAGCGTGGCAGAACGCGAAGAGGTCGACATTCGCGAGCATTCGATCATCTACAACGTCACGGACGAGATCAAGAAAGCGATGGCCGGCCTGCTCGAGCCGACGCTCAAGGAGACGCGCCTCGGATCCGCGCGCGTCCAGCAGATCTTCAAGACGCCGAAGGCCGGCACCGTCGCCGGCTGTCTGGTGGCCGACGGCCGGATTACGCGCAGCGGCGATACGCAGGCGCGAGTAACGCGCGACGGCGCCGTCATCTGGCAGGGGCGGATCAGCGGCCTCCGGCGGTTCAAGGACGACGTCAGCGAGGTCCGGACGGGGCTCGAGTGCGGCATCAGCCTCGACCGGTTCAACGACGTCAAAGTGGGCGACATCATCGAGGTCTTCACGGTCGAGAAGATCGCCGCGACGGTGTGAAGACGACCTGGCCCGTGGCCGGTCGATCGCCCATTGCCAGTCACCAACTGACATGACCGTGGCGCTCCTGTCCGTCGAGTTGTTCCTCCCGATGTCTCAGTCCCTGAAGGACAAGCGCATGGTGCTGCGCCGCCTGAAGGACCGGCTGGGCGTTCTGAACGTGGCGATCGCGGAGGTCGCCCATCAGGACGTCTGGCAGCGCGCGGGCCTCGGCATCGTCTCGGTGGGGTCGTCCGACGAGATGGCCGAGCAGTCGCTGACCAAGGCACTGGCGGAAATCGAACGGCTCGAGCCAGGCCTCGTGACCCAGAGCCAGATGGAGTTCCTTCGCTGACATGCCTCAAGGCACACGCCCCGCACGCGTCGGCGAAGAGCTTCGGCAGGCCCTGGCCGAACTCCTGGCGCGTGAGGTCCACGACCCCGGCATCGGGTTCGTGACGATCACGCACGTCAAGGTCTCGCCGGACCTCCAGACGGCGCGCGTGTCCTACACGAGCCTCGGGGACGACAAGGCACGACGCGACTCCGCGCGCGCGCTCGACCGCGCGACGCCCTTCCTGCGGCGGGCGATCGGCCAGCGCCTTCGGCTCCGACGCGTGCCCGAGTTGATGTTCCATTTCGACCAGAGCGTCGAGAACCAGGACCGGATCGAGCGCATCCTGATCGACCTGGCCGAGGAGCGCAGCAGCCGCGCCGGCGGTGAGCCGGCGGAGCCCGAGACGTCGAAAGCGGAGGCCGATCCGACGCCGCCCACGAAGGAGCGATCGTGATCGGGTCGGCCGCCGCCGTCGCGGCCGCCATTCATGCGCGGCAGTCCTTCATCCTGACGTCTCACGCCCGGCCGGATGGCGATGCCGTCGGGTCTCAACTCGCGCTCGCATTCGCCCTGGATGCCCTCGGCAAGCAGGTACGGCTCGTCAACCGCGATCCCGTGCCGTCGCCGTACCGGGATTTTCCAGGCGTCGATCGGATCGAAGTCGCGCCGGCGGTCGAGGGCGCCGCCGACGCCGTGGTGCTGCTCGAGTGCAGCGATCCGACGCGCCCGGACGTCGCCGGTTTCGATCGCTACGATCTCGTCAACATCGATCACCATCTCGGCAACACTCAATACGGCCAGGTGAACTGGTTCGACCCCACCGCCGCCGCCTGCGGGGAGATGGTGGCCGATCTCATCGACGCGCTCGGTGTCTCCTGGACGACGGCGATGGCCGAGCACTTGTACCTGGCGATTGCCACCGACACGGGCGGATTCCGCCACGGGCCGGTCTCGGCGCGCACCTTCGAAGCGTGCCGTCGCGTCGCGGCGACGGGCGTCGATCCGTCGGAGGTCTCACGGCGTATCTTCAGCAGCTTCGGGCTGGGTCGCGTCAAGCTCACGGGGGCCATGCTGAGCGCGATGCAACTCTTTCATCGCGATCGCGTGGCCGTCCTGTTCTTCGACGACGCCCTGCTCGCCGCGTGCGGGGCGTCGGTCGATGACACCGAGGGCCTCGTGAACATCCCCCTCATGGCGCGCGAGGTCGAGGTCGTGGCGCTCTTCAAGCAACAGGCGCCCAGCGTCTGCCGGGTGAGCCTCCGATCAAAGGGCGATGTCGACGTTCGCCGTGTGGCGCTCGCCTGGGCGGGCGGGGGCCACAAGAACGCCGCCGGGCTCACCGTGAACGGCGACTTCGCCGCCGCGCAGGAGGCGGTCATCGCCGCCATCGGCCAGGTCCTGCCCGCCTGATCCGCGCCCGAGGCCATGGACGGCATCCTGCTCGTCGACAAGCCGGCCGGGCCGACGTCGCACGATATCGTCCGCCGGATCCGGCGGACGAGCGGCGAGCGGCGCGTCGGGCACACCGGCACGCTCGACCCTCGGGCCACCGGCCTGCTGCCACTAGTGCTGGGCCGGGCCACGCGTCTCGCGTCGCGGCTGACCGCGCACCGCAAGACCTACGAGGCGGTCATTCGCCTCGGCTTCTCCACCGACACGGATGACGTCGACGGCCAGCCGATCGGCGCGCCGACGCCGGTCACAGCGGATGCGGCGGCGGTTCGCGAGGCGATCGCCGCGTTCGTGGGCGCGATCGATCAAGTCCCGCCCACACATTCGGCGAAGAAGGTCGGCGGCGAGCGGGCCTATGCCCGTGCGCGGCGCGACGAGGACGTCCGGCTTTCGCCCGTCCCGGTCACGGTCTTCGAGATCGAGACACTCGGGTACGCGGCCGACGAGGTCCACCTCCGCATCACCGCCTCGTCCGGCTTCTACGTTCGGGCCCTGGCCCGCGACCTGGGCGTCGCGCTCGGGTGTGGCGGCCATCTGGCGTCGCTCCGTCGCACGGTCATCGGGCGTTTTCACGTCGCGATGGCACTGTCGCTCGAGGAGGCCGAGCGCGCCGGTCCGGCCGTCGCGGACCAGCTCGTGACGATGGCGGACGCGCTTGCGGACCGCCCGGCGGTCCGGCTGACCGACCGGGGCCTCGTCCGGGCGCTCCACGGGAATGCGGTGGGCGTCGAGCACCTCGAGGTGGGGGCGTTGCCGCCGCCGAGCGCCGGGGACGTGCGACTTCTGGGGCCGGCCGGCGAGCTGGTCGCCATCGCCAATTCCAGGGGCGGCGCTTTGCATCCCGTCCTCGTGGTCGGATAACATGTGGCGTTGCGGTCGTGCGTTTGCGGCCGCCCGGCAGGACGACGGCGGGCTGGAGGCTCTTCGCTCTGGGCCGTTCGTGGAGGACACTCGGTGCTAAGTCACGAGCGCAAGACGGCCTTAATTGGTTCTTACCGCACGCACGATTCCGATACGGGCTCCCCGGAAGTTCAGGTGGCGATCCTCAGCGAGCGCATCAACTACCTGACGGAGCATTTCAAGACGCATGTCAAGGATCACCATTCGCGCCGCGGGCTCCTCAAGCTCGTGGGCCAGCGGCGCCGGCTCCTGGACTACTTGAAGCGAAAGAACTCTGATCGCTACGCTGATCTGATTCAGAAACTCGGCATCCGTAAGTAGGCGGATCCTGAGATACGGCGAGGCGCCGGCCGCGGACGGGCGCCAGATGTCAGATCGCCCCGCGAACCTTTCTGACGTCCGCCTCTGACCTCTGCGTTCTGCCTTCGTTCCACTGCGTATGATTCCCACAGCACATCGGCGTGACCTCACGATCGGCGCCCGCACTCTCAGCATCGAGACGGGCAAGCTCGCCAAACAGGCGGACGGATCGGTGATCGTGCGATCGGGCGACACGATGGTGATCGTCACCGCGTGCCAGGCCGCGACCGCGCGTGTCGGCATCGACTTCCTGCCGCTCACCGTCGACTACCGCGAGTACACCTACGCCTCTGGGCGCATCCCCGGCGGCTTCTTCAAGCGCGAGGGCAAGCCGGCTGAGAAGGAAGTGCTCACGAGCCGCCTCATCGACCGGCCAATCCGGCCGCTGTTCCCCAGCGGCTGGTACTACGAGACGCAGATCGTCTCGCTCCTGATTTCCGCGGATACGGAGAACGACTCGGACGTGCTGGCCATCACCGGCGCCTCGGCCGCGCTGGCCCTGTCCTCGATTCCCTTTGAGAAGACCATCGCGGGCGTGCGCATCGGCCTCGTCGACGGCCAGTTCGTGGTGAATCCGACGTTCACCGAGCGCAAGCAGAGCAAGATGGACCTGATCGTCGCGGGCAGCGCCGACGCGATCATGATGGTCGAGGCCGGGGCCAAGGAGGCGACCGAGGACGAGATGATCGGCGCCCTGGATACCGCGCATCACGCGATCAAGCAGATCGTGGCCGCCATCGACGACCTGGTGCGGACCTGCGGCAAGCCGAAGAAGTCGGTCGCCGCCAAGCGCGTGTCGGCCGATGTGCAGCTCGACGTCGAGGCGAAAGCCTACGGCCCGCTCGCCGAAGCCATGCGCATCAAGGACAAGCTCGAGAACTACGCCCGGGTCGACGCGGTCCTGGCCGAACTGCTCGCGACCATCCCCGAGACCGAGACCGACCGACGCACGGAGTCCAAGGCCGCGTTCAAGCACCTCAAAGAGAAAGTCATGCGGGACGAGATTCTCGAGCGCGGCGCGCGTCTCGACGGCCGTCGCTTCGACGAGATTCGACCGATCTGGATCGAGGTCGGCGTGCTGCCCCGTGTGCACGGATCGGTCGTGTTCACGCGCGGCGAAACGCAGGCACTCGTCTCCGCCACCCTCGGCACGGACGACGACTCGCAGAAGATCGAGATGGTCGACGGCGAGATCTACAAGCGGTTCATGCTGCACTACAACTTCCCGCCCTTCTCGGTGGGCGAAGTCCAGTTCCTGCGCGGGCCCGGCCGGCGCGAGATCGGGCACGGCGCCCTCGCCGAGCGTTCCCTCGTGCCGCTCCTGCCGTCAGCCGACGACTTTCCGTATACCGTGCGGATCGTCGCCGACATCCTCGAGTCGAACGGCTCGTCGTCGATGGCCTCGGTATGCGGGGGCGCGCTCGCGTTGATGGATGCCGGCGTGCCCCTCAAGGCTCCGGTCGCCGGCGTCGCCATGGGGCTCGTCATGGACGAGCACACGGGCAAGTGGGCGGTGCTGAGCGACATCGCCGGGGCCGAGGACCACTACGGTGACATGGACTTCAAGGTCGCCGGCACGGCGTCGGGCATCACGGCGCTGCAGATGGACATCAAGGTCAGCGGCATCACGCTCGAGATCATGCGCCAGGCGCTCGATCAGGCGCGGCGCGGCCGGCTCGAGATCCTCGAGAAGATGCACGCGGCGCTGCCGGCGCACCGCGCGGCCATCTCGGCCTACGCTCCGCGGATCGTGACGATCCGGATCCCGACCGAGAAGATCCGCGACGTCATCGGGCCAGGCGGCAAGACCATCCGCAGCATCATCGAGAAAACCGGCGTCAAGATCGACGTCGAGGACGACGGCCGCGTGAACGTCGCGTCGGCCGACGAGGGCGCGGCGGCGCGCGCGATCGCGATGATCCAGGAACTCACGGCCACCCCCGAACTCGAGAAAAGCTACCTTGGACGCGTCGAGCGCATCACCGATTTCGGGGCGTTCGTCGAGATCATGCCAGGCGTCGACGGCCTTCTCCACGTCTCGGAGATCGCCAACTACCGCGTCAAAGACGTCCGGGACGAGCTGAAGGAAGGCGAACAGATCATGGTCAAAGTGATCAACGTCGATCCTTCCGGGAAGGTCCGGCTGAGCCGCAAGGCGCTCCTCGGGCCCGACGAGGGCACCGCGCCGCGAGAACCGCGCCCGGTGCCGGATGGTCCGATCGACGACCGCAGCCACGGCGGCCCTCGCGACCACGGCTTCCGGGGCGACCGAGGCGGCCGCGGCCGTGATCGCGGCCCACGCCGCCACTAAAGTCCTTCGAGTTGGTTCGGCAGACGCCGCGTGAGGCTGGACGCCCCGCGGAGCCCTGCCCTTGTCGGCCGGAAGACCGATACACTGGGTGCGTCGTCTCTTCTCCTTGGAGGGGCTGAGTGATCCAGGTCCAGGCGCGCCCGTGGGTTCGGTCGATTGCCAGCGTCGCGGTCATCGCGCTGGCGGTCCAAGGCGCCAGGACGATCGAGGCCCGATCCAAGCACGAATTTGAAATCTCCGCGCACAAGTACGCGTATCGTGTGACGGGCGCGGATCGGCCGGAGATTCACGTCCGCGAGGGCGACGTGGTCCGCGTCACGTTCTCCGCTGACGACATCCCGCACAGCTTCACGATCGACGAGCCGTACCGGATCTCCAAGCGCGCGGAGCCGGGCAAGCCCGTGACCTTCGAGTTTCTCGCCGACAAGCCAGGCACGTTCGAGTTCTACTGCAACCTGGCGATCGACGAGCGCTGCCGGAAGGAGCTCCGCGGCACGCTCATCGTCGACCCCCATTCTGAATGACGTACCGCTCGGCGGCCGCGAGCCGTTCCGCGACCGTCGGGTGGCGGTGGTACAGCCAGCGTACGGCCCGGGCGGGCCGTTCCTCCACGAGGTGCCGCGCGCTCAACCGTCGCAGCGCTGAGCCAAACGCCTCGCTTCCGCCGGTGAGGCGCAGCGCGAACTCGTCCGCCGCCCGCTCCTGCCGTCGCGACTGCGCATGGCGGAGCGGGGTCGCCGCCAGCCACGCCGCGCCGGCGACAAGGGCGATGAAGGGCAGGACGGCCAGGCTCCCCCGATCCTCCAGACCGAGGCCCTGCCCCGTCCAGCCGCGGATGACCTCTGCGACGCCGAAGGCCGCCGACAGGATGGCGCCGTCCACGATCAACGTACGCCACAGGTCGTGATGCGCGTGGTGCGCCAGCTCGTGGGCGACGACGACGGCGACTTCCTCGTCCGACCAGTCCTCAATCAGCTCACGCGACACGAACACCCGACGGGCCCCACCGACGCCGGCGACGATCGCCGTCGAACCTGCCGACGTGGACATCGGCGACCGCCTGGCACGCCATTCGTCGATGCCTGCCACCCGCACCGGGGCCCGCGCCGCTAGATCCGCCAGTCGTTCCGCCAGACCAGGTCGCGACACCGGCCGGGCATCGCCGATCCACCCCAAGAGCCAGGGCGCCGCGCCCAGGGCCACGGCGAGGACGCCGGCGAGCGACAGCCCCGAGGCGATCCACCACCACGGGCCGGTCAGCCAGATGGCCGCCCGTACGACCATTCCGGCCACGCACGCGGCGACGAGCGTCACGACCGTGGCGCGGGCCTGGGCCCCCAGCACGCCCTCGACGGTCGGTTCCGCGCCGGTGCGACCATAGCGGCGGCCGACGCTGAGCGACCAATAGAGCGCGCTCGGCAGGGCGATGAGCTCCCACAGGATCACTGCGCAGGTAATGAAGGCGCCCAACGCCACCAGACCTGCGATGGGCGCCGACGCGCCGACGCTGACCGACGTCGCCCACGCAGCGAGGGCTTGGGCGCCAGGCGTCAGCACGAGGATCGCCAGCATGACGCCGCCGGCGACGACGCCGGCCGCCTGGGTCCGCCGTTTCAGGCGCTGGTACCGCGAGGCCTTCGTCTCGTTCATGGCGTCGATGTCGGAACCGGAGCCGGGGCGCGCGGCCGACGGCTCACGTGCGCGTCATTGCAGCTCGAGGGAGATCAGCTTCGACACGCCCGGCTCCTCCATCGTCACCCCGTAGAGACGATTGGCGATCTCCATCGTCTTGCGGTTGTGGGTGATGAGGATGAACTGCGTGTGGGACTGCATGCCCTGGAGCATCTCCACGAACCTGCCGATGTTCGCGTCGTCGAGCGGCGCGTCGATCTCGTCGAGGAGGCAGAACGGACTCGGACGGTACTTGAAGATCGCGAACATCAGCGCCATGGCGGTCAGGGCCTTTTCCCCGCCCGACAGCAGCTGGACGTTCTGGAGGCGCTTGCCTGGCGGCTGCGCGATCATGTCGATGCCGCTCTCGCTCTCGTTCTCCTGATCGATCAGGACGAGGCCGGCTCGTCCGCCGCCGAAGAGCGTCGAGAACGTGGCCTGGAACTCGGTGTTGATGCTGACGAAGGCCTCGTCGAATCGCTCGCGCGTCGTCTTGTCGATCCTGCGGATGGCCTCACCGGTCTGAGCGATGGAATCGAGCAGATCCTTGCGCTGCGTCGTCAGGAATGTGTGACGGGCTTCCAGGTCATCGAACTGCTCGATGGCCATCATGTTGACCGGGCCCAGCCGATCGATCTTCTGCTTCAGGTCGGCGATGATCTGCTCCGGGCCGAGCGTCTCCTCGAGGGCCGCGGCGCCGGGCGTAGCGACTTCGTCGACCACCGCCGCAGCGCCCGTCTCCACGCCGTCTTCGGCGGCCTCGGCCGCCTCCTCGGCGGCGTCCCGCGCCGCCACGGCCGCCAATTGCCGGGCCGGCGCGATCAGTTCCCCGGCATCCTCCATTCGCGCGACGGCCGCGGCCACGTCGTCGATGGCGAGGTTCAACGCGTCCAGGCAGGCGGTCGCGAGGTGGGCCAGGTCGGACGCCGCGGTGGCGCGTGCCACCTCGAAGCGCGCCACCTCGGCGCGCGCGGCATCGAGGCCGTGACGAGCGACGCGAATCTCCTGTTCGCTGGCGGTGAACGCCCCGCGCAGCTCGAGCAGGCGGTCGTCGACCCGACGGACGTCCGCACGCAGACGATCCAGTTCGTGGACGTCGGCATCGAGGAGCCGTTCGGCCTCGTGAATATCGGCCGTCAGGGCCTGGCGGCGCGTGACCGTGCCGGCCACGTCCTGACGTCGCGCGGCAATCCGCTCGTCGAGGTCGCGGGCCGCGTCCTCGAGTCGAGCGGCCTCGGCATCGAGGACCGACGTGCGCTCGACGAGCGCGGCCTGATCGGCGCGGGCCTCGCTTGCTGCGCGCATCGCCGTCTCGGCCGCCTCACGGGCCGCGTGCAGGGACGCCAGGACGGCGGCGAGCTTGCCTTCCGCGCCTCGCTGCTCCGTCTCATGCGAGTCAATCGTGCGCGACGCCTCATCACGGCGTTGTCCGGCGTCCGCCTCGGCTTCCGTGGCCTGGCGGCGCTCGGTGGTCACCACTGTGAGTCGCTGCTCGAGCCGGGCCCGGTCCGCCTCGGCGCGAGCCGACTCCGCATCAAGGGCGACGATCGTCTTCTCGTGGTCGTGAGCAGCCGCCGCGTGGGTGGCGGCGAGATCCTCAGCGCGTCGGATCGCCTGGTCGAGGACGGACACCTCCCGGCCTATTCGTTCCAGGTCGGCAATGCCGTTCGCCACGAGTTCCCGCAGGGACGCGACCTCGCCTCGGGTCTCGAGGATGCCCCGCTGCTCTCGGCGCACGCCGCCCTCGACGCGGTGCGCGCCGCGCCACACGTCGCCCATCCGAGTCGCCACCGGTTCTGGAGCGGTCCGGGCCAGCGCACGAGCCGCTTCCGGCGAGTCGACGATCCAGGCGTCGCCGACCAGAGCCCTCAGCACGGGGGCGTGCGGCCCGGTCGGGCGTGCGACGGACCGCAACGTGCGAGCCCCGGGGGCTGGCGTCGCCGCGGGCTCGTGCCCCTCGTCGCCAGGCGCACCCTCGAGGACGACCAGGCCGCACCGTCCGGCGCGAGCGTCGGCGACGAGCGCCAAGGCTCGACCGGCATCTTCGGCGCGATCGACGATGACGTGCTGGAGCAGATCGCCCAGGAGCGCATCCACCGCCCGCTCGAAGGAGCGTTGGACGTCGAGGTGATCGGCCACGGCTCCATACCGGCGCGGCGCCTCGGTGCCGGCGGCCAGGAGAAAGCGGGCGGCATCGCCGAACGTGGCCCGGCTTGCGTCGAGCTCTTCGAGCGACTTCAACCGCGCTTCGGCCCCGGCCTGGTCACGCTGGCGCCTCAGCATCGTCTCAGCCGCCTGGTCACGCGCCGTCCGTTGCGCGACCATCTCCCTGTCGGCCTCGACTCGGGCCTGACGGGCCTGCTCCAAGGCGGCGTCGGCGTCAGCGCGGGCGGTGCCGGCGGCGGCTCGATCCTGCGTCGCGCGGGCTAGCTCTCGTTCGAGCTCGCTCGACTCGAAGTCGAGCTTCTCCCGATCCGCTGCCACCCGCGCACGGACGGCGTCCGCGTGATCGCGCGCCTGTCGGAGGGCCGCGAGCGTCGACGTGGCCGAGAGGACCGCGGCGCGAGTGTAGTCCGCCTCGCGCTCGGCCTCCTGCACCGCGGCGGCCGTTTGGCCGTAAGCGGTTTCGCGCGCCTCGACGGCCTGCTGGCTCTCGCCGAGCGCGCCTCGAGCCTTGGCGGCCACCGCCCGGTGGGCCTCGATGGCGAGGCGCGCAGGGCCCCGGCGGCCTTCGAGATCGGCGGCTTCAGCTTCGAACGCCGCCGCCTGGCGGGTCAGCTCCTCGATCTGCTGCTTGTCGAAGTCCACCTGCTGCTGTCGGCGGCCGATCGCCAGCTCGCGGGCGTGCGCCCGCTCGCGCGTGTCAGTCGCCGCGGCCTCGCCTTCGGTGACCTCCAGGCGCACGGCTTCAAGGGCCGCGTCGAGCTCGGCGACGTGGGCGGCCGCGGCCGCCTCGCGGGTTCGCGCCCCGGCGAGCGCCTGTTCGGCCTGGTCGATTTCCTTCGACAGCTTTTCGTGGCGTCGCGCGAACTGGACCTGTTCCCAGCGGCGCAATTCTTCGCGGAGGCGCTTGTACCGGCGCGCGCGCGCGGCCTGCCGGCGCAGCGCGCTGCGCTGCTTTTCGACCTCGAAGATGATGTCGTCGATGCGGGTGAGATTCTGGCGCGCGGCCTCGAGCTTCAGCTCCGCCGCTCGACGCCGGGACTTGTACTTCGTCACGCCCGCCGCCTCTTCGATGAGCATGCGCCGCTCGGCCGGGCGCGACGACAAAATCTGACCAATCTTGCCCTGCTCGATGACGGCGTAGGCCTTCACGCCCAGGCCCGAGTCCATGAGGAAATCGTGCACGTCGCGCAGGCGGCACACTTCGCCATCGATCAGGTACTCGCTCTCGCCGGATCGGTAAAGGCGGCGGCCAATCTCGACGTTCCGCGTGACCAGCAGCCCCTCGTCGGTGGGGTCGAGGTCCTCGGGCTCCACTCCGACGGCCGTGGCCATGGCGCGGGCGACATCGCTCAAGCGGAGGCGCACTTCGGCGGCGGCCGTGGGCTTTCGGGCGTCGCTGCCGTTGAAGATCACGTCCTCCATGCGTTCGCCGCGGAGGCTCTTGGCGCTTTGCTCGCCGAGGACCCAGGTGATCGCGTCGACCACGTTGCTCTTCCCGCAGCCGTTCGGGCCGACAATCGCCGTCACGCCGTGGTCGAAGCCCAATTCGGCCCGGTCCGGAAAGCTCTTGAACCCGTTGATGTGCAGTTTGGACAGTCGCATGCAGTCGTGGCGGTACAGACAAACAGCCGCTTCGATCGACACCTCTACTTCGACCCAAGCGGCTGGGAAAACGCCGTGACGTCAGGCGCTTCGGCGCCTGGTGAGCCGACCCGTTCTCCGCCGATCGGCGGAGGCCCCGGGGCCGCGATCACGCCGCTAGTCTAGCAAGCACTACGGCATGCGGCAAGGATGAACTCGAGCCCAAGATATTGGGCTCGGCGGACCGTCAGGACCCCTTCTTCGGGAGTTCCAGCAGGTGTTTGGCTTCGTCGAAGTAGCCGAGCGCCGACTGCACCTGGGGATCGATGGCCGTCAGGTTCCGGCGTGCCTCTTCGACGCCGAACAGATCGACGTCCACTTCATAGCGAATCATCGCCTTGACGAACGGCACGTCGGCCGCGAACGCCGCGTCGTCCAAGCGCACGCGCTCGTTGACGAGCTCCTGCTTGAACTCCGCCACCATGCCGTCCGTCACCTGCCAGCCTTTCGCGACCCGATGCGAGGCGGCCGCCGCGGCGGCGCCGGGACGTGTGTCACCTTCCTTGGTGAAGTGCTCAGCGAAGCTCACGAATGCGCCACGGGCGTAGATCGCGCGTAGAAAGCGGGACGGGGTGAAGCCCTCGATCGGTCCGGGGATGAAGTGGTCGGGCTCGATCCCGCCGCCACCGTAGACGCTTCGACCGGCATCGGTGTGATGCAGCTCCGAGGCCGGATGCGGCCGCGATCCGTTCTGATCCCGCAGCTGATAGGTCATGTAGTCGTCGAAGCTCGCGTCCCACGGCCGCTGAATAACGCGGCCGCTCGGCGTATAGTAATGCGCCGTCGTCAAAGCGAGCCCGGCGCCGCCAGTGATGGGATACACCGACTGCACGAGCGCCTTGCCGAAGGTGGTCTCGCCGACGACCAGCCCGCGGTCATGGTCCTGCATCGCGCCGGTGACGATCTCGGCGGCGCTGGCGCTGTCACGGTTGACCAGCACGACGAGCGGGACCGTGGGATACGCGCCCTCCTCGGTGGCGCGGGAGTCGATGTCGGAATTCGGCACGCGGCCGCGGGTGTAGACGATCATCTCGCCGCGTTTCAGGAACTTGTTGGCCGTGGCGATCGCAGCATCGATGGGCCCGCCCGGATTCTCGCGGAGATCGAGGATGACGCGCTGCATGCCGGCGTCCGCCAGCCGCTTCAACGCCGTGGTCATCTCCTGATCGGTCGTCTCCGAGAAGTCCTGGAGGCGGATGTAGCCCGTGCCCGGGGCAATCATGAACGCGGTCCGGACGGTGACGATGTTGATTTCGTCGCGCGCGACCGTCACCGGAATCAGATTCTGGAGGCCTGGTCTTCGAATCGAGATATTGACCGTCGTGCCCTTGGGCCCTTTGATGTGTTTGACGACCTCATCGGTCGTCCAGCCCTTGGTGCTCTCCTTCTCGACCATCGCGATGACGTCGCCGCGGCGAATCCCCGCCTGGTAGGCGGGCGACCCCTCGAAGAGCTGTGTGACGGTGATGTCGCCTTCAATCGACGCCACGATGCTCACGCCGATCCCGTAGTAGTGGCCCGTCTCGCGCTCGCGCATGCTGGCAAACGCCTTCGGATCGAAGAATGACGAGTGCGGATCGAGCGTGCGCAGCATGCCGTCGATGGATCCGTAAATGATCTGGGCGGAATCGACGGGCGCCACATACTCGCGCTCAACGGCGTCGAGCGCGGCGGCATACATCCGATATCGGGTGACCGCGCGGTCTTCCGACGCCACCAGCCGGCTGCCAAACACGCCCCCGAGCGCGGCCGAGACGACCACCACGACGACGGCAAACGGAACCTTGAGTACTCGCATATACACGACACCTACGCGGCTTCACGCCGCCGGAAGAGCCAGGCCACGCCGATGCTGAGACCGTAGAGGGCGAGCATGGGCAGAGCGACCACGAACTGGGAGAAGTAATCGGGCGACGGCGTCACGATGGCGGCGATCAGGACGGACCCCAGGATGGCGTATTTCCATTGCTTCACCAGGAACTGCCACGTGATGAGGCCAAACCGCGTCAGGAAGAACACGAACACCGGCATCTCGAAGATGATGCCGAGAATGATGGTGATGTGGATGTAGAGCGAGAAGGCCTCGCCGATCGTCGGGAGGAACTGGATGTACTCGTTCGAAAACGACGTGCCGCCGAGGAACCTCCACATCATGATGAACGCGATGTAGTGGGAGAACGCGGCGCCCGCGAGGAACAGCAGCGAGGCGCTCACGACAAACGGAATCACGACCTTGCGCTCGCGTGTGTACAAACCGGGCGCGACGAACAACCAGATCTGCGCAAAGATGAACGGGGACGCGACGAGCAGGGCGACGAGGAGGACGAGCTCGAACTTGAACATGAACCCATCGGCCGCCTGCGTGTAGATCATCTTGACGTCGGGCGGCAGCACCTGATGGAAGTACCTCAGCATCCACCGATAGATGTGGTCGGCATAGAGGCCCGGCACGACGGCCGCCCCGAGCAGCGAATACAAGGAGTAAATGATGCGGCGGCGCAGTTCCTCGAGGTGCTCGAGGAAGCTCATCCGCGCGCCAGCTTGCGCCTCTTCGGCCTCGGCGCCCACGGACTCTCCGAGAACGGCGGGCGGCGGGTCGGTCCGTTCGTGCGACGGCATGCTCGTGGTCGGCGCGCTCGTCTACGACCCGTGCTGCCCGCGGGCGATCGACTCGAGGTCGGAGGCGATGACGGCGTGGGGCGTGTCGTCGGAATGCGCGGCCGGGCCGGCGGAGGTCGCCGGCGGAGGCGCCTGCGGCGCTTCAGTCGCCGGCGGGAGCGCCGCGCCGCGTTCCTCGCCCACCGGAGTCGCCTGTCGGCGTTCCTCGCCCACCGGAGTCGCCTGTCGGCGCTCCTCGCTCACCGGAGTCGCCTGTCGGCGCTCCTCGCTCACCGGAGTCGAGGCGCGGCGCTCCTCGGCGCGAATCTCTTCATCGAGAGTGTTCTTCAGCTCATTCGACGCGCGCTTGAACTCGTTGATGCCACGACCAAGGGAGCGGGCCAAGTCGGGCAGTTTCTTCGGGCCAAAGACGATCAGGGCCACGATGAAAATGACGAGCAGTTCCGGAAAACCCAGGTTCACACGCGCTCCTTCGGGACCCGATCGGGCGGCTGCGTGTTTTCAGTATACCGCGCGGGTCAGCGCTCCCCGGCCGCGTAAAAACCCTACGGAAGCCTGCCAACCCATGTGTTTGCGTTGACTTGCAAGACTCTGGACCGTACCATCGATACTCTGGAGACCATGCGGCTCGCCGACCCTGCCCTCCGCCTGCCCCAGCCGGCCCGCCGCCTTCGAACGAGCCAACCATGACCAACCGCCGCAAGATGCTGGGATCGTGTGTCCTCTCGCTGCCCCTCGCGTTCGCCGTGGCGTCTGCGGCGTTCGCGCAGCAGCCTTCCGCGCAGACGACGGCATCAGCGCAGACGGGACCGCCCAGTTCGGCGCTGGCGACGCAGCAGGGCGATACCGGATTGTGGGCCGTTCCGACCGCCGACGTGCTGGCCAACAAGAAATGGAGCGTCAGTTTCTACCGGACGGACCGGGAGGACGCGCAGGGCCCGGCCGACGTGGCGAACTTCCCCGCCAACTTCGCTGTCGGCTTGATGAACCACGCCGAGGTGTTTGGCAGTTGGACGCTCGTGACTCGCATCGATCGCGACACCCGGCCCCTGTTTCAGCCAGGCGCCTCCACGAGCGTCGGCGGCGGCCTCCTCGTTGACTACCCGCTCGACCACTCAGAGTGGATTGGCAATGCGCGCGGCGACCTCCGGCTCGGGGCGAAGATCAACTTTTTGTCGGAAGTGGACAAGGCTCCTTTCGGCGCCGCTCTACGTGTGATCGTGAAGCTTCCGGTGGGCAACAGCACGCTCGGCTCGAGTACCGGAAAGGCTGACGTGTCGCTTCAGGCGGTCGTCTCGAAGCACACCCCGGTTGCCCTGGTGTCGGTCTTCGGCGGCCCGATCATTCGCGGCAACCCGACCGGCTACCAGCTCCCGAACGGCCTGCAGTGGGGAGTGGGGGTGGGCTTCCCGGAGCGCTATAACCTCGGCTTCCACGTCACCGCTGAGATCTACGGCGAGAAGTACTTCAGCAGCACCATCACCGCGCCGCCCGGCCTCCTTGGCTCCGACGGCTCGATCGTGCCGACTTCGACCGTCATCGGGAGCCCCTTGCTCAGCGACGTCGGGCTGACTTGGCAGGCGCCGAACGGCTTTTTCATCGGCGCCGACACGGTCTGGGATCTGGCGCCCAAGGGCGATGGCGGCTTCGAGGTGCGCCTGGGCTATCACCCGGGTGCCCGTGGCTCCGAGCGCCCGGCGCCTCCCCCGCCGCCGCCGGCTCCACCCCCGCCGACTCCTCCGGCGCCTCCGAGCCCCCCTCCCGCCGTGGCGAACCGGCCGCCGACGGTCCGAGCCATGTGCGATCCGTGCACGGTCGAGGTTGGGAAGACCTCAACGGTCACCGCCGATGCGCAAGATCCGGACGGCGATCCGCTCACCTACCGGTGGTCGGCGCCGGCCGGCACGTTCAGCAGCCCGACGAGCCGCCAGACGCCCTGGACCGCGCCGATGGTCGTCGGCCCCGTGGTGACGACCGTGACCGTCGATGACGGACACGGACACCAGGTGAGCGACAGCGTGACGATTCAGGTCATCAAGCCGGTCGCGCGGGAGATCGTCTTCGAGGACGTCTATTTCGAGTTCGATCGGTCAACGCTCCGCCCCGACGCCCAGAGGATCCTCGACGACGCGGTCACCAAGATGCAGGCCGACCCGACGCTGCAGATCACGATCGAGGGCTACACGTGCAACATCGGCACCGCCGAGTACAACCTCGCGCTTGGCGAGCGTCGAGCCCGCGCGGTTCGCGACTATCTGGTCGGCAAGGGCGTCAGCACGGATCGCCTGCGGATTGTGAGCTACGGCGCCGAACGGCCGAAGTACGACAACTCGCGAGAGGAAACGCGGCGTCTCAATCGGCGGGCGGCCTTGATGGTCCGGCTGACGGGCGGAGGAGACTAGGGCATTGCGCGAAATGGGGCAATCCGTGAGTGAGTGAATGCGTGAGTGGAGTGGGTGAATCCATTCACGCATTCGCTGATTCGCTCACTGCCCCATTTCGCGGTGATCAGTTAGTACGCCTTGGCAAACCATGCCTTTACCCGGGCAGCGCCGTTGCACTTGATGCACGGCCCATCTACCGCCGGGGAGTCGAGCGGGATATTCCGCAGAGTGGCCTGCGTTTCGGCCTTGATCGCGGCTTCGCATTCGGCGCTTCCGCACCAGCTCGCGATGACGAAGCCAGGACGGCCCTCCATGGCGCTCACGAACTCGGCCCATGTGGAGGCCTCGCTCGTGTGCGCCGTCCGGAACTCGACGGCCTTGGCATACAGCGCCTGCTGAATCGCCTCGAGCAGCGCGGGAACCCGTGTGCCGAGGTCGCTGAATGCGATCGCCGCCTTCTCGCGGGTGTCCCGTCGGGCTGAGAAGACCTGGCCCTTCTCGAGGTCCTTCGGCCCGATCTCCAACCGAAGGGGCACGCCTCGCAGCTCCCATTCCGCGAACTTCCATCCAGGCGAATTCTCCTCGCTGGCATCCAGATGCACGCGAACGCCCTTGGCCGCCAACTCGTCCCGAATGGCGACGGCCTTCGGCAGTACGGTTTCCTTCCAGTTGCCGCGGGGAATCGGCACGATCACGACCTGGTGCGGCGCGATGTGGGGCGGCAGGACGAGCCCGCTGTCATCGCCGTGGGTCATGATCACCCCGCCGACGAGACGGGTTGACACCCCCCACGACGTCGTCCAGACATGCTGCACCGATTTGTCGCGGCCCTGGAACTTGATGTCGAACGCCTTGGCAAAATTCTGACCGAGGTTATGCGAGGTCCCGGCCTGGAGCGCGCGTCCATCGCCCATCAGCGCTTCAATCGAGTAGGTCCGAGACGCGCCGGCGAACTTTTCGCTGTCGCTCTTCAGGCCCGCGATCACGGGCATGGCCAGATCGGTCTCGGACGCTTCCTTGTAGAGCGCGAGAATCTTCAGCGTCTCGGCCTCGGCCTCGTCGGCGGTCTCGTGCGCCGTGTGGCCCTCCTGCCAGAGGAACTCGGTCGTGCGCAGGAACGGGCGGGTGACTTTCTCCCATCGCACGACGTTCGCCCATTGGTTGATCAGAATCGGCAAATCGCGCCACGATTTGATCCACTTTGCGTACATCGTCCCGACCATGACCTCCGAGGTAGGCCGAATGATCAGCCTCTCCTCGAGATCCTCGTCGCCGCCCCTCGTCACCCAGGCGACCTGCGGCGCGAAGCCCTCGACGTGCTCCTTTTCGCGCATCAAGAGGCTCTCGGGAATGAACAACGGGAAGTAGGCATTGACGTGCCCCGTCGCTTTGAAGCGCCGGTCGAACGCCTGCTGGATCAGTTCCCAAATGGCATAGCCGTAGGGCCGGATGACCATGCAGCCCTTGACGGGTGAGTAGTCGGCCAACTCGGCGCGCCGAACGACGTCGAGATACCAGCGGGAGAAGTC
>Ga0070732_10000389_pt1 | contig 28811 bp, 19 predicted proteins | sample Coa_R1_5_FD_66449 | JGI IMG/M metagenome (GOLD analysis project Ga0070732, IMG submission 66449) | Surface soil microbial communities from Centralia Pennsylvania, which are recovering from an underground coalmine fire - Coalmine... | ecosystem: Environmental > Terrestrial > Soil > Unclassified ... | reverse complement strand
GAAGTACCGGCGAGAAACCATCGCGGAACTGGCGGAGGGATATGAAACCAGCCTGCTGGAAGTGATAGCCCACTGTGTATCGCCGGAGGCCGGCGGATTCACTCCAAACGATTTTGCCGAGTTTAACTGGCAGCAGTCACAGATTGGCGATATTGCTGCTGCCATTCTGAAAACCAAGTCAACTAGCCCACACTCATGATTTGCCGGCTTAAATGTGTCGTCGGGTGTCCGGAGAAATAGATTCCCGGCGTCAGGGGCAGCAGCATTTCCTGCCAATGACGAAATTACCATTCTTGAGATGACAGGATAAAACAGATGAATCTGGACAATGTAGAAACCTTCTATCCGCTTTCGCCGGGGCAGCAGGGAATTCTCTTTCACAGCGTGTTTGACCCTGCTTCTTATGCTTATTTCGGGCAGCTCGGTTTTACGTTTTTCGAAAGTATTGATGTCCCGGCATTTGAGCGCGCTTGGCAGCAGGTAATTCAGAGGCATCCGGTGTTGCGCACATTCTTCGTCTGGGAAGGTCTCAAAGAGCCGGTTCAGGTCATCCGGCCTGATGTTCAGACTACGATAGAGCAGCATGATTGGCGGAACATGACGGAGCCGGAGCAGCGGGCGAAGTTGGAGCATTTCCTGCAGGCCGACCGCGAACGGGGCCTGGATCTGACCAAAGCGCCGTTGTTGCGACTGACGCTGATTCGGCTGGGCGAAGAGAGTTGTCGGTTCATCTGGAGTCATCATCACGTGGTGGTCGATGGGTGGAGTGCACCGCTGATTCTGAACGAACTCTTGAGTCTTTACGTTAGCTATCGGAGAGGGGAGCAATTAGACCTGCCTGCTCCGCGTCCCTACCGTGATTACATTGCATGGCTGGCAAAACAGGACGTCAAGAAAGCGGAAGAGTACTGGCGTAGTCTGCTCAAGGGGTTCAGCACGCCGACGCCATTGGAAATCGAACGCAAATCAGGCGAGAAGCTCAAGAGCGCTGAGGCGCATACGGCTGATGGATGGGAACGGGAGATTGAAGTCAGCCCCGATTTGCTGAGGCGCTTACAAGAGGTTGGGCGTAAACAGCGGTTGACCCTGAACACCATAGTGCAAGGCGCGTGGGCGATTCTGTTGAGCAAATACAGCGGCCTTGGCGATGTAGTGTACGGAGCGACCGTCAGCGGTCGGCCGGCAGAGTTGCAGGGAGCCGACGAAATGGTTGGCCTGTTCATCAACACTTTGCCAGCTCGAGTGCGGGTGCGACCGGACGAACTACTGGCAGACCTGCTGAAACAGATACAAGATCAGCAATTGGAGACGCGCCAGTATGAGTACAGCCGGCTGGTGGATGTGCAGACGTGGAGCGAAGTGGAACGCGGATCCTCATTATTCGACACCATCTTCGTCTTTGAAAACTATCCCGTCAAAAAGCTTTCCTCGGACGCGAGCGGATCTCTAAAAATTGACAACGTCACCTTCAATCAAAGAACAAACTATTCGTTGACGTTTGCCGCGGGGCTGGGAACGTCTCTCGTCTTGCGTATTCTTTACGATCCGCGCAAGTATAGCGGCGATTCGATCAACCACGTATTGAGGCACCTGACAAACCTGTTAGAAGAGTTCGCAAAGGGACCGGATCGGCAGATTAACGAGATCGATATCCTGAGCGCGGAAGAGCGGGAACAGATCTTGAGAACCTGGAACGAAACGCGCACCGAGTATCCGGGGAACACCAATGTCGCTCGATTGTTTGAAGACCAGGCAGAAAAGAACGGGGAGGGCATCGCGGTGGTAGGCGATAGCGAGCGGTTGAGCTATCGAGAGTTAAACGAGCGCTCAAACCAACTGGCGCACTACCTGCAGGCAAAAGGAGTGGGCCCGGAGCACGTGGTCGGACTTTGCGTCGATCGCGGGGTCGGGATGGTGGTAGGACTCCTGGCAATCCTGAAAGCCGGCGGTGCGTATTTGCCGCTGGATGGAAGTTATCCGCAGGAGCGTCTGAACTACATGTTGACTGACAGTCGGGCCCGGCTGGTGGTGACGGAATCCAGATATACGGAAGTTATGTCCAGTGTCACACGAGAACTTGTGGTGATGGATGAGGAATGGAAAGAGATCGCCAGTCTTAGTAGAGAGCGGGTAGCAGGCGAAGCGGACAGTGAGAATTTGGCATATGTGATTTACACATCAGGCTCGACCGGTCAGCCAAAAGGCGTGATGGTACAACACCGCAGCCTGAGCAACCTGGTCCGCGCCCAGGTGGAAGTGTTTGGCATTACTTCCGTGAGCTGTGTGCTTCAATTCGCATCCTTCAGTTTTGACGCTTCGGTTTCAGAGATTTTTTCGGTGCTGCTCACAGGCGCCACGTTGCATGTGACCAATCCGGAAAGGTTACGGCCCGGCATGGACTTGATTACAGTTTTGCGGAACCGCAAAATCACCGTAGTCACGCTGCCCCCCTCGATATTGGCAGTGCTGGCCGATGAGGACCTGCCGCAGCTCCAAACGCTGGTTACCGCCGGCGAAGCATGTTCCGCAGAAATCGTGACGCGCTGGGCCGGCGGACGCAGATTTATCAACGCTTACGGTCCTACCGAAACTACCGTGTGCGCAACCATGTCCGAACCGTTGCAGATCGGCCAGCCTCCGACCATAGGCAAGCCAACTGCAAACGGACAAATCTTCATTCTGGATCCCAGTCAGCACCCTGTACCGGTTGGAATTGCCGGAGAGATTTACGTCGGCGGTGATTTGCTGGCGCGCGGCTATTTCAACCGGCCTGACTTGACCGCGGAAAGATTCCTGCCAGATCCCTTCAGCGGAGAAATAGGAGGTCGGATCTACAGGACTGGCGACCTTGCGCGCTATCTCGCTGATGGAAACATAGAATATATTGGCCGCATTGACCATCAGGTGAAGCTCCGCGGGTTCCGCATTGAGCCGGGCGAGATTGAAACCGTTTTACAACAACATCCAGGAGTTTCGAAAGCCGTGGTTATCGTGCGCGAAGATGTAGTCGGTGACAAACGGCTGGTCGCATACATTACGGCGCCTGGGGAGCCGGCGATCAATGTCAAGGAGTTGCAAGAAAGCCTCAAATCCAAACTCCCCGCCTATATGGTTCCCTTCGCGGTTATCGCCATGGATGCTTTTCCATTGACAGCCGCCGGTAAAGTAGACCGGCAAGCATTGCCTGCCCCGAGCAGCAGCCGCGCTGAATCAGGGTCAGCATATGCCGCACCCCGAAACCAGGCAGAGCGAACCATTGTTCAGATCTGGTGCAACGTATTGCAACTGGAAAAAGTAGGTATCCACGAAAACTTTTTTGATTTGGGTGGACATTCACTGCTCATGCTGCAAGTCCACGGAAAGTTGAAAGAAGCCTTCGAAAAAGACATCTCGATGATGCAAATGTTTGGTTATTCGACCGTGAGTTCGCTGGCCGAATACTTTACCCAGTCAGAGACGCAGACCAAGAACACCAACAAGTCTGTTTTCAGCAGTATCCAGGAGCGGGTCAACCGGCAGCGAGAGGCGCGGAAGCAACAAGCAGCCAAGCACCAAGACGCACCCGCGCATGTCGAACTGTAAACCGCAATCATACGTTGGTCTCTCGCTCCCACAGACTCCACCGAACTGAAGGATAATCATTCATGTCCGAAGCACGTGATATGCACGAAGGAATCGCCATAATAGGTGCAGCCGGTCGTTTTCCGGGATCAAAAACCATTGAAGAATACTGGCGCAACTTGTGCGACGGCGTTGAATGTATTTCATTCTTTTCAGATGAAGAACTGCTGGAGACCGGAGTGCGGCCCGAGCAACTGAGCAACCCCAATTACGTGAGGGCCAGGGCCGTAGTGCAAAACATAGATCAGTTTGACGCCGAGTTTTTTGGGTTCAGTCCGCGAGAAGCGGAGATTACCGACCCGCAGCAGCGCCTGTTTCTCGAATGTGCATGGGAAGCGCTCGAGTCGGCAGGATACAATCCGGATACCCATCGAGCGCCGATTGGGGTGTATGCGGGAGCCAGTCTCAGTAACTATCTCTTTATGCTGTTTTCAAATCCCGAACTGGTCGAACTGGTAGGCAATTTTCAAATTGAGATTGGGAACGATAAAGATTTCCTGTCAACCCGGACTTCATACAAGTTGAACCTTTGCGGACCAAGCGTTAACGTCAACACTGCGTGCTCTACTTCTCTGGTTGCAGCCACGCTGGCCTGCCAAAGCCTGCTTACTCATCAGTGCGATATGGCCCTGGCGGGTGGTGTTTCCCTGGGTATCCCTCAGAGAATCGGATACCTGTACAACAAAGGTGGCATTTCGTCGCCAGACGGCCATTGCCGGGCCTTTGACGCTCAGGCCCAGGGGACCGTCGGTGGCAACGGCGTTGGTGTCGTGGTACTAAAGCGGCTGGAAGATGCCATCACCGATGGCGACCCTGTAATCGCGGTCATTAAAGGATTCGCTATTAATAATGATGGGGGTGCGAAAGTCGGATTTACTGCCCCGAGCGTGGAAGGGCAAGCCGCAGTCATTTGTGAGGCAATGGCCAATGCAGGAGTTGGGCCGGAAACCGTAACGTATGTGGAAACGCATGGAACGGCAACCACCCTTGGTGACCCCATCGAAATATTGGCGTTGACGCGCGCTTTTCGTTTTGGGACTGACAAGAACCAGTTTTGTGCTATCGGGTCGGTCAAGACGAACATCGGACATCTCGATTCGGCGGCCGGTGCGGCAGGTTTGATCAAGGCGGCACTGGTTGTGAAGCATGGCATCATTCCGCCGTCGCTTCATTATCGGGAGCCCAACCCGCAAATAGATTTCGGCAACAGTCCTTTTTACGTGAACGCTCAACGGCAAACGTGGAAGCCGGAAACGGGCCTCCGCCGGGCGGGCGTAAGTTCGTTCGGCATTGGCGGTACCAACGCACACGTGGTGCTGGAAGAAGCTCCTGCTCCGTGGACGTCTTCCTCATCGCGGAAAGCACAGTTATTGGTATTATCGGCGCGCACCAAAACTGCCTTGCACCAGGCGGCCGGCAATCTGCAGGAATATCTGCAGAAACCGGGCGAACAAGCTATTCTGTCTGACGCGGCGTACACGCTGGCGGTAGGCCGCAAAGCTTTCCAACAGCGGATGGCAGTGGTGTGTGGCAGCCGCGAGGAAGCAATCCGCTGCCTGGATTTGGAAAGCCCTGCAGGTAGATCACTCGGGGAGTGCGCAGGAAGCGACCGGCCCATCGTGCTGCTTTTGAGCGGACAGGGAAGTCAATATATACACATGGGCCGGCATCTGTATGAGCAGGATCGCGTGTTCCGGGCGGAGATAGACCGCAGCAGCGAATATCTGAAGCCGCTCCTGGGATTGGATCTGCGCCTGGTTATGTATCCCGAGGCAGGAACTGAAGCACGGGCCACCGACCTGCTGCGTCAAACCTGGATAACTCAACCAGCCATTTATGTTCTGGAAAATGCCCTGCTTAAGCTGTGGGAGAGTTGGGGCGTCAAAGGGAGCGCGATGCTTGGTCACAGTCTGGGCGAACTGGTGGCAGCGACTGCCGCCGGAGTCTTGAGCGGAGAAGACGGGCTGCGTATGGCTGTCCTTCGCGGGCGGCTCATGTGGGAGACCGAGCCGGGAGCCATGTTGGGAGTAGGCCTGAGTGAAGAGGCGGCACTGAAGTATCAGCGGGGAGGCATATCGCTGGCCGCCGTCAATGGCAGCCAGCAGGTGGTATTTTCCGGAGGTGAGAAGGAAATTGCCGGATTGGAAAAAGAGTTGGAGCAGGAAGGAATTGCTGTGCAACGGCTGGAGGTTGAGCGTGCATTTCACTCAGAGAAATTGGAACCCATCCGCGAAGAGTTCATGGCAGTTGTGAAGGGATTCAAGCTGAACAAACCTGCGAAGCCGTACATCTCCAACGTCACCGGGAAATGGGCTGGTGCCGAAGTGACAGAGCCAGGTTACTGGTGGGAGCAGATGCGGAGGCCGGTGCTGTTTGCAGCGGGCGTACAACATTTGCTTCCGGCGGAAGATTGGCTGTGGTTGGAAGTAGGGCCAGGAGAAGTGTTGAGCCGGCTGGTGCGGCATGCCTTGCGTCGGGCCGGGAAAAATAGCGCCGTGGTAGCAAGTTTGTGGGGTAAAGGAAACAGCGACAAGGAGCAGAAAGGGATCGTGCAGTCGTTGGGCAAGCTTTGGGTGAACGGAGTCAAAGTAGATTGGGCAGGTTACTACTGCGAGGAGAAGCGGCGCCGTGTACCGCTGCCAACATATCCCTTTCAGCGGCAAAGCTACTGGGCAGCCATTCCAAAGGAGCCCCAGCCAACAGAGGTCAAGGTACCTGCGGAAGTCTCCATCAAGACAACGGTTCGTCAGCAATCTGAGCCATCATCGTTGCATTCACGCCCGCACTTGCAAGCGAGCTATGTTCCTCCCGAAAAGGACATGGAAATTGTTCTCATCGGCGTGTGGCAGGAATTGCTCGGTATCAAAGGGATAGGCGTAAACGACAATTTCTTCGACCTTGGCGGCCATTCGCTGTTGCTTCTCCAAATGGTCGGCCGCTTGCGCGAAAAGCTGGACATACAGGTTCCGCTCGAAGGATTTATTGAAGAACCCACGGTCGCGGGTCTTACCCGGAGAATTGAATCCGGCGGAAATGACGGATCTAAACGTTCGGTGATTGCGCCCATCCGGACAAGCGGTACTAAGCCGCCTCTCTTTGGTGTGCACCCGGTTGGCGGAGGAGCCTTTCTCTACCGGCAACTGGCTCATCACCTCGGCCCTGAACAGCCCTTTTACGGGCTCCAGGCCTTGGGGTTAGCTGATATTGGCGAGCACGGCGATCCATATTCCTCACTTGAACACATGGCTGCCGAGTACCTCGCGGACATCCGTACCGTGCAACCCAGTGGCCCTTACTTCCTCAGCGGGCTTTCATGGGGGGGAGTTCTTGCGTTCGAAATGGCACAGCAGCTTACCCGCAAGGGTGAAGAGGTGGGGTTACTGGCGCTGTTCGATACTCCTTCACCGGCAGAGCTATCGAAGCTGGATGGGCTGGACGATGCCGAAATTCTTGTAGGCCTTGCTCGCGACCTGGGATTCCAACGAGGCATCGAACTGCCGCTGTCGGTGGGTGAGGTTCGGGCACTCACACAGGAAGAACAGTTCGTCCGAGTCTTGCATGCGCTACAAGAATTTGGACTGCTTCCTGGCGAGGTCACCACGGGTTGGCTGCGTCGCCTTCTGCAGGGATATAGATCGAGATTGGGTTTCGTCCGCAACTATGTGCCCGATATTTATCCGGGCCGCATCACCTTCTTTCGCGCAGGTGATTTTGATGAAGAGATGATGAAGGGCCTGGACCGCCTCAACATGGACTATAGCAGCCCGTCTTTTGCATGGGACAAACTCTCTACAGAGCCAGTCGAAGTATTTATTATTCCCGGCAATCATTCCGAAATGGTGATTGAGCCGAACGTACAAGTCCTGGCTGAACATCTAAATGCTTGTATCAATCGATCAATAACTTGCCCTGTATAAGTCTCGTTAATCTGTCTCCCTGCTAGGTCTGTATTCGCTTGTCACAATTTGAAAGGAACCATCGCTCATGAAGATCATGAAGTATCTGTTTCAGCGCTCCAAGTATCGGACGGCCATAGCCGCGTTGGCGGGCATCGTGAGCGGCGCATGCCATGTGCTATTGCTTTCGATGGTCAGCAAAGCCGCCGCCAGCGGCGAGTTTGTCTTGGCCTTGGTATGGGGTTATGTGGGCTTATGCTTGTTGCTGCCATGTACACGAGTGTTTTCCCAAATATTACTGGCGCAATTATCGCAGGGCGCCATCTTCGACCTGAGATTGCGATTATGTCGTCAGATTCTAGCGGCGCCTCTTCGCGTCCTCGAGGTAACCGGGATCCCCAAATTGCTGACCTCACTCACGGACGATGTCATGGTGATCGGCAGCGCGTTCACTATTTTTCCCATCTTGTGTACACATGTAACCGTACTGGTCGCTTGTCTCCTCTATCTTGGCCATGTGTCCTGGCAGGCCCTGTTGCTTACACTTAGCTCACTCGGAATTGGCATTTTCGGATTCAAGTGGTTCATGGGCCACGCCATGAGGGCCCTGACCAAGGCGAGAGTAAGCCAGGATGATATGCTCTGTCATTTTCAGGCGCTCACTGAGGGTATCAAGGAACTGAAACTCCATCAAAAACGACGCTTCACCTTCGTATCAAATATCCTGAATCTGACGGCTAGCGTGTATCGCAAGCAAAACGTTACTGGAATTGGATATTATGCCGGCGCAGGCGGCTGGGGGCAGATGGTACAGTTCGCCTTACTGGGGCTGCTTGCATTCTTGCTTCCGCACTTCGGCTGGATCAGCCATGAGTCGCTCATTCCCTCGTTGTTGGTCATCCTCTATATAACCGGGCCCATCGATATTCTTTCATCGAACCTGCCAACTCTGGGTCGCGCGAAGGTAGCGCTCGAGGCAATTCAAAAACTGGGCCTCTCACTGGAAGACCAATCTATTGAACAGGACGCCGCCGGAAGAATTAGCAGGCAACCGGATTGGGAAAGCGTGAGGCTCTCTGGCGTAACACATAGTTACCAGCGTGAAGGCGAGAGCAATGATTTTCTGCTGGGGCCAATAAATCTGATTTTCCGGCCGGGAGAGCTGGTCTTTCTAGTGGGAGGCAATGGCAGCGGCAAGACTACACTCGCCAAGATGATTGCCGGTCTCTACACGCCGGAAACGGGCTCTGTGATTTTGGACGGCCAGCCGATTACCGATGCAACGCGCGATGATTACCGCCAGCTTTTCTCAATGGTGTTTTCTGACTTCTTCCTGTTTGAAAGCCTGATTGGTTTGGACAGTCCCCAGCTGGATACGCGTGCTGAGCACTATTTGAAGGTCCTGCATTTGGAATCCAATGTACAGGTGAAGGATGGCAAACTTTCAACCATCTCACTATCTCAGGGACAGCGCAAGCGTCTGGCGCTGCTGACAGCCTACCTGGAAGACCGTCCAATCTACATTTTTGATGAATGGGCAGCCGACCAGGATCCAGCCTTCAAGCGGGTGTTTTATGATCTGCTGCTCCCCGAACTGAAATCACGCGGTAAAACGATCATTGTCATTAGCCATGATGACGCGTTCTATCATGCTGCAGACCGAATCGTTAAGCTGAATTATGGTCAGTTGGAGTACGACGGGCCGGTGAACGGGGCGGAGACACTCGGATGGGGCAGGCCCCAACGACTGCCGGTGTTTGCCCAGTAACCAGAACGTCGCGTAAAAACCGTCTGGTGTTGCCCGCCCGATCTTTGGTGAGAAACGACGACCTGCACTACCAAGTCCGCGATCAATCACCCCGGTGGGAAAGAAGCACAGGACTCGATATGTTTACCAAACCAGCCAGGCAAAACACCTCGCAGCTAATAAGGCTTGAACCAAGAGCGAAGAAATCGCAGTTGAATATCATAGGAATCTCCGCCGGTTATCACGATGCAGCATGCGGCCTGATGCAGGACGGGATCTTGACCGCTGCTGTGCAGGAAGAACGCTTCTCCCGGGTGAAGAATGATAAATCATTTCCACGGCGAGGATTTCGCTATTGCCTCGACCAGGCAGGGCTCACGATATCTGATATTGACTGCATCGCATATTATGAAGACCCCTATCTTAAACTGGGACGCCAAATATGGATGGGACTCCAGCCGGACACTTCGGCGAAACGGCGCAAGTCCATTCTTGACTGCGTGATGGGACGACAGCCCCAGGACATCATACGTAACACGTTCGGCTTCGATGGCCGCATTGAATTGGTGGATCACCACCTGTCCCATGCAGCCAGCAGCTATTATTTCTCCGGATTTGAAGAGGCAGCGATCCTCACTGTTGATGGTGTGGGTGACTGGCCTAGCACGACGTACGGTTGGGGCAAGGGCGCGCATATTGACCGATTTGAACAGGTAGATTTCCCCGATTCACTGGGATTCTTTTACAGCGCAGTGACCGGCTATCTGGGCTTCGAAGTCAATGAAGGCGAGTACAAAGTGATGGGGCTCGCTCCTTATGGTGAGCCGGCCTACGTCAATAAACTCCGCCAGTTGATCGACGTAACGTCCGATGGCCAGTACCGCCTGAACATGAAATACTTCGCTTTCCTTAGCCAGGATTGCATGTACACAGAAGAACTCGCTTCTCTATTGGGACAGCCACCTCGTGAGCCGGAATCAGAACTCCAGGAATTCCACATGGATGTGGCGCGAAGCGCCCAGGTGGTTTTGGAGGAGATCATACTTGAAAAAGTACGTTACCTGCACAGCAAGGTTCCTGGAGAAAATCTGTGCATGGCGGGCGGGGTGGCTTTGAATGTGGTCGCCAACAGTCGATGCCTGCGAGAAGGACCGTTCAAACGGCTCTTCGTCCAACCCGCAGCTGGCGATGCGGGCGGAGCACTGGGCGCAGCCGCGATGGCCCACGTCCGCCTCACAGGCAAAGCGCCGCAACAGAAAAAGATGGATCACGTTTATCTGGGTCCCGCTAATTCATCTGCGGATGCGTATCGAACTTTGAAAACATCGTCGGCTAAATTCCAGGATTATCGTGGTAAGGAAGCGGAACTCATTCGCAACACGGCGGATCGCCTCATTGAAGGCAAGGTGATTGGCTGGTCTTATGGCCGAATGGAATTCGGACCGCGCTCGCTGGGGTCCCGGTCTATTTTGGCGGATCCGCGACGTCCTGAAATGCGAGATCGAATCAACGAATTGGTCAAAATGCGGGAATCATTCCGTCCCTTTGCACCCGCGGTCCTGGAATCCATGGCGCATGAGCATTTTGATTTGGACCATCCATCTCCGTTCATGCTGGAAACATGCCAGGTGATTTCTCCCATTGATTTACCTGCGATCACGCACATTGATCGCTCGGCCAGAATTCAGACGGTTGACTACCGCACCAACTCCCGTTTTGCTGCCTTGCTTGAAGAATTCTATCGGCGTACCGGTTGCCCCATTCTGCTCAATACTTCTTTCAACGTGCGTGGCGAGCCCATCGTTTGCACGACGATTGATGCCATCCTGTGTTTCGTCCAGTGCAGAATTGATGTGCTCGTAGTGGAGGACTTCATTCTGGAACGAGCAAACATGCCATCCATGTGGGAGCTTCAAGCGCTGCGAAGAGCAACAGAAAAAAATACCGACGGCGCGGTTGGCCATCTTGTATACACCCTGCTGTAGAAGCTGTTGAAGGAGACCAGGAGAAATATGCAACGCTCACCAGAGTTACTTAAGCTCTTTGCGAACCGTCTTGCCAGGCTGGTTTCGTCTGAGGATGGTATGCAACTGGCTCAACTCCTTCAGTCTGCAGGTCTCGTGGAGCCTGAGGCTAAGCGCCCGTTGATCAATGGCGCTGGCAATGGATCTGGCCAATCAGCAGACGTGGAGCAGGTAGGAATCTGGGAGCGGAAGAGAGGCACCCCTCATTTTGTGCGCCGGCCAGATATGTTTGAAAGCTGGAATCTGTGGGCGAATATAGGCCGTATCGAGCCAAAAGGAAAAAAACTGCGCATCGTCCTGATCGGAGAGTCGGTCACACGGGGGTATCTTTATGACCCACAATTCACACCGGCGATGGCGTTGGATCTAATGCTTCAGTCCCAACTGGGAAATGACGCAGTCGAAGTGATTGATTTGGCGCGGATCGACCTAGGGTTCGAAGTGACGGACCTGGCTATCTCTGCCCTTCTGCTGGAACCCGATGCGGTTGTTATCTTTGCCGGTAATAACTGGGTCACTGCTTATTCCAAGACTACCGATCTTCCATACCTGGATGCCGCCTTACGGGAGCAAGGTATTGCGGGCTGGAAAGATTTCTTTGAGAAGAAACTTGCGGGCAACGTTCATACTCTGGTGACTGATGTAGGATCTGCGTACAAAGACAAGAACGTACCACTGCTCTGGATTATCCCGGAGTTTAACCTCGGGGACTGGCGGGACTCAACCACCAGTGTGCCGCATCTTTTGCATGGAACAACCGCCGAGTGGATTGCAAACTGGGAAGGCGCGCACCGTGCGCTGCGCGAGAACGATTTAAGCGCAGCTTCAGAACTTGCAGGGGAAATGGTCCAGCTTGATCAGGGTGTCAGTGTGGCTGGATTGTATGTCCTGGCTGAGTGCAGTAAACGGTTGGGCAATCTGGATTTAGCGAGACATTACCTGGAATCGGCGCGTGATGCCCTCATTTGGGATCGATCTCAAATGGTTTCACCCAGGCCGTATTCCGTCGCGCAAGAAGTGTTGCGGAAGGAAATAGACAAAGATAAAGTTGTGGATCTCCCCCGTCTCTTTAACGAATACCTGCAAGGCACGCTGCCGGATCGCCGACTCTTTCTAGACTATTGTCACTTGACGAGTGAAGGTATTCAGATTGCTATGGCCGCTGTCGCCTCTCGTCTTCTGCAGCTCCTCAAGAAAGTGGATGTCCCGTGGCGCTCATTAGTCAATCCAGGCTTTGCACCTTCTGACAGAGTGGAGGGAGAAGCAGCGTTTCTGGCCGCTATTCACAATGCTCACGCCGGCCAAGCCTACGACTTGGTTCACTATCACTGTTTGCGCTCTGTTCAGCTGTGGCCGGAGGTTGCCAAGGTCATGACTTGCTTTGTTGATCTTCAGACTCGGCGTACACCAATGCTGATGTGCCAGGCGGCTGAGCGGATTGCCAGCTTTGGATCACCGCTGATTCAGAATTACTTGCTTCGTATCAACCATCAGCAACTCGACCGTCTCCTGCTTGATGCGATCGTGGCATCACTCAACCAAATTGGAATCGCTGCGGGAAAGCATCTCGACCAACTTCGCTGTGAAGAACTCGGGGCGCCTGGCGCGAAGACGAATCTATTGGAATATTACTATTGTGCATCGGCCGTCCAGCCTTTGGAATTTATGTGGGTGCTGCCAATAAAACAGCAATTAAGGTCGAATGATTTCTATAAGGCGCATTGGACCAAGTCCACATTTAGCTTTGTGGGGCAGACCAGCTGTGACGTGTGCCTTTCCCTTACATGCCGGCTTCCGTATTCCGGCGCCGGGTCATCTGCCGAGCGCACGATCTCCGTTGAGGTTAACGGCATGGGCCGCACACCAATCGTAGTCAGTAGCAGCTGGGAAACCTGGGACATAATAGTTTCCCCCGGCGCCGTTAGGGACGGTCTCAACGAAGTCGCGATTCATTGGCCGATTCCCGAGTTACCGAAAAGACAGGCGATCGAGAAAGCGGCAGATCATCTGCGGCACGCTGCTTTTCCCGAGCTCTACTGCAACTTTGGGGAAATCCATTCATTTACCATGACTCAGGGAGCGGAACATCCCGGCAACGCTGCAGTTGAGAAAGAGCTGGTTTTAAGTGCGATGCATTGAGTTCTTTAAAAGGAACGTTGGCGGTCATTTTGACGTATATATCTTTAGAAGTTCGACGCCGCAGTAGGGTGAGCCCAAGACTCGAACCGGCTCCCTTAACGCCGTACAAGCCCAAAATGGCGAGCCAAAAGGTCCATTCACGAACAAAGGTGTCCATTACCGGACACTTCGGGCCGCAGGGTTGGCAGAAGCAATAGGCTTAGATATGGCAATCTTCTTGCTTGTACCTAACTGGTTACCAATCGCAACCTGAAAGGCCGCACACATCCTTCTCGATGACAAGTGTTCTGTAAGGAGCTTGAGATGACCTCTATTTTTGTAGATTTGAAATCCTTCATACGCCAATTGCGTAGAAGCCCGGGTTTTATGGTAGTTGTTCTTCTCATGCTTACCTTAGGCGCCGGAGCGGACGCACTGATGTTCTCGGTCGCGTACTCTGTATTATTGCGGCCCCTTCCTTACCCTCAGGGTAATCGCCTGGTTCAGCTGAATTCAGTTACTCCTGCTGGGGAGCTCGGCAGCGTATCGTGGCTGAACTTCCAGGATTGGCGGGCTCAGAACCAGTCCTTCACCGAGATGTCGGCTTACATTGTCCAGAATTCATCGCTTCAATTGAACCACGGCGATAATACGCGCATCGTCACCGTGAACACGACTGCCAACCTTCTGAGTATGCTGGGGGTCCGCCCTCAGCTAGGTCGCGTATTTCGGTCGGATGAAGACCAACCTGATAAGCCCTGCTTAGTCATTCTCAGCGCCCCGCTATGGAGCAGTCAATTCGACAGTGATCCGTCCATTGTTGGTAAGAACATTCGTTTGGATGACGCTCAGTGTTTGGTCGTGGGCGTGATGCCGAAGGGATTCTCTTTCCCCAACGGAAACGACAGCGGATTGTGGACGCCTCTGCACCCAGTGATTACGAGCCGCGGCTCCGGTTATCTTACGGTTATGGGCCAGCTCAAGCCGGGCGTAACCTTGCCTCAGGCACGTTCTGAATTAACCATTATCGGGCAGCGGCTTTCGGATGCCTACCCTCAGGAAAACAAGGGCTTGGGCATCAAGGGGACCCTTTACCACGATGTAGTGACAGGAGATGTATCAACTGCGCTATGGGCGTTGATTGGAGCTGTCATTCTTGTCCAATTGATTATCTGCGCCAATGTGGGGAATATGCAGTTGGCGCGGGCAATTGGTCGAAAACGCGAAATCGCAATTCGCATCGCCATGGGTGCAGGTAAGTGGCGCATTGCCAGGCAGCTATTCACGGAAAGCTTTGCTCTGGCGCTTTTGGGGTCGGCCGCAGGGCTTGCTATTGCTTACGAAGCGCTTCACGTACTCAAGAATCTTGCGGCCAACGTACTGCCGCGCGTCAAGGAAATCCAGCTTTATCCCCAGGTTTGTCTCGCGCTATTGGCCACGGCGGCACTGACCGCCATTCTTTTTGGATTGGTTCCCGTCCTCCAAACCGGAGAAAAAGATCTGGAAACTACCTTACGGGAAAACGGCAGGGGGATCAACGGCGGACGCGGACGGACCTGGATGCGTGATGTGCTGGTAATCGGACAGCTTGGTTTGGCCGTCATACTTCTTTTCGGTTCAGTCGTTCTTTTGCATTCACTCTATCGCCTGTTGGATCAGGATATAGGGTTTTCTTCACAGCAGGTTTTAACGATGCGGGCATCCATTACGGGCGACGGCTACAACGGGCGCAACCTTGCCACGTCGCTATATGCTCCGCAATTAGACCGCATCCGCCAGTTGCCAGGAGTGGAATCTGTCGGGCTCGTTACTTTTCTGCCACTCAGCCTCGGTCATACTACCGCGAATTTCATGATTGTGGGGCGCGAGAACGGAGACCCTCAACATCCACCCCAGGCCGCTCTCAATTGTGCCAGCGAGGATTATTTCCGCGTCCTCAAGATTTCACTGGCCCGCGGGCGCTTCTTTAGTGAAAGTGATGGACCAACTTCGCCGCGCGTAGCCATTGTTAATGATGTTCTGTCACAACGGTATTTCGGCAAGAAAGACCCGATTGGGCAGCAAATCGCCTTTGGCGATCCTGATTTCATAGCTCACCCTCTTACCATTGTCGGCGTTGTCCATGGTAGCCGCCAACGGGCCCTGACTCAACTATCGGAACCGGAGATTTATTTTGATCTCAGGCAGGTCCCCCCAAATACTCTATGGACCCAGATCCTGCTTCGTAATGTCATGAGCTATGTGGTTCGGACAAATAGCTCAAACCCCGAGTCTCTGAACAACTCAATCCAAGGTGCGATTCATGAAGTTGATTCCAAGGAAACCATGTTTGATATCCAGAGCATGGACGATGTGGTTTCCCGGTTTGTTCAGGATCGACGCTTAGGTTTGATTTTGCTGGGAATCTTTGCCGTGATTGCTTTGTTGGTTGCAGCGGCTGGACTGTACGCGATGTTGTCTTATAGCGTGCAACAACGGCGGTCGGAAATTGCGGTACGTATGGCCATGGGCGCGCGGCGCGTGGATGTTCTGCAACTCATAGCTCGCCGCGCGATCATTTTGAATGCCATCGGCTTGGCCGCAGGTATTGTTGGCGCTATCACCAGCGGCCAGGTACTTTCTGGATTGCTGTATGGCGTTCAGACCTGGGATCCAGTTACCTTGTTTGCGACCTGCGGAGTCCTCGCCCTGATCACGCTGCCTGCCACACTTATTCCCGCGTACCGTGCGGCATCAGTGGACATGCTCCATACTCTGCGAACCGAGTAACGGTCACAAACTGCCTCAACCAACATTCCTGGCGCTAGTGGCGTCCTCACAGGCCAATTGGCCTGTGTTCGGACGGCAGTCGTAATGTGTCAGCCGGTTGAGTTCTTCAGAAAACGCGCTCAAGGGGATATCGCGGCGGTGACATGGGTGGGTCTTGGGCGAATCCTCGTAGAGTTGTAGCAATTTTATTCGCAAAAGCAAGTCATGAGGTGTTGGATATGGGTGCCGTTGCGGTGGACTACCTGAAAAATGGCGCGCATTTGCGCGGCAGCATGAAAGGGCGCGATTTTATTGACTTGCGCTGCTTCACCAGGAATGAGGTGAACTATCTTCTTGATCTGGCCCAGGATTTCAAGTGCGGGCGCAGGCGGGAACAGTGTCTCAAAGGCAAGCACCTGGGCATGCTGTTTGCGGTACCTTCCACCCGGACCAGGATCTCTTTTCAGGTTGGAACTGCGCAACTGGGTGGGCATGCTGAGCATTACAATTCAGCCGACCTTCAACTCAGCAACCGCGAGGAATTGAAGGATACTGCCGCCGTCATGAGCAGATATCTGGATGGGATCATCGTTCGTATGTATGACATGACCCAGTACGGAAAGGGACGAGAAGCTCTGAGCACGATGGCCGCGCACTCCCGCGTGCCGGTGATCAACGCGCTGGATGATCAGGGCCATCCGTGCCAGGTCATGGCAGACCTCTTGACCTTGCGGGAAAAATACGGCTCTGGTATGAACAAGAAGAAAATTGTCATGACCTGGGGATACTCACCAAGACAGAAGTCCCTGGGTGTCTTGCACTCCATGATGACCGCCGGCTCGCTGCTGGGAATGAATCTGCGGTTTGCCTACCCCAAGGGATTCGAACTGGATGATGAATACATTTCTTGCGCTCAGTCCGCATTGAAGGAATCGGGAGGCTCGCTCGAATTTTCGAATGACTTGCTGGAAGCAACCGAAGGCGCTGACGTCATCTATGCCAAGAATTGGAAAAGTCTGAAGATGTCCCCAGCCGACGAAGCGCGATTCAAAGAAGAAATCCGGCAAGATTGGTGTGTATCAGACCAGCATTTCAAACGTGCGAACCCATTCGCCTATTACATGGATTGCATGCCTTTCGTTCGCGGCGAGCAAGTAACAGCCGATGTCGCCGACGGACCGAATTCCATTATTTTTGACCAGGCAGAGAACCGGCTCCACGTCCAAAAGGCAATCCTCGCATCCGTCCTCTAGCTCGTGTGGCAAAGAATCCAGGAACTCAGGAGGGCTGTGCATTCTCGCTGTCGATGAAAAATCGTCCGGCACAATAGCCCCAAATGATCAATCAAAGCATACTCTCGGTGATAGGCCACACTCCTCTGGTGGAGTTAACGCGAGTATTTGGAATCGGGAAAATCCGCTTCTTCGCGAAATTGGAACAGTTTAATCCTGGTGGAAGCACCAAAGACCGGCCGGCCCTGAACATCATTCAGCACGGCCTTGAGACAGGGGCAATTCGGCAAGGTACGGTGATCGTGGAATCCAGTTCCGGCAACATGGGAATTGGCCTGGCTCAGATATGTGCATACCACAAACTCCGGTTCATCTGCGTGGTGGATCCAAAAACCACCATGCAAAACATCTGTCTCCTCAGGGCATACAACGCGGAAGTTGAATTTGTGATGGAGCCCGATTGCGAGACTGGGGAGTACCTTCCAGCGCGTATCCAGCGCGTCAAGGAATTGGTGCAGCGCTTTGACGACAGCTTCTGGCCGAATCAATATGCCAACGAACATAACTCCGGCGCTCATTCCAAGACCATGCATGAAATTGTCACGGCTCTGGATTACAACGTCGATTACGTTTTCTGCGCAACCAGCACGTGCGGGACCCTCAGGGGTTGCGCTGAATATAAGAAAGAAAACCGTTTGAAAACAAAGATCATCGCGGTAGATGCCGCCGGCAGCGTTATCTTTAATAGCCCAAAGCAGAAGCGTCTAATACCGGGCCATGGCGCAGCGCTGATGCCCGGACTGTATCGCCCGGGTCTAACTGACGACTACGTTCATGTGACAGATCTCGATTGTGTAGTCGGTTGTCATCGTCTTATGCAGGAAGAAGCTATCCTGGCTGGAGGCTCTTCCGGCGCAATTATAACTGCTGTCCAGCGGTATTCCCGTAACCTGCCACTTGGCTCAGTGTGTGCCGCAATTCTCGCAGACCGGGGAGATCGGTACCTGGATACGATTTATTCTTCTGAGTGGATCAAAGAACATTTTGGTGAAATTTCACATTTATGGACAGCACCCATAGAGAATTACGAATGCGCGACCGCGACATTTTAGTACTTGGCAGCTCCGATATCAGCGAACTGCTGGAGAGAAAAGAGTCTGAAATTCTTCAGTTGACGCAAAAGGCCTATGAAGCTCATGGACGGGGAGAGAGTTCACTGCCACATTCCAGTTTCCTGCATTTTCCAGGCGACCCGGCGAGCAGAATTATTGCCTTGCCCGCCTACCTGGGAGGGCGTGTCAATAGTGCGGGAGTCAAATGGATTTCTTCCTTCCCGGCAAACCTGAATCAAGGTATCGATCGCGCTTCGGCCATCCTGATCTTGAACACAATCACGACCGGAAGGCCAAAGGCTATCATGGAAGCCTCCATCATCAGTGCCAGAAGGACTGGCGCGAGTGCGGCCTTAGCTGCCCGCGTGTTGCAGCGTCAAAACACCAGGGTAGCGGGATTGATCGGCTGCGGTCCCATCAACTTTGAAGTCGCGCGCTTTCTCCTGACCGCCTGTCCGGAAATCACAACGCTTTCAGTCTACGATCTGGATCCTGAAAGGGCTGAGACGTTCAAAGAACAGTGCAGAGAAGGGATTCCTGCAGTCAAGGTGGAAATTGAGGCAACACTGGTGCACGTACTTGAGGCCGCAAGCACTATCGCATTCGCAACCACCGCGGGGAAGCCACATGTCCATGACTTAAGGGCTTGCGCTCCGGGCGCCACAGTGCTGCATATCTCTTTGCGCGACCTTTCTCCGCAGGTGATCTTGGCAAGCGATAATATTGTGGATGACGTGAACCATGTGAGTAGAGCACAGACTTCCATCCATTTAGCCGAACAACAAGTGGGCCATAGAGACTTTATTCGCTGTACTCTGGCGGACATCCTCAATGGAATTGAGCCTTCCAGGCGGGATCACCATGGCACGGCAATCTTCAGCCCGTTCGGTCTCGGCATTCTTGATATCGCCTTGGGAGAGTATGTGTTTGAGCAGGCGTTAATAAAAGGCAAAGGCTTGATCCTCCCATCTTTCCTCCCGCCTTCCTGGAAGCAGGCTGCCGAAGTACCAGCATAACTGACCGGCTTCCGTAGCTTGCATTGAGTTGTCGGGCCGTCAATCTGTGCAAATCCGCACAGCGCATTTCGTCAGCATGGAGTGTATGTGTGGATCAGTTATGCAATTGGCTGGGTGATAGAGACGTGAGTATTGGAAATTCAAAAGAGAATTGTATGTCCATCAAAAGACACGACTCCGCCTCAGATCGGAATCAGAACGGAACTGGCGAACCGAGTGCGACGATTTTCGTCGCAAATCAGTTTTGCCGATCTGCAACCGTTGGAGAAGGCAACGTCCGTCCTGCGTGTGCGTCAACCTGAGAAAACGGGCGAAAACCTCGTGAAAGGGAATTTCTCCGGTGTTGATCTGTGCGCATGCGGAATGTGTGCGGATTACAGCCGCTGGAAGCTCAACAAATCATGAAAATAATCCAGGCATGCAAGAGTTCATGGAGTTTTTGATAGTGATACCCGAACAACCAAAAAACCAACGAATGGTTGCAGCGCAGGCTGCGACCGTTGAAAGTCAAACAAAAGCAGCACAACCTGAGAAGGCATATATGAAGAAAATTCTGTTAAGCGTTGTCGCGATGACGCTGCTGGGCACTATGGGCGCGGCCACGGGTGGGAGTTGGACGGGCTGGATCAGTGATGCCAAGTGCGGCGCCAATATCGATGCGGTATGCGCAAGAAAATGCGCTGCAGCCGGCGAAAAGATGGTGTTTGTGACCATCGACAAAACAGTCATCCCGATTACCAATCCGGAAGCGATAAAAGACCATGCAGGCGACCATGTGAAAATCAAAGGGACCATCGACAACGGGAGTTTGACCGTTTCCAGTGTGAAGACTATTCAAGAGAAAAAAGTGGATAAAAAATGAGGCAGCAGTAAAGGGCATTGCTGACTCTAACGCGCACGAACTGCGTAGTTCCTTTATCGTGTGACAGGTGTTCAATGAATCTTACTAAGCTCGTTGAACGGTTGGCTGATCAGGATAACAATAGCATCATCTCGTTTGAAAATGGCGAGGTCATCCGAAGGACGCATGCCGCCATCTATGCCGACGTGACGGCCGCCTGTGCAAATCTGAAAGAATGGGGTGTGATGCCGGGAATGCGGGTCGGCCTCAGGGCAGCCAACTGCTATGCCTGGATCGTCTATGATCTCGCTCTCATCGATCTACGCGCGATCTCGGTCGTGTTCACTGACGACTTTGCGAGTCAGACCGTTGAACAACTCCTGCAGCAGTATTCGTTGTCGCTGATGGTGACTTCTAGCACAGAGACGCGTGACTCCACACCGAATCATTCCGTTGTCTTTCTGGATAAGAAGAACTCTGAAGTAAAGGTCCTCGATTGTGGCCCACCATCGGCCGATGACAATTTTGAAAAGATAGGACTTGTGTTTTCGTCGGGATCATCCGGCCAGCTCAAGGGTCTCATTCTGAACCGGCGCGGCATCGAGGCCAGCGTAGACGCATTTACGCAAGCCGTGGTTCCTCGCCATGATGATTGCCTGCTTTTGTTTCTTCCCATGTCGAATTTCCAGCAGCGCCTGATGTACTACTCAGCGCTCTGGTACGGCTTCGATTTGATCGTAACCGACCCAAGCCGTCTTTTCCGGGCGTTCAAGGACCTTCACCCTACGATCCTGATTGCGCCGCCCATGTTGTACGAGACCTTTGCAACACGCTTCTCCAACATGCCGAAATGGAAACAGCAGGTTGCCCTGGTGGCCGGCAAAATGATCCACAAGTTGCCGTCACAGACGGCCCGTGCGAAGATCGCGAAGCTTGTCTTCAAAGAGGTGTACGAAGCTCTTGGTGGCCGGATGCGGTTCATGATCACCGGCATGGCCCCCATCAAGCGCTCGACATTGGAGCTTTTCCGGCTGATGCATTTGCCTTTGTTTGAAACCTACGGGCTTACCGAGTTCGGCAACATTGCTCTCAATCTCCCGGGAGCTTGCAAGCAGGGATCTGTGGGCCGCCTTCTTCCTGGAGTACAGATTGAGATTGCGGCGGATGGAGAAATCATCGCGCTGCGGGAAAATACGATTGCAACCGGATATTTTGAGTGCGCGGCTGGCGAGGCGGAAAAAACGTTTCTCGGTAATAACCGCATCGCAACCGGTGACATTGGTCGCTTTGATGAAGATGGCTACCTGTATTTGATTGGCCGGAAAAAAGAGATCATCATTACTGCCGGAGGCGAAAAGGTACACCCTGAGATTCTTGAATCAGAAATCGAAGCTTGCCCTGATGTGGCAAGAGCTGTGGTATTCAGCCACGCCGAAGAGCCAGGCTTGATAGCGATGGTACTGGCCAAGAACTTGGAAGATCCCGATGCCAGAGTTCGTATCGAACACTTCATTGAAGCGATCGGCGAGGATCGGCCATCCACCAGCGTGCACAAACTCGTTTTCATTGACGTCGTCTTTTCTCGCGAAAATGGATTTCTTCGGCCGAACTTAAAACTTAACCGGCAAAAGATCGCCCAATACTTCCTGCCCGGTATCTCAGCGGGTGCAGCAGCCAGGAGCGCGTGATGGAAACTCAGACACATCTTGAGGAGCAGATTTTGGTTCTCGTCGCCGGCACTATATCAGGTAAGTTCAAGAAGACAAAAATCACACCAGAAACGCATCTTCAGAGGGAGTTAGGGCTGGACTCACTCGGAGTCTTATCACTCGTGTTTCGTTTTGAAGAAGCTTTCGGCATCGATCTGTCGCAAATGGACCTGAAGATCGATATAGCTAAATTGCGAACGGTCCGTGATGTCATGAATGCTGGCAGAGATATCCTGGACCAGGCAAGGACGAGACAAAATGTTTGAGAACCCTGATCACCTGGGTGTCCCTGTAGCCGGGACTTCGCAGATCGTTGATTGCCATTGCCATATAGCTTCTGAGGCACAACATTCCCGGTCGTTTATTGACGGCTCGATTTCCAACGTGGTGGCCGCTCTATCTGCGCAAGGCGTTCCGGTCACGGCGAAGAAACTCTCCGCCCTGTTTTACCGCAAGATGCAGGACCCTTTGTGTGACGAGTTGGTCATGGAGATGGCGCAGTCAGGCATCTCCAAGAGCATCCTGTTGGTCGCGGACTTTACCTATGCGCTGAAGGACTGCGCGCTCACCATTGAGGAATCGTTCTCCAGGCACCGTGATGTCCTGGTCAGGCATCCAGGCAAATTCGAAGTGTTCGGCGGAGTGGATCCTCGATGGGGCAACGATGGGCTGGCTCTCTTCGAACGTTCACTCGTGGAGTTCGGATTTCGCGGTCTCAAATTATATCCGCCATGCGGTTTCAACCCCAGCGACCCGGCTCTATTTCCGTTTTATGAGCTTTGTGCCTATCACCGGGTACCTGTGCTCCTGCACATTGGGCCTACATCTCCAGCCTTGTCCTTTGAAACCTGCCATCCGTTCCTGATTGACGGAGCAGCTCGGCGTTTCCCAACTGTAAACTTCATTCTGGCCCACGGCGCGGTCAGTTTCACCGAGGAGTGCGCAATGATGTGCAGGTTTAGACCCAACGTCTATCTTGACATCAGCGGATATCAAGCAACGCTGGGATGGGATCCTCAATGTAGCGCGGTGAAGAATACGGTCTCGCAAGGTATCAACCACAAAGTGCTTTTCGGGACGGATTGGCCGGTTTTCCGGCTTCAGGGAGACCAGCTAAGTTTTGTTGAAGCGATCGCACGCGAGGATGGCCCGCTCTCCCAGCTGAATGAAAGGGAGAAGTCGCTCGTCCTGCACAAGAATATTCAGGGCCTCTTGCAAGCTGCGGAGTGTCCTGCCGCGCAGACGGCAATCGCATAGGTGATGGATTACGGGTCTCCCCGGCGTGGCGGTGACGCTCTCGGGAATTGGCATCGTTATTTGTACTCTCTTTTTATCTGGATGATAGACCGTCGAAGAATGCTTCCATCAAATCAGCAATCAAGTCGGGACGGTCATATAAACAATAGTGGGTCGCGCCTTGCACCTGAATATATTGCGCCAGAGGGAAAATCTGCGCGGCCGCCTGTGAGGCGGCGGGTGAGGCGATCTGGTCATACTCTGCCGCAATGAACAGAACAGGTGCTTTCACTTGATTCGCTTTCAACGTCGTATCGTGGGACCAGAAATCGATCAGTTGGCGTGCGTAGTTCACCGTGGTAAACGGCGTCTGAAACGGCGAAAGAAGATAGGGTCTCAAATCTACATTAACGAGGGAGAGTACATGGCGCGCGAGTTCCTTGCTTTCCATCTCCAGGAGAAGTTCAGTCGCTTCTGAAGCAGAGCCCGTCTGCATAGATTTCATAACCGATCCGGCTATCCCTGGGCGGCCATCTACAACTCTGCACAATGACTCGAGATTGTGTTCGTAGTCCGTTTCGAATTCCTGCGGTCTGTCAAAGCACTTGAATGTACTGTTCAGAAACACCATGGATCTTACGGCATCCGCGCGCTGGAGATAGAACTCCACTGCAACCTTGGGGCCGGTGCACCAGCAGGCTAGATGACAAGAATCAACTGCCTCCCGCCGCAGAATAGAATCAAGATCGGCTACATGATCAGTCAGCCGGAGCGGATGTGGCGGCGAAGTAATTCCGCGAGGTTCCCATAAGATCACTCGGTGGTAATGCGTCAATTGCTCCACGAGCCGGTACCAGTAATCGAGTCGCTGGCCCAGGGCATGGAGGAGGACAACAAGACTTCCTTTCTCGCCACCAGCATAGTAGGTCAATTCCAGTCCGTCCCGATCGATTGTTTCTTTTGTCAGAATAGCGGGCAAGCCAGCCACTCGCTGCCTGCGCGCGGCCCTGTTGGCCTCCTGGCTACGATGGGCAGCCTCTAAGAAAACCAGCTGTTCCTCTTCATCGATAGAGGCGCCCTCGGTAGCGATCTCCATGGCGGTGCCGCGGCTATTGCAAAGGGACTGTTGCGGCAGCGTGAGATACGTTCGCACCCCCCCCCAACGTTCATCAAGAATCTGATCAATAGCATTCAGCTCCTTGCGGTCCTGAACCACCAGGAGACTCAATCCATACATCGTCCCCACCCTTTCACAAAGAGACTCAAGACTCGTATCTGACGGCGCGGCAATGTAGTAGTGCCGGCCCAACGTCTCTTCCTGCCCCGCAAGGCGTGCCATCATCGCTATTGCATCGGCTACCGCGATTAGATTGACCCGTGCATCTGCAGGTGCGCAACAGCGCAACGATTGTAATTGGAAGTATTCAGGCAACCGTTCTTCAATCTCGACCTTCACGTCGTGTAATATCTGCAGAAACAATAGAAATTCGCCGCCCCGTGGTTTCCGTAATCGATTGTCCTTTCCCACGATGACCGAGGGGCGCATCCAGCGATAGCCGATTTGGTGCGCCTGACACTGCTCCTCAATCTCCTGCTCCCCTTTAGGTCCGACATAATTGAATTCCCGCGTGCCAATGTTCGGCAGAATGGAGAGCAGCGCCTGCAGCGTGGCCGCTTCGGCGCTATGTTCCGCTGTCTCGCCGTTTCCAGGGCGCCAAGCTCCTAAATACCATACTTGGTCCGCACGAAAAGTTACGTTCGGCAGTCGCAGTTCATCGCCGGCGTGGCCGACTTCAACCCTGTGTAGGCGGCGGATCGTCTCCGCTCCGCGGATGGGAGCAATCTGTTCCAAGGTGTTCCATACTTCGTTGCCGATCGTCTCTTCCGATGCGTATCGGTGGCCGGTTGTCAAATACCAGATATTGTCGTCGGATGACGCCAGATAGTGGGCTGCAAGATGAATTCCGACGAGACTATCTATGCCTGAGATGAGAATGTCGCGCATTTGAGACCACCATCCTTGGAGTGAACAAGATGCTGGCGTGCGGTCCAAGTCCTGTCTTAAGAGCTGATTGCGAAAGCGCGTACCGGAAAGCTACCGAATGACCTTATCTTTACCGGAACCGCAAAAAAGAAAAATCCATCCACCGGCACTGCTGCTAAGTTCGTAAGGTGTTCCACAATAGGAATATTTCTATTCAACAAGGTGGTATGGACTGGCCTTACCCCGTCACTAGTGTCATCTATATTCATAGAATCTATACCCACCAAAGCGACCTTGCCTGCGACAAGAAAGTCGGAGGCTTTCTTAGTTAGAAATGGGTGACCTTCGAAATATTCTTTTGTCATCCAGTGCCGGGACCAGCCGGTGTGGACGAGCACCGCCTTGCCTTCCAGGTCCATGCCGCTAAATATTTCCCAGTCGATAGCCGGATATTGGTTTGTGGTGACCCGGACACCGGGAACATTAGCCAGTGATTCCAGCGGCAATTCGGATAAATCCATGCCTTGAGGAAAGCGATGAAATGGCGCGTCCACGTAGGTTCCGGTATTAGCGACCATCTCGATCTTGCCAATGTGAAATTCAGTGCCTCCACTGTAGTGTTGCCGGGAATCTGCCCGGCTGAGGAACTCGCTGACCACGGGAGCAGGCAGTCCCCTGTATGTCACCAGGCCGTGTTCGACTGTGTGGCTCAAATCGACGAGAGATCGCGAAATCGCTGTCTTCATTTCGGGGGCTTTCAGCGCCGGAATCTTATTGACGTATGGATGCCATTGGCAACTCTCAGGTCTTTACATGTGGATGCTGGAACAGGCAAAAACCTGAGGTTGACTCCCATATCAGTTTTGTCAAGATTGTTGATTACTCCTTGTCACTCTTGACACGAACATAAACCACGGCGAATGCAGATCCTTTGCCGTGCGGCTTGACTGCAACAATGTGCTGGTTCGTTTCCGTCCCTACCTTGAGTTCGATCTTGTATTCGTTGTTAGGTTTCGCATCACATGAGATTGGAGCATCTTTGTCGTGCTCGACTGCGGTGTTAGTGGCATCGTCGCCGCACTTGATGACTGTGCCAAACTTCGATAGTTGTTTTTCATAAAAGACAACGATCTTCTCTGGTGCGTCCTTGCTTTCATATTTCTGCACAACCAGCTTCATGCCGAAAAAAGAACTGGAAACACTCAGGTTTGTATTGCTGTTGTTATGGTCATCTTCGGAGTCAGGCTTCGGCCACGCGCCTGGGTAAATCGCCACTCCTAGGTCGGCAGCGGCTGCTGCCTTAGTGTTGATATTCAATGATCCTGCAGGGGTGCTGATGTCAACATCCTTGTTCTTTTCTGACTCGGTGCTTCCTTTGCTGGCCTGTACCGTACAGCCAAGCGTGGATAGAGCTGCGATTAGGTTCAAGATATTCACCCACTTCTTTGTCTTCATGATCATACTCTTTTCGTTGGTCAACTTGCATGCCAGCTGTGTGGTGCCGGCGCCGCGCTGGTGAGCTTACGAATGTGGGCCGCCCGTGATTGAATGTATTCTCTAGGCAGATAACCCAGCTGTTGTAATTGTATCAGTCTGGGACCTTCATATCCGATAAAACACATCAAACTGATACTTTATCTTAAAATTCTTCTCTTCGCTTCCGCGACAAAGGTTGAGGCAACGCTGGTCTTGTGAGCTGCAGTCACTGGGCGAAATGGCGATTTTTCGCCAGTCAGCTAATCAGACTAAACGGCCTGGCAAGTCTAAAATGGTCATGCAGGAGGAAGGACAATGAAACGAATGGCAACATTGTTCTTGTTGATCTGGAGCTTATGGGGCAGTGCCTTTGGCCAGGCTACAGAATTTCTTGCTGTTCCACCCGCGTACCGTGCGCAAGCTTCTCACGAAGAACCGGCGAATAGCGAATTATTGCGCACGCCACCTCACTGCTTACAAGACCCGGCTGGCGGCCGACCTTCGTCTCTCGCGGTAGCTCCCTCGGGGTGCCTTTACTTCTCCACGCCCCAGTGCGTATACGAAGGGGACACTGGCGGCCATTACACGTTGCGGGCTGTGCTTCCTCCGGTGAACGACGGGGTCGCACCCCCGCCCGGCCTTGCCGCCGACGATGCCGGCAATCTGTTTATTTCGGACTTTCAGTTGGGTCAGGTAAGAAAAGTTGCAGCAGATGGAAGCATCACCGTAGTTGCCGGCGGCGGTAACCTTGATCCGGGGGATGGCGGGCCGGCGACGGATGCCCGCCTGTTCCACCCGATGGGTCTGGCTGTTGATTCCGCAGGAACCCTTTACATCGGGGAATCTGGAAAGAATCGCGTCCGCAGAGTATCGCCGGACGGAACTATCACAACCGCAGCCAACCTCGGCAAAAACTATATGCTGGAAAGGATAGCGTTGGATAAATCCGGGAATCTCTACATCGCAGACGCCAGCGCTACGAGGGTTTCCAAACTGGCGGCAAGCGGCGAACTGACCAGGCTTGCCGGCACGCCAGGCGCCTCCAAATATTCCGGCGAGGGAGGGCCAGCCAGGGAAGCGACCCTTCATCCTTGGGGCGTAGCTGTGAACCCCGACGGAGTCGTTTACATTGCCGACGCGAACGGAAGAATCCTCAAAATCACGCCGGATGGAATTATCACCACGGTTGCCGGCGAGGCCGGCTGCTGTTTTTCAGGAGATCAAGGTCCGGCTTCGGACGCCAAGATTGGCAGGCCGACGGATGTTGCTGTCGATGGGGCGGGGAATATCTACTTCGTGGACCTATGGGGCATCCAGCCCCACCCTAATGGCTATAGCAGTAACTCGAGCACGCTGGTGATTCGCAAGATCTCCGCAAAGGATGGAACGATTACAACGGTAGTGGGCGGTCGCGGTGTCGTTATCACTCCCTAGTAGGCAGCGCAGCGAGGCAGCTTACGCGGCTGATACACCGCTCTAACTGTTAAAATCGGCGTTAGCGCTCAGAACCCCTTATTGCAGCGAACAGGCGGCCTAATCAACAATAATTGCTATTGGTCCGACGCGCCCAACTTCGTTCGCCAACTTCGGGGGCCGCACTTGAGAACATGCCCGTGATGGAGAAGGCGGTCTAGCATCGCGCTGACCGCGGCTGAATCGCCCAGCAGCTTTCCCCAGTCCTCGACAGGACGGTTGGATGTCAGCAGAGTGCTAGCCCGTTCGTATCGTCTCATGATGATCTTGAACAGTTCTTCGGCGGCGGTCAAGGGCAGCTTGCGCATTCCCAGGTCATCGATGATGAGTAACGGCACCGTTTCCAGAAACTCCATGCGCTCTTTGCGGGTGCCATCGAGCGACGCTTTACGGAGTGGTCAATAGTGCAATGGATAAGCAAATTGCGGAGATGCGTGCGCGATCTGTGCCTAGACAGCAAGCTAGTGTTCTGAGTTAGAAATTCGTTTACAAAGTCTTTCAACTTTGCCTAGAATCAGGTCGGCACTTGCCGTCCAGACGAACGGTTTCGGATTCTGGTTGCGATGTTCCACATAGTC
>Ga0070732_10000388_pt1 | contig 28848 bp, 20 predicted proteins | sample Coa_R1_5_FD_66449 | JGI IMG/M metagenome (GOLD analysis project Ga0070732, IMG submission 66449) | Surface soil microbial communities from Centralia Pennsylvania, which are recovering from an underground coalmine fire - Coalmine... | ecosystem: Environmental > Terrestrial > Soil > Unclassified ... | reverse complement strand
ATCGTCGCCAGCGGCATCGGCCGGCAGGACTTTCAGAAATTGCAGCTCGTACAAAATGGCAAAGTGATTGCCACGGAAGCCGTGCAAAAGAAAGTAGATCATTTCGAGGCTCGAATCGACCGGGAGATGCCGGTAGATAGCCCGTGCTGGCTGGCGGTGCGCATCGAAACCGACAACAAGAATGAACTCGACCAGCAGTTGTTCGCACATTCATCCCCGGTTTACGTCGAAATGGCCGGGCAGCGCCTATTCGATGCGGAAACGGGTCGCGCCTTACTCAAGCAATTGGAAGAAAGCCGCGACGATATTCGCGGGCGTGGCCGGTTCAGTAGCGATGCGGCACGGGACAAGCTGCTCGGAATTTACACCGAAGCGATTCAGTCTTTGACGGAGCGGATCGGGCGAAAAAATAAATGAGTTCCGCTCGCTTGCGGCTTCGTCGGTAAACCGCGCATTTGGAGATCTTCGCCATGATTCCGTCTCTGAGTCTGGCTGGCGGCGATGCGATGCCAGTCGTGGGGCATGGCCTTTGGAAGGTTGCCAAGCCGACAGCGGCGGAGTTGGTGCATCAAGCCATCCGCGCCGGCTACCGGCACTTCGATTGCGCTTGCGACTACGGTAATGAGAGTGAAGTGGGCCAAGGGATTCGCGCAGCACTGACGATAGATGTTTGCGCAAGAAAGGATTTGTGGATCACTTCCAAGCTGTGGAATACCTATCATGCTCGCGAGCACGTGCGCCAGGCCGCGGAGCGCAGCCTGCGCGAACTGCAAGTCGATTATCTCGATCTCTATTTGATCCATTTCCCGATTGCGCAGGAATTTGTTCCATTCGACGTGCGCTACCCGCCGGAGTGGTATTACGATCCGATGGCAAATTTACCGCGCATTCAGTTTGCCAAGGTGCCGTTGCACGAAACCTGGGCGGCCATGGAGGACTTGGTACGAGCCGGCTTAGTCCGCAACATCGGCGTCTGCAACTACGGCACCGCCATGCTTCGCGACCTGCTGTCGCATGCGCACATCGCGCCGGCAGTGCTTCAGGTCGAATTGCACCCATATCTCACGCAGGAGAAACTCGTTCGCTTCTGCCGGGAAAATGGCATCGCAGTAACTGGGTTCTCGCCGCTAGGGGCGCTTTCGTATTTGTCGCTTAGGATGGCCAGTCCCGGCGAGTCGGTGTTGGAGCAGCCGGTGGTGCGCGCCGCAGCCGAGCGTCAGCGCAAAACACCGGCCCAGATCGTCTTGCGCTGGGCCGTGCAGCGTGGCACATCGGTGGTGGTCAAAACAAGCCGGCCGGAGCGGCTAGCCGAGAACTTGGCGCTGTTTGATTTTGAGCTTTCGGACGAGGAGATGGCTGCCATCAGCGCGCTCAATTGCAATCGCCGCTTCAACGATCCCGGTGTATTTTGCGAGGCGGCGTTTAATACATTTTGCCCGATCTACGAATGAAATAGTTCACCCGCTTGCCGCCGGCGCGGGTGTGCGGCTGAAGTCAAATGGGGGCTCAATGAGTTCTTCCTGCTCGTTGCGGTCGCGGAACACGTGAAGAATACGAGCCCGGCCCAGGAAGTCGTACTTCGGCTCCGGGTACGTTTCCGATTTGAACGGCTCATCCAGTTGAAATTCGTGAATCATAACGCGGGTGCCCGGCAGCCCCACGAAGTGCACGTCTTCGGCCGGCTTCTTGCCTTCGTGCTTGTCGAAGACTTCAAATAGACGCCGCAGTACGCGCGTAAAGCGACGGAAGCTCACGCCGTCTTCCACGAAGATCAGATCGACGTGCAACGCGCGGAGCATCTCAAAAAGGTGATGCCGGGCCAGCCGCGGCATCATGCGGTAATAGGCCGGCCCCACGGTCCCGGAGAGCAGCGTGCATTCCGCCAGGTCCACTTCTTCTTCCTGCGCGTCGCGGCTCAGGCCAAGAATGAACCAGAAATGCGGGGCCACCCAGAAGCCGTGGCCGTTGTTGAAGTCGCGGCGAGCGACCCACTTAAACATTTTCTCGAGTGCCGCAACGATCCGCCGGCGCAACTGAATTTCGCCACGACGCATTAAGCGTTCCAGGACACTCGGTTCGGCAAGGTCGTCGAGGCTCACCTTCAATGGCCAGCCCGGGTCGAGCTCGCGCGCTTGCGACCGGTTTGCCTCCACGAGTTCAACGGGCACGGCACAAGGATCTGCCTTGGCCGGTGCAATTTCCACGCGCCAGTTGCGCTCGTGGAAGAGTTTCTGCACGTTTTTCATGATGGCCGGTGTTAGCAGCGGGCCACTCACGTGAGCGATCGGCTTGCAGCGGCGGGCCGGGTCGCGCCAGCGGCCCATCACCGATTGCCATACCATCGCTGCGAGCAGACCGGGCGCCATCCAGGCAAGCACGGTTCCCAGCATCGCGGTAGCCGGCATCGCCGAACGGCTGATCGAATCGCCGGTGAGAATGCGCGATCCACAAGCCGTGAGCACCAAGTCGAACACGGCCATGGTGATGAGCGTAAATTCGCAGACGATCCAGTGCATCCACGGCATGGCGCGCACCTGGATGCTTTGCCGCGGCCGCCAGATGAACTGCACTTCGTGATTCGCTGGCAAGGTCGTCGTGAAGATATTTACCGTTAAGGCCACGGCACACAGAGCGAGCGAAACCCACACGGGGCAGAGCCAGCCAAGCAGCATGCAAGCGCCGAAGAAAATCAAAACAGCGAGCATCTCCGGCTGACGGGGCCGGCGACCGACGCCTTGAAAACTGGTAACAAACGCATCGTGAATCATCGCCATTGGGATGAAAAACGCGAGCAGGATGCCGCCCAGCAGAAGCGTCCAGAGGAGCGTTATCAGCACCAGGTAGCCGGTGTAACAATAGGCCACGCCGTACGCGCGCAGGCCTTCGGGCGCCTCGGCACCGAAGAGCAAAAGCAGGCTGCCCCAGACGATCAACAACGCGCCAAGGGTAAGAATGGCGGGCGGGTAGCCGCGCTTGATGCGCGGTTTGCCGCGCAGGTCGATGCCAATCTCAAACGTCCAGCTGTGCGCCCAGCTGTAGAGCCTGTTGCCGAGTTGCGCCAGGCGGGATGCCCAAGCCAGCGGGGAAACGCGATGCCGATACACCACGAAGCTGGCCAGCAAGCCAAGCAAAATCATGAGCAGCGCGTCGTGCAGATCGCTCGTAGTGTGCCGTCCCACGGCCTCGACGGTGAACACAGCCAGCATCACCGCCAGCGTGAACCAACCGTTGGGGCTGAGCACCCGGCGAGCGTTCCGAAATGCACGGGTAAGCAGTTCCATGCTGTTATTTCACCACATTCACGGCGAAAAGCCAACCAGTTCGCCAGACAGAGCCTTTTTCGTTGTCTGAAACATTGTACAGAAAAGGAAAAGGCGGCGAGGCTGGAACTGTAACGGCAAAACTGTGAGGTTCGTTGAAAACGTGCCCCACGAATAATGAGAGGCGCACCATGGACCCTGAAGAGCTTGAGAAAAGGTACTCGCAAAGCAATGCTGCCATGTTGGAGCTGAAGACGCTCATCAAGCAACTGCAGTCGCGCCTGGATCGGCAAGCGCTCATCATCGGCGTGCTGAAAGACATGCTGTTGACCGGCGACAAGAAATTGGAACAGGATTTTCTCGATCGTCTGAGCACTGCGGCCGCCAGCAAGGTCGCGGAGAAGGATGTGAGCACCTGTCATGCCTGCGGCAAACCGATGAGCGCCAAGCACACCAAGTGCATGTATTGCGGCGAAGCCCGGCGTGGCGAGCTGTTTTAGGCATGTTTCGTCGCGGACCGAGAAAGTGCGAATTTTTTGAGTATTTGTTTGACCGGCACATTGAAACTGTTATACTCGCCGTTGATCTTCATTTTCTTTTCCGTACTTCCGCTTCCTGCTTGCGACGGGGTCACGCAGTCTTCACTTAGAGGGCTCGCATCATGTTCGAACGCACGTTGGCTCGCCGCGCGTTTACGCTCATTGAATTACTGGTTGTGATCGCGATTATCGCGATCCTGATTGGCCTGCTCTTGCCGGCCGTGCAAAAGGTGCGCGAAGCAGCCGCTCGCGCCAAGTGCAGCAACAATTTGAAACAACTTGCCCTTGCTTGCCACAATGCCAACGACACGAATGGCAGGCTGCCGCCGGGCTTGGGCTATTACCCTGGCACGACCGGTGGACCCAACAGCGCCTATGGAATAGGCCTGTTCCACCTTTTGCCATTCATCGAGCAGGATAATCTCTACAAGAGTTCATTCGCCAATAACATGTATTACCCGGGGAATAATGGTGTTTATTCGATGCCGGTCAAGACTTATATTTGTCCCTCGGATCCTAGCGCCCCGCCAATCGGTCAACTCCCGTATCCCCCCAGTCCTAACTTCACAATGGGGGCTTGTTCCTACGCGTTCAACGCTTTGATCTTCTGCAAGCCCGGCATTACTTTCAGCAACCCGCCGATGCCAAGTGGTTCCTTTGATCCGCAAGGCGATGCTCGTATCCCCGCGACGTTCAGCGATGGCACGTCGAACACGATCATCATGACCGAGAAATACGCCCAGTGCACGAACAAGACCTGGCCCATTGGCGGGAATTTCTGGGCGTACGGGGCTCTGTCGAGTCCTCCTTTGCCCCCGCCTATGAATCCACCACCGAAGCCTTACTATCCGGGATTTGAGATTTCATTTTTCGCGGCGGCGCCCGGCGGCGCCACGGCCATCGGTCCGGCTTCGGTATTTCAACTTCAACCGACCCCTTACCTGGGCAATTGCGATCCGTTGCGGGCTTCGACCGGCCACACCGGCGGCATCCTGGCTGGCATGGGCGACGGCAGTGTGCGCCCTGTAAATCCTGGCATCAGCCCGAACACGTGGTGGTATGCCTGCACGCCGTCCGGAGGAGAAGTGCTTGGCAGCGACTGGTAACGTTGCGTTCCGCACCATTGTTCTTCTCCTTAAGGAGTTCGTATGATCCGCCGACGTCAACTTCAGGTCTTGTGCCGGACGTTATCAGGCGGTTTGCTTCTGCTGGCCGTGGTCGCCGGCGGATGCAAGCCGCGTACGGGAAATGTTTCTGGTACCGTCAAATTCGACGGGAAGCCGCTTCCCGGCGGCACGATCACCTTTTTTGACGACAAGAACGGCGCGTTCTCCAGTGCGATTGAGGCCGACGGCAGCTATTCCGTTACCGGCGTGCGCGCTGGCCGTGCGAGAATCGCTGTGGCCGTTCCTTTGTCCATCCCATTTGAGTCGTCATCCATGCCGGGAATAAGAATTGAACCTCCCAAGTTCGATGTGCCAAAGATTCCGGACAAATACCTCGGTGCCGAGACTTCGGGCTTGGCCTGCGACGTCCGGGGAGGCGATCAAGCACATGACGTCGAGTTGATGCCGTGGGAATGGAGTCGACGTGGATTCCTTCGCGCCCAGCCGACAACTTATCGAGGGCGAAGGCAAATTACCATTTGCAGTCCCTATATTGAACTGTACCGCTTTGTTCTTCCCTCCGCGGAGATTCTCCCATGTCGCACCCCACTCGCCGCGAATTTCAGGGTACGTTGCTTGGCTCGTTCATCGCCTACGGGCTGATCGAATCGCTGTTTCACCATCGGCTGTTTGCCGAGGAAGTGAAACCGGTGGTCGGCGCCTGGCTCACCGACCTGAACGAATTATCCCGTGACCTGAAGGGCCGCAAGCTCACCGACCTCGAATTCCAGAAGAAGATGGAAGAGCTATACCGCAAGGTGAATCTAGCGGAACTCGTGAAGCACGTGGAGCTCGACAAGCTGGCCGAAAAGAACAACCTGCCCGATAACGGAGCCGCGAACTGGGGCATCGATTTCAGCAAGATCGAAGGCGCCCCGGCCAAGCTTCTGTTCGGTAAGCAAATCTTCGCCATGAAGAAGGGCCGTTCAGTCGTGCCGCACGGCCACGACAACATGTGCACCGGCTTCATCATCCTGCGCGGCGAGTTCCACGGCCGGCATTACGACCGGCTGGAAGACAACAAGGACCATTACATCATCACGCCAACGATTGACGCCACGTTCAAGCCCGGCGAGATGTCGACAATTTCGGATCACAAAGATAATGTGCACTGGTTCAAGGCCGCTTCCGACACGGGCTACATCTTCAACGTGCACGTGATCGGCTACGACCCGAACTGGCCGAAGCCTGCGAATCGCGTCTATGTCGATCCGGAAGGAGAAAAACTATCCGGCGGCAAGATCAAGGCGATGAAGATGACCTCGGCAGCATGCCATAAGAAGTACGGGTGACGGGGTGACCAGGTGAGGGTGACAAAGTGAATTTTCACTTTGTCACCTTGTCAAATTCGCTCATTCGCCTTAAGTGCAGGCCAATGACCAGCAACGCGGCCGTCCACAACAGGCCGAATTCCACCGCCGACCATTTCGGGTAGAACGACATCAACACCGCCAACGCCCAGAATAGGCCGCCAAAGATGTAGCATTCGCCCCAGTAACTGCTTGCCAGCACCAGAAAAAGAAAACCGCTCACCACCGCGAAGCGCGGGTACATGGCCAGCGGATGATGCGGCCGTGCCTCTGTGGCCAGCAGCCAATCACTCACGCCCAGGATCAAACAGGTGCCGACAAAGCCGCCGAGCAAGACCCAAAGCTGGCGCTCAGCTGTGGTCGTCGGCCAAAACCCTTCCTTGCGGCTGAAGAAGAATATGACGCTCATCACCACGAGCATGATCACGTGAATGCCCCAGATCCATTGGACCTCGTGATGCCATTCCAATGCCAACACCATCGACGTTGCAGCCGTTCCCACTAGCAGCACCATCGCGAAGCCGAGCAGCATTGAACCCCAGGCAGCAAACTGCACGTCGTATTGGCTGCGGCGCAGATTGCTGGCCACCATTTCCAAAAGGTTGAAACTGCGGGCGTGGATCGATTCGCCATTGCGCCAGCGCTGCAAATCGTCCGCCAATTCGCCCGCCGAAGCATAGCGCTTGGCCGGGTCCTTTTGCAGGCACTTCAGGCAGATCGTTTCCAAATCGTGCGGAACATTGGGATTGAGCAAGTGAGGCGGCAACGGTGCCCGCTCCAACACTTGTGTGATCGTCTCCAACTCGTTGTGCGCCCGGAACGGCGGCCGGCCCGTGAGGCACTCGTATAGCAGCGCGCCCAGCGAATAGATGTCGGCCGCCGGGCCGATGTCCTTCCGCCCCGCCGCCTGCTCCGGCGACATGTACGATGGCGTGCCCATGATCGCCCCGGTTCGCGTTTGGCCCTCGGCGGCGTCGAGTTTCTTGGCGAGACCAAAGTCGGTTATTTTCGGTTGGTGAAAGGTGAGTGGTGAGTGGTGAGTGGTAGGACGCGTATCTTTTTCGGACCACTCACCACTCACCACTCCACCACTCACCTGTGCCAGCCGCGACAGCAAGATGTTACCCGGTTTTAGATCGCGATGGATAATGCCATGCTGATGCGCATGTTGCATCCCGCTGGCGAGGGCTTCGATGATTTCGGCGGCCTCGGCGGCCGGCAGCGGGGTGCCGCGAAGCTTGTGGCTCAGGCTGCCGTCGTCGCAGAATTCCAATACGACAAACGGCGTGCCATGGTGGTCGCCGATTTCGTAGATCTGCACGATGTTCGGGTGCTGCAAGCGGGCGATGGCCTCGGCCTCGGTGCGGAAGCGCTCGCGGTCCTGCTCGCCGGCATGCTCGCCGCCGAGGATCATCTTGATGGCGACGAGCCGATTGAGCCCGACTTGCCGGGCCTTGTAAACAACGCCCATGCCGCCACGCCCTAGCTCTTCCAGCACGTCGAAGCCGGGGATCTGCGGCCGCGCGTGAATATTGGTTGCAGCCACTTGCTTGGGCCGAGTCGGCTGTGCGGACACATCTTCCCGAGTGGGCGGAATGGCGGCCGGCATTGGCGTCGGCGTTATGGCAAATCCGATGCCGCCCGCTTCGGAGGTGAAGTATGGCTTGCCGCATTGCGGGCACACCGCCGGCAACGTCGCCTGCGGCGACGCTGCAATCATAGCTCGACAATGAGCACAGGTGAGCGCCTCGGCCATGCCCGAAGTCTCCGGTGGACAAAAGGTTGGGGCCTTCGGGCATTATCGGCAGGGCGGGGTAACACGGGCAATGGGAAATTGAAACGAGCCGGAAGCGTAAGCGACGGATTACAGTTGTCCGTCGCTTACGCTTCCGGCTCGTAGATACACCGGCTTACTTCCCCGACGCATGCTCCTCGGCCGGCACGTCATTCAGCATCTTCAGCACCTGATCGGTGATATCCACGTGCTTGTGGTAGAGTGGCGTGGCGGCGGGGATGTTGAGCCGGGCGCGGAGCAGGTCGGCATTCTGTTCATCCTTGGGATCGATCACATCGACATAGCTCCAAACCAGATCGAGATTATTGGCGTCGGCAATTTCCGCGATGACCTTCTTGATGTCGTGGTAGCTTTCCACCACGGCATGGTCCGACATTTCCTTGAGCTCTTGCGTCGCGTCTTTTTCCATGTCGGTCACGACTTGCGTCAGGTCGCGAATCTTCTCTTCAAGGGCCGAGCGGGTTTTTTGGTCGTCGGACTTGATCAGCTCGCCCTGGAGCGTGGCGATCTTCACGCGCTTGGCGCTGACCTTGTCGAGCACTTCCTTGCGCCGCGCCATCACGGCGGCGCCCTTGGCATTGCCCTCTTTGTATTCCTTCAGCAGCTTCGCCAGATTCACCATGCCAATGCGCGGCTGGGCCACATGGTCGGCCGGCAGCTTTGGCGCGTGCGTGGTGCGCGAACCGGCCAGGATCACGTTAAACGCCAGGCTGCACAGGGCGACAACTACGAGCGCGGAGAACAGAATTCGGCGCATGATAAAGCTTCCTTGGCAACGAGGGGCCAAAACGAGGGCTGCAGTGTAATGCGCGGGGAGAATTGGGTCAACGGGGAGTTCAAGGGAAGAACGTAACGGGTGTAACCTGAATCTCTGGGGTTGCTGGCTTTGCCGCAACGGGGCCCCCAGAGCCTATTGGGCAGGTGGTGGGCGGAGCGTTTCGTTTCATTTCGCAGAAAGAAAGACACCCCCATTGAAACGAAACGCTTTTTCGTGAAATCAAATGCATTTTTGAATGACTTTCCACCCTTCGGATCGTACACTGCGAATCGCCCCATCGGCCAATCGCCAGCAGCAGATTAAATTGATGATGATTGCGCGCGCCACACTCCGTAACATCGGCCAGGCGGTTAGATTGGGCGCAACTCTTTCATCGGCACATACTGAATGCCCAGGCGCAATCCCTCTTCTTTCGCCTTCGCCTGATACAGCCCCGCAGCAGGAACGTCGATGCCGGCACTGGCGTCTTCGGCGAGCCAGACGGCGAAGCCTGCTTGCCTGAGATCGCGGGCGGCGAAGAAGCAGCAGATATTCGTCGCGATGCCACAGATGACCACGTTGTCGATGCCGGTGAAGCGCAGCAGCGCGGGGAAGCCAGGGTGCTGGGTGGTGATGGCGTAGGCATCGGCATCTTTATGAAAACCCTTGCGCCAGATGGCCTGGAAGCGCTGCGTGTGGAGACCGGGGATGAATTCTGCCCCCGGCGTTCCAATCACGCAATGCGGGGGATAAAGATTGTCGCGCTGGCCGAGAAAGCTGCAATGATCGGGCGGGTGCCAGTCCTGGCTGGCGTCGATGCGGGCGAAGGGAAGGGCGAGAAGGGCGTTGACCGCCGCCACGATTTCCAATCCGCCAGGCACGGGAAGTTCCTTCGGGCAGAGCGAGGTGAAGCCCTGCTGCATATCAACGACGAGGAGGCTGGTGGTGCGGAGGTCAATCACTATTCGTTGAGTCTATGAAAAAAGTCAGAGCCGCGCACGGAGCGCAGCGCAGTAAGCGGCCAGCCGGTGATGGCCGCTTACTGCGCTGCGCTCCGTGCGCGGCTCTGACATCAATCAACGCCGTTCTTGTTGCTTCGGCGGTTCCTGCTGTTGCTTTTGCTGGTCATTCGGATTCGGCGGCGGATTTGGCCGTTGCGGATCCGCTTGTTGTCTCGGCAGATCGTGCGGATTCGGCGGTTGCGCCTGTTGCTTCGGCGGCGGCGGCTTCGGCTCATCCTTGCGCATGTAGCTGCGATGCATCACCGCGCCCTTGGCATCCTTGTCGCGGCATTCGACCATCAGGGTCTTCTGCTGATCGCTTTGCAGGATGCTTACCGGGGCCGGCTTCATGGGCTCGGCGGGCTTCGGGTCGGCAATAGCCGCTTGCTGCGGTGGGGCCGACGGATTCAATACCTGCCGTTGCCCGCCCGCGCTATTCGGCGCTGGATTCGGCGCCAGAGGAGCCTGTCTGGCAGCGCTCAGCTGTACTGTGTTATCCTGCGCCACTTCTTTTACCGGGCCGGTCGCGTCTTTCAGGAACGCCTTCACCTGCGCTTCTTTGGGTGCATCGAATTTCTTCTTCGCATCGAAATCGGCAAGGGCATCGACCGCGCATGATTTCAGCATTTTCGGCCATTGCTTGGCGCAGAGTTCGGCGCACGCAAAGACTTCAGCGCCTTCGATCTGGCCATTGATCGTGTAAGCGATGCCGATGACATCGGACTTGTCTTTCAGGATGCCGGCCAGTTCCTTTTCGTACTTGGCGAGCTTTTCGAGCAAGTTTTTGTCTTCGGTCGTCAATTGGTAGCTCGTCGGCGATGCCTTGCCCGCCACTGGCTTGCCGACGCTCTTTTCGAGCTTCATTTGCGCTTCTTTGACCTTGTTCCAGACTTCGCGCTGGCTACCGGGCTGCGCTCCCTGTACCATTCTTGCCGTGCTAATGCCGCCCCCCTGCCCGTCACCTGCCGGAATTGCAGAGGGTGCGTTCGCGGCCAGCTTCAGATCCTTCCCGCCCTGCCGGCTATTCTCGCCAAACTGGGCGGCGCTTTCCTGGCCGCGCTGGCTCCAGCGCCCGGATTCCACACAGAACGACGGAATCGGCATCTTCCCCGACTTCGGCGGCACGATCATGTCGAAGGCCATGAGCCGATCTTGCCGGCCGCCCTTCACGATGTCGCCGGTTTGGATGAAGACTTCCACGTCATCGGAAGTGTTTTCCACGGCCAGCGTATTCACATTGGACGTTTCAATAACGACGATCTTCTTTTGTTCCAGGGCTTCGTTGAGCGTGAGGAACTTGCGGCCGGAGATCGTATCGGCTCCGTGCAGCAGGAAGATGCTCAGATTGTCGTGCGTGTAGGGCCCGGAGATTTTCGTGACCACCGGGGCCGCCTTCGGCTCTGGCGGCTTGGGCGGGGCCGGCGGATCGGCGCCCAACGTCAGGCCGGCCAGCAAGGCGACGCCGACGACGGACATGAGACAACGGCGCATGGGAGATTTCCTCCTGTGTGCGGAAATGATTCTGCGAACGCAAGGCCTATTGTACCGACGAACGGATGGCGGCGGGGTAACAGGATTGTAACTGCCGTGGCGCGCCGCTTGAGGCTTCGCGCTCGGAAGCAAACAAGCGGCGTCGCCCAATCGACTGGGCGAGCGCGAAGCCGCGAGCGGCTAGTACGCCCGCGCAAACACCACGCGCCCTTCGGACGGTTTGCCGGTCACCATGCACTTGCCCGGCTCTTTGGGCCGGTCGAACGGAATGCAGCGGATGGTCGCCTTCGTCTCCTGCTGAATCTTGTCTTCGGTCTCCCGGCTGCCGTCCCAGTGCGCGAGGATGAAACCGGGCTTTTCGATCTCTTCCTTGAATTGATCGTAAGTATCGACCGGCCGGGTCCATTTGTCGCGGTACTCCTTCGCGCGGTCGAACAGGTTCTGCTGAATATCGCGCAGGATGTGTTCGACGGTCGTCGCGGCTTCGTGCACGGGCACGCCGACTTTCTTACCCTCTTTGCCGGGGCGGTCGCGGCGGGCCAATACGCAGGCTTTGTTCAGAAGATCCTTCGGGCCGATTTCCACGCGCACCGGCACGCCGCGCATTTCCCATTCGTTAAAGCGGAAGCCGGGCGAATTCTTAACGTCGGTATCGATCTTCACGATCAGCGGCTCATAGCCCCAGAAGGCATCGCGCTTCAGGTCGCGCAGTTCTTGCGCCAACTTTTCAGCGGCCGCCATGGTTGCGGCAACTTCCTCATCCTTGCGGCCAATCGGGCAGATGACGACGTGAATCGGCGCCAGCCGAGGCGGCACGACCAGCCCTTGATCGTCGGAATGCGTCATCACCAACCCGCCGACCAATCGGGTGGAAACGCCCCAGCTCGTGGCCCAGGCAAATTCGAGCTTGCCCTGCTGGTTCTGGAACTGCACGTTAAACGCTTTGGCGAAGTTTTGGCCCAAGAAGTGGCTCGTGCCGGCCTGGAGCGCCTTACCGTCTTGCATCATCGCTTCGATGCACAGCGTGTAGATGGCGCCGGGGAACTTCTGCCCTTCGCTCTTGGGACCAACGAGCACCGGCATCGCCATCCACTCTTCGGCAAAGCGACGGTAGACGTCGACCATGCGGCGCGTTTCTTCCTCGGCTTCGGCTTGCGTGGCGTGCGCGGTGTGGCCTTCTTGCCACAGGAACTCGGCCGTGCGCAGGAAGAGCCGGGTGCGCATCTCCCAGCGCACCACGTTGCACCACTGGTTGATGAGCAGCGGCAAATCGCGGTAGCTTTGAATCCAACTCTTGTACGTGTTCCAGATGATCGTTTCCGACGTCGGGCGAATGATCAGTTCTTCTTCCAGCTTGGCTTCGGGATCGACTTCGATCTTGCCGTCGCGCGTGCGCAGCCGATGGTGCGTGACCACCGCACATTCCTTGGCGAAGCCTTCGGCCATTTCCTCTTCGCGCTGGAAAAAGCTCTTGGGAATGAAGAGCGGGAAGTAGGCGTTGACATGGCCGGTCTCTTTGAAGAGCCCGTCAAGCCCGCGCTGCATCTTTTCCCAAATCGCGTAGCCGGCGGGTTTGATGACCATGCAGCCGCGGACATCGGAATTGTCGGCCAGCTGGGCCTGCTTCACGATGTCGAGATACCATTGGGAATAATCTTGCGCGCGCGGGGTGATCTTTTCCGACATGAATGGCGGTCCTTTTGTACGTGGGACAAGAATCCAATCTTGTCGCCAATTCCGATTCGGCAGAAGATTGGAATCTTATTCCACATGCTACAAGGACACGCGCCGCCGGGGCAAGGTGAGCGTTCAGGCGGCATTGCATAGATCGGGTAATGGCCGCGCCGCATTTCAGATTTCACCAAAACAGTAAATAAGCCCATGAAATAGGGCGCAAACTGTGAAACACGGCGCCTTTTCGCTGGACTAATGTACAAATGTATCGTATAGTTGTGTGGGAACCATGCACCCTATTCCTTCAGCAGCAGCACATTTACCGCCTTCACCGCTACGCGCACCTTGTCGCCGATTTTCAGCTTCATCTCATCGAGAGAATCGAGCGTCATGACCGATTCCATCTCCACGTTGGGGGCGACGCGCACGCGCACCTGGCACATAACCGTGCCGCGCTTGATCGAAATGACATCGCCCATGATCTTGTTGCGAGCGCCGATTTCCATGATCGAACCTCCGGAGAACCGTTGCTATGGGACAAGATTGCTTCAGCCGCTATCATAGTTCCAGCCGCGGCAGGCGGCGGAATTTCTTCCCAACTTCCATCTTCGAGTGTGATTATGAGCGCGCGAAAACTTTCCCTGGTTGGCCTTTTTGTCTTCGCGTTGCCTATTTATGCGCAAGAAGAGCGCAAGATTGAACCCGGTAAATCCACCGCTTCGCGCATCGAAAAGAGAACTTACGAGTTCAAGGAAGCCGGCAAGGAGATGGAGTACGGCCTCTTTGTTCCGTCGAAATACCAGAAGGCGAAGAAGACGCCACTCATCGTCGCGCTCCACGGCTTGTACAGCAATCCGCAGCAGATTCTGGGTTACCGTGGGTTCACCGACCTGGCGGAGAAATATGGCTACATTCTGGCTGCCCCCATGGGCTACAACTCGCAGGGCTGGTACGGCAACAAGCCGCCGTTTGGCCGCAAGCCCGAGCCGGAGAATTTGTACGAACTCAGCGAGAAAGACGTGATGAACGTGCTCGACATCGTGCGCAAGGATTACAATATCGACCCCAGCCGCACCTTCCTGATGGGCCATTCCATGGGCGGGGGCGGCACCTTCCACATCGGCATCAAGAACCCGGGCCTGTTCGCGGCCCTCGCGCCCATTGCTCCAGCGATTTTCGCCAAGCCCTCGGAACTCGAAAAGATCAAGCAGGTACCGATCATCCTCGTGCAGGGCGACAAAGACAATCTCGTGAAGGTCGAGATGGTGCGGCCCTGGGCGGAGAAGATGAAGGAACTGAAGATGACCTACGAGTACGTGGAAGTGCCCGGCGGCAATCACATCGACGTGGCGTTCAAGAATCTGCCGAAGATATTTGAATTCTTCGAGCAACACCCGAAAAGTTCGGGGGAGAAGAACGAGTAGGTGGGATGCGTTTACATCCCGCACGCTCGAAGACTCGCGTGCGGGCTTGAAACAAAAATCTCCCCCAAGCACGCGGATCTTCGAACGTGCGGGCTTGAAGGAAAAACCTCTCTCCCAAGCCCGCAGCCGAGTCTTCGAGGCTGCGGGGTTCCAAGATCACTCCTCATTCGCTGTGCCGCGTTCGTTGAACCGCTTCAGTTCGTCCGGCACCACCGTCACCTTGGCGTCCGCACGCAGTTGTTGCATCAGGTCTTTGCGGAAGTCGAACTTGCGCGTGTTTTGCAATTCCGAAAGCAGCACGTCATTGCCAAATGATCGACTATAGACTTGCCGGAACTCTTCCTGCGTAGGGTGATCGCGGCTGGTGAGCGTGGTCACGTAGAAGATCGCTTTCGGCATGTCGCTCACCACCATCGTGCTGCCCAGGTCTTTGGTGCGCAGGTCGAGCAACTGATCAACCATGTTCGGCGACGGGTAATGGATTTTATCGAGCGGAATCTCGTAGCGGCCATACTGTGGCGGCTGAAGCGGATTGAGTTGCGGTTGGAGGTTCTCCTTGGCCATGGGTCCGAGCTCCAGCAAGTCCGCCTTGCTCTGGGCGGCGAAGTCTTTGAGCGCGGCCAGGTTGCCTTTGGTTTCGCGCACTTTGTCTTGCATTTGCTCGGCCGCCTGTCTGGCCAGGTCGCGGGCGCGCGTCCAGCGCCAGGCCTTTTCCACGTCGTCGCGGGCCTTGTCCCAGGTGCGCACCTTGGCGTCCACTTCCTCGGTCTTCCAGGCGAGATAATACGCCGTGTCGGTCGCGCCAAATGGCCCCGGCGACGGTCCACTCGATTGAAACCAGGTCGGCTGGAAAAGGCCAAACGACCGTTGGAACGGGCCGCTGGCTTCCATGAAGAATTCGCGGCCGAACCCGAGCCCGGTGGGATCGCTCTTGGCGACAAGCGGGCTGTCAAAGTACTTTTCGCGCAGCGGCTTGAGGCCGGGGTCATTCACCATCGCGTACTGATCGTCCAACTTGGTGCTCGCGCCCTTTGTCAACTCATGTGATTTCACGAACTCGTCGATGTACTTTTCCAACTCCTCCTTCGAAGCTTTTTTCTTGATGTCCTTGACGTCTTTGCTGCGTTTTTCGAGTTCGTCGCGGAAATCATTCATGTCCTTGGCGAATTTCTCGCGGGTGAGTTCGGTATTGACCTGGTCAATCAATTCCCCGCGCAACGCGGCCAGCGGCACACTCGGCGGAGTTGCAGCCGGGTACTCGAGCGTAGCCAACGGACCGCCGCCGACGGCGGCCAACGGCGCCAAGCCCATTCGGATGCGCTCGCGAATCTCCTGCACAACGCTCTGGGCCTGAAGCGTGAGGGCGGGTGAAAGGATCGAGCCGCCCGAACCCCGGCCCGCCAGCACATCGGCCACCGTTGCGGCCATAACCTGGGGTTGGATCACGCTGTAGTCGTGTACGCCGAAGAAGAACAATGCGGAATCCGTCCACTTCAAGTCCCGGTCTTTGGAAAGATACTTTTCGTACTCCCGTTGAAGTCGAAATTCCGGCAACTCGCCAAAGCGGTAAGTTACCGACATGACACCGCCGAGCGATGGCAGCATGCCGCCGGCCGGCGCCAGCGAAATGCCGGCCACGCGTACCGCGGAATTCATCGTTTCCTTTTTCCCCTCCTCGATGCCGGCCTTGCGGAAGTACGGGGTATCGGCCTTGCCGGATACCCACTCTAACTTCACGCGCTTTGGCTCTTTGAAGCCGGGAGTCTCTTTCATGGGGGCCGGCTCGTCCTTCTTGTACTTGTCGAATAGATCCTTCAACTCGCCTTCGCTCGGCTGCGCAGTTACCTTTTTCTCATAATCTTCGACCTTTACTGGCAGCATGCCCACGCGGATCGCGGTGCGCACGTCGTCGAAATAAGTCCAGAATTCGTATGGCGTGACATAGGCCGGCGTGTTGCGGATGTTGGACTGACCGAGCAGAACGGCCTCCGCGATGCGAACGCGGAATTCGTCCTTCAGCGCTTCCATCAAGTTATCGGCCTTGAAATTGCGGAATCGGTCGAGCAGGTTCTTTTCAATTTGGGCCGAATCGTCTTTCGACAGTTCATTCAGGGTTTCTTCATCCAGCAGGTTGCGCAGCGATTTATCCGAAAGCTGAATGTCCCGCTTATCAGCCGCCCATCTCCAGACCAGAAAATTCACCAAGTCGTCGCCGCTGCGCAGCGAACCGCCGAAGTACAATTCCTCCTGGCCCTGGGCTACCTGGTTTATGTCTTGCAGCATGACTTTTCGGAAAGCGGTCAAGAGTTCCGCATCGTCGGTGCGCTTGCTCTTTTGCAGCCGATCAATCTCCATGCTGAGCGTGCCGATTTGCTGGCTCAGAATTCGGGCGATCGTGGCCGGCGGAATCGCAAAGTTGCCGGTGAAACGGCTAAATGTCGCGTTGTAGGCTGCATAGGTGCTGCGAGCTCCTGCCTTCAGGTAGGAATTCACCACCTGCTTGCTTTGCACCATAGGTCCGAGTTGCTGGGTTAAGATGGCATCCGTATTCGGATCCATCTCTTTCATGCGATTGGCAACCCGCTCCGTCACCTTCGAGTGCACGGTGACCATTGCGGCCCGCATGTAGGCGTCTGCTATCTGTCGCTGCGTTTTGATGTCCTGAATCTGCCTGGTGGTGATCTTCTGGCCCTCAATGCGGGCTGCTTCCGGGTAGCGGTCGCTCCAGGGAATCCAGTCGGGCGGGTTGGTCAAAAAGTCGCTTCTGCCGCCCAAGCCGCTGGACATGACAAAAGTAAGCATGCAGACGATTGCCAGCACGGCGAACATCTTTTTCGAATGTTTTCGGAACGCATGAAATGGGTTGAAAGCCATTGGCAGTCCTCACTTTACGGCGACGGGGCCGTAATCCTTGCCATCCGCAGGGCTTGACTAGCTTTGCTATCGTTTAATAAGTCTGTATGGCAGAATGTTCTCAACTTTCCGATTGTAGCGGGTTTACCGAGTAAAACAACAGCAATGAACAATGACCTAACCCCCTGACCCCCTTCCCTAATGGGAAGGGGGGAACTCTTTTCTCCCCTTCCCTTTAGGGAAGGGGCCGGGGCTTAGGTCAATCGGCAGCAACCGGAGTTTTATTGTGCCAAGGAAGAAATCCACCACCCCTGAAATCGCCCCTGCCAAGACGAAGGGCCGCAAGAAAGCGACGGCATCCACGGCGGTCACCCCGGCGGGCCGGACACGCCGAAAGGCCGCGACCGAGACCGTGCCGGAGGAAAACGGCCACCGTGGCAAGCACGATCTGGTCGTGGTCGAGTCGCCGACCAAAGCCAAGACTATCGGCAAATACCTCGGCTCGGGCTTCCGCGTCATTGCCAGCTCCGGCCACGTGCGTGACTTGACCAAGCGCAAAGAATCGTGGTTCGAACTCACCGACAAGGGTCTCAAAGAACTGGGAACCAGCGGCGCACCTTCCGACGTGACCGAAGCTCTGAAACCGCTCGTAAAGCGCGAGTTCAAGACCAAGGCCGACTTGCTGAAAGCCGCCCGGAAATACGTTTCCAAGAAGGAATTGGAGCCGCACGAGCGCGAACTGGCCAAGGTGGCCAAGCAATACGACGAGATCGAAGGCTTGAACATTGCCCGTGGCTGGATGCCGCATTATGTGCTGATCGAACGCGATAATAAAGGAAAGGACACCGGCAAGCGCAAGTCGGCCAAGGAGATTCTCGATGAGATCAACAAGGCGGCCCGCACGTCCAACCGTGTGTTCCTGGCCACCGACCCGGACCGCGAAGGCGAGTCGATCGCCTGGCACATTCAGGATGAACTGAAGTTGCCGGAAGCGCGCACGTTCCGCATCACGTTCAACGAAATTACGAAGTCGGCCGTGGCCAATGCGCTGGCGCACGCCGGCAAGATCGATATGAACCGTGTGCAGGCCCAGGAAGCCAGGCGCTTCCTCGACCGCATCGTGGGCTTCCCGCTGAGCAAGCTGTTGCAGCGGAAGATCACGCGGGGCTTGAGCGCCGGCCGGGTGCAGTCCGTCGCGGTGCGGCTGATTGTTGAGCGCGAACGCGAAATTGAGGCGTTCAAGACCGAGGAGTATTGGAAGCTGACGGCGCTATTGTGCCCGGACGAATTGCGGGCGCACATTCCGTACCAATCGGACCCGGCCAAGACGAAGATATTGGCCAAAAAGAAGCCGGGGGAGAAGCAGCCAACGCTGGCACTGGACTCAACTCCGCAAGTGCCGGAAGAGGCAGAGAACGCGCCGGAAGCGCCGGCGATTCCGAAGCCGGCGGAAGGCTCGTTCCTGGCCGAGTGCAGCAAGTGGAACGGCCAGGAATTCAAGGCCGGCAACGAACAGCAGATCGACGAATTCGTGGCCGCGCTCAACGATGCTGCCTGGTCGGTGGCCAAGATCGAGCAGAAAGACAAGTCCGAGAAAGCGCCACCGCCGTTTACCACCAGCACGTTGCAGCAGCAGGCCAACATCCGCCTGCACTTCACCACTGACCGCACCATGCGCACGGCCCAGCGGCTGTACGAAGGCGTGGAACTTGGCTCCGAAGGATCGGCTGCGCTCATCACCTACATGCGTACCGATAGCACGCGCGTATCGAACGACGCCTTGAGCATGGTGCGGAGCCATATTCAGGCGAGTTATGGCGAGAAATACCTGCCGGCCCAGCCGAATGTGTTCAAGTCTGGTAAAGGGGCGCAGGAAGCCCACGAGGCCGTTCGTCCGGTTGATCTGGCTTACACGCCGCAACGGGTGCAGCCGTTTTTGAATCACGATCAGCTGCGGCTCTACACGCTCATTTACAACCGCTTCGTGGCCAGCCAAATGAGCCCCGCCATTGACGCGATGACGAACGTCGAGGTCGAAGCCAAGACGGCCAGCACCTCGGCCATTTTCAAAGCGCAGGGCCGCATCGAGAAGTTCGACGGCTACCGCAGAGTGATGCCGTCGGCCAGGCAGGACGATATTTCGCTGCCGGCGCTGAAAGAGCAGCAGCCGCTGCACAAGCTCGACCTATTTTCGAGCCAACATTTCACCAAGCCGCCCGCTCGCTTTAACGAAGCCTCGCTCGTGAAAGCGCTCGAAAAAGAAGGCATCGGGCGGCCCAGCACGTATGCGACCATCATTTACAAGATTCAACAGGTGGGGTACGTGAAGCAGATCGACCGCCGCTTCCACGCCACCGACCTGGGAAAGACCGTAACCGATTTGCTGATCCAGAATTTCCCCAACATCATGGACATGAAGTTCACGAGCCACTTCGAGGAAGAGCTGGATCAGATTGAACGGAATGAGGTGGTTCATACCGACGTACTGAATGAATTCTGGGGCGGCTTCTCGCAGACCTTGGAAAAAGTCCAGGAAGAGATGCCGAAGAAGCTCGCCAAGGAAACCGGCGAAATGTGCCCGAAATGCGGCAAGCCGCTGGTGGAGCGCTTTTCGGGCAAGACGAAAAAGATGTTCGTCGGCTGCTCGGGCTGGAACAAGGAGGGCACCGGCTGCGATTACATCAAGCCGCGCGAAGGCGAAGAGAATGTGCCGAAGTTGCAAATCGACATCACCTGCCCGAACTGCGGCAAGCCGATGGTGCAGCGCTTCGGCCCGCGTGGGCCGTTCCTGGGCTGCTCCGGATATCCGGAATGCAAGACGACCATGCGCCTGAATGCTGAGGGCAAGCCGGAACTGACGGCCAAGTCCACCGAGCACAAATGCGAGAAGTGCGGTTCGCCAATGGTTATTCGCCAAGGCCGGCGCGGGCCGTTCCTGGCCTGCAGCGCCTTCCCGAAGTGCCGCAATGCGGTCGATGTGGATGCGGAAGGCAATCCGGTGAAGCCGAAGGAGACCGGGATCTTTTGCGAGAAATGCAACGCGCCGATGATCATCAAGCGCGGCCCCAGGGGACCGTTCTTGGCTTGCAGCGCGTACCCCAAGTGCAAGAGCTACAAGTCGCTCACGGCCGAATTGCGCGAGCAGCTGAAGGACATCATTCCACCGCCGCCGCCCAAAAAAGAAGTGCCCCAGGTGGAGGTAAAAGAAACCTGTCCCGAATGCGGCTCGCCCATGAAGCTGCGCACCAGCAGCCGCGGGCCGTTCCTGGGGTGCAGCAAATATCCGAAGTGCAAGGGCACGCGGCCATTGCCGGAGGAATTGTTGGAACAGATTGGTTGAATGGCCGCTGGCGGCGTTGCAATGTCGCCAGGGGCTTTTCCATTTGACTCTCCTTTCTTTCCGGGTAGGCTATCCGTAGCACCACGCCTTGTTTCCTTGCCTATTCCGACGGTATTGGCCATGTGTTTCCGCTGGTTCTGTTGGATAGCCCTGTTCGTTGCTGCGCCGGCATTGGCCGATGATTTGCCCGCCAACTGGGCCTTCCGCCCGATGGGCAAGCCCACACCGCCGGCAGTGCGCGACCGAGCTACAGTTCGCAATCCCATTGATGCTTTCATCGTGGCGGAGTTGGAAAAACATCATCTTACTCCGTCGCCACCGGCAGATCGACGAACCTTGATTCGTCGCGTGTATTTTGATCTCATCGGCCTGCCGCCAAACCCGGAAGAGATCGATGCCTTCGTCAACGACCCGGCCCCGAATGCCTATGAGAAGTTGGTCGAGCGCCTGTTGGAGTCGCCGCGCTTTGGCGAGCGGCAAGCGGTTTTCTGGCTCGACCTGGTCCGCTTTGCGGAAAGCGATGGCTTCAAGGCCGATGATCCACGGCCCAACGCCTGGCGCTACCGCGATTACGTCATTCGCTCCTTCAATGCCGATAAGCCGTACAACCGCTTCGTGCAGGAGCAACTGGCCGGCGACGAGCTTTTCCCCAGCAGTGCCGAGGCGCTCATCGCGACCGGGTACTTACGGCATTTCCCCGACGAGTACAACGCCGTCAATTGCGAACAGCGCCGGCAGGAGATTCTCAACGATATCACCGACACCACGGCTTCGACCTTCCTCGGCCTGACGGTGGGCTGTGCGAAGTGCCACGACCACAAATATGATCCGATCTTGCAGAGCGATTACTACCGCCTCCAGGCGCATTTCGCCGCGTTTTGGCCGGTGGATGAGCCGATCCTCAATCGCGAGGAACGGCAGCATTACGAAGAGCGTCTTCAGCAATGGGAAGCGAAGACGACGGAGCTTCGGCAAAAGATTGACGCGCTGGAGAAGCCGTATCGCGAGAAGGCGGAGAAGAAGGAGCGGCAGCGCTTTGTTTCCGAGTATTCGAGCATTGTTGATATCCCGATGGAGAAGCGCACGCCGTTGCAAAAGCAACTCGGCGCGATGGTGGAGAAGCAAGTCTTCGGCCGCAGCACCAAGGACGTAGGCAAGGTGATGAAAGGCGCCGTCAAGGAGCAGTGGGACGGCATGATGAAGCGGATGACGGAGCTGGAAAAAGAAAAGCCGCCGGAGCCGCCGCTGGCCATGGCCTGCACCGACGTGGGCCACGAAGCGCCACCGACGCACCTGCTCAAGCGCGGCGACTGGCGTAAACCGGATGAGGAAGTGCAGCCGGGGTTTCCCAAGAGCGTGGCTATGGAGTGGCCCAACGAAAGGTCCGATAAGCCCAACACGACTCATAGCACTGGGCGGCGCGCTCGATTGGCTGCCTGGATCACTGCCCCCGAGAACCCGCTTACCGCCCGCGTGATCGTGAACCGCATCTGGCAAGCGCATTTCGGCCGCGGCGTCGTGGGCACGCCCAGCGACTTCGGCGTCCAGGGCGACCGGCCCACGCACCCGGAACTGCTCGACTGGCTGGCTCGGGAATTAGTGCGGAACAACTGGAGCCTGAAGGCAATTCACCGGCTGATTGTTTTGTCCGCAACGTATCGGCAGAATGCGGAATGCGGAATGCGGAATGCGGAATTAAATGCCCAGACAATTCCACATTCCGCATTCCACATTCCGCATTCGATTGATCCCGACAACCGCCTCCTCTGGCATTTCTCGCGCCGCCGGCTGGACGCCGAAGCTCTGCGCGATTCGCTCTTGGCCGTTAGCGGGCAGTTGAACCCGGCCGAGGGCGGGGCGAGCATTTACCCGGAACTGCCGGAGGAGATGAAGAAGAGCGCCAAGAATTGGCCGGTGTCGGCCACAGCGGCCGAGCGCAATCGCCGCAGCGTGTATATTGCCGTGCGCCGTAATTTGCGTTACCCCATGCTGGCAATGTTCGACGCGCCGGACAACAACGAGACTTGCGCACGAAGATATGTGACGACGACGGCGCCACAAGCGCTCATGCTGCTAAACGACAAGATCGTGGTTGACATTGCCAGCCAGTTTGCTTCGCGCATTCAGCGCGAAGCCGGCGACGATGCGGTAAAATTAATTGACCGGGCCTTTGAACTGGCCCTCGCCCGCAAGCCAGATGCGGAAGAAGCCTCGGCCATGCGGCGCTTTGTGGAAGATCAAAAAGAAATGCATCGCGTGGCCGGGGCGAAAAACCCGCTGCATGAAGCGGTGACCGATCTGTGTCACTCTGTGCTGAATTTGAATGAGTTTTTGTTTGTGGATTAGGGAATCATGACCGTGATTGTGCAAGATGTAGAAATCGGCGAAGTCCGTATTCCAGATGGAATCACGAACATTCAAGCCTTTCGCCGCTGGGCAACTTCTAACAAGTTTCCGGAACGGGGGCGGTTTTCTTTTCTTTGCGGCACGCTGCACGTGGATCTGAGCATGGAAGAATTGTTCACGCATGCGCTGGTGAAGGCCGAGATTACCATTGTTCAAGGCCAAATCATCAAGACCGACCAATCCGGCTATTATTTCCCGGACGGTTCTTTGTTGAGCAATCCCAAGGTCAGTCTTTCCACGGAACCGGATGCAATGTTCGTTTCTTACGAGGCGATTCGAACCGGACGAATTCGATTCACGAAGGGAAAGCAGAAAGGCTGTATGGAAGTTGTGGGCTCACCCGACATGGTGGTGGAAATCGTAAGTGAATCCTCGGTAACAAAGGATTACGAGATCCTCCGCGAGCTTTATTGGAAAGCGAAGATTCCCGAATACTGGCTCATTGATGCTCGGGAACGGAATGTATTGTTTGAAATCCTAAGGCACGGGCAACATGGCTACGTCAGCACGCGCCGGCAGCCAAGCGGGTGGCTCGCTTCTCCAGTGTTCGGCCGCTCGTTTCGACTCAAACACCGGACTGATCGGCTGGGCAATCCGGAATTCACACTAGAGGTTCGCAAATAGCTTGCCGGCGATGCCGGAAGCGGCGTTTGGGATTATCATGAAACACCGCCCTATTCTCTCCCGCCGTGATTTCTTCTTCCAGGCCGGGCATGGCTTTGGCGGTCTCGCTTTGGCCGCGCTCTTGGCCTCGGAGCGGCGCGGCAATACCGCTACGCCCAAGCCGGATTCGAGTAATCCACTGGCGCTACTTCCGGCCCATGTCACGCCGAAGGCCGATCGCGTGTTGTTCCTCTTCATGGAAGGCGGGCCAAGCCACGTCGATATGCTCGATCCCAAGCCGGAGCTTACAAAGCGCAATGGCCAGCCGTTGCCGAGCAGTTTCGGCCGCGTGATCACGCCTATGGGCACAGGCGGCAATAACCTGCTGGCGAGCAAGCACACCTTTCGCAAGTATGGCAAGAGCGGGCTCGATTTCAGCGACTGGCTGCCGCAGCTGGCCCAGTGCGCCGATGATATAGCGGTGGTACGTTCGTGCCAGGCCGATGGGCTGAATCACGTGGGCTCGGTGTGCCAGATGAACACCGGCTCAATTCTCGCGGGCCGGCCCAGCCTCGGCTCGTGGGTGGTATACGGCCTTGGCAGCGAGAATCAGAACCTGCCGGGCTTTGTGGTGCTCACCGACACGGGCGAAGTCACCGGCGGGCCGCGCAATTGGGGCACTGGCTTCATGCCGCCGACGTACCAGGGAACGCTGTTCCGGGCGGGTTCACAGCCGATCCTGAATCTTGCCCCGCCGGCCGGCGTCAGCGACGAGCAACAACGCGCGAAGTTGTCGCTCATTCACGAGTTGAATGAGCACCACCGGCAGATGCGAACCGAAGACAGCCAGCTCGCGGCCCGGCTCAATTCCTACGAGTTGGCCTTCCGCATGCAGGCCTCGGCGCCGGAGGCCGTAGATCTCTCGAAAGAAAGCGCGAAGACCAAGGAAGCCTATGGTTTGAATCGCAAAGAGTGCGCGGATTATGGCCATCGCTGCCTGCTGGCCCGGCGATTGCTTGAACGGGGCGTGCGCTTTGTGCAAATCTATTGCGGCGCCGGCAGCCAGTGGGATGCCCACAGCAACCTCGAAGGCAATCATACCCGGCTCTGCGCCCGCATGGATCAGCCCACCGCCGCCTTGCTTCAGGACTTGAAGCGAACGGGCTTACTGGAACGAACGCTCGTGATCTGGGGCGGTGAATTCGGCCGCACGCCCATGACGGAAGGCACCGATGGCCGCGATCACAATCCATATGGCTTCACCATGTGGTTCGCCGGCGGCGGCGTGAAAGGCGGGCAGATAATTGGCCGGACCGATGAATTTGGCCTGCGTGCGGTCGAAGACAAGATGCATGTGCATGATATTCACGCCACGATTTTGGCGGCATTGGGGTTGGATCACACCAAATTGACGTATTTGCACAATGGGCGAGCGGATCGCCTGACCGATGTGGACGGCAAGGTGATGGAGAAGTTGTTTGTGTAACGTGCAACGCCGCAAGCTCAATCACTTCTTCGCCTTGGCAGCCTGATTTTCGACATACAGCGTAGCCAGCTCGTGGGCCGTCGCCACATACTTGTTCCAGTGCTTCTCAACATAATCCGGCGGCCCGCCCTTGTCGGCATAGGCTTCGGCGATCTTCGGCGTGGGAATCATGTCGATGGCGTCCCACGGGCACCAGCGTTCGCACAGCGAGCAGCCGATGCAGCGCTCCAGGTCGATGTCGCAGAAAGTTTGCAGCGTCGGCAGGCTCTCGCCTGGCACCGTGTAGATGCAATCCACCGGGCAGACTTCCACACAGGCGTTGCAGCCGGTGCAATTGTCGGCGCGAATGACGGCTAGTTCCTTGAAGAATTTGCGCTTTTTGGCGGGTGCGGCAGCGGCTTGGGCCATGGGTGCCTCGAATCATTCTCCGCCGAGTTGGCGGTTCCAAAACCAGTCAGTTTGCATTCTAGTTCTCATACGGGCGAAGGCAAAGCCCCGTTTGGCGACGCTTTGCGGTAGTATCGTTCTTTTCCATATAATACTTGACTTGTGCAGCTTGACGGGTCCCTCCCGTACGGCAAACCGATCAGTCGTTTAGGCCCGCTGGGCCTTGCTTCTCATTATCGACATTAGGTCGAAGCAGGTTTATGTCCACGCCCGCCGCGGGTGAGAATCGCACTTCCAACGTACGCCGCGCCGCCCAGGTAATCGTGGTCGGCAGCGTGATGTTCACGTTCATTTCGTTCTGGAAGACCGCCGCGGTCGTGCTCTGCGACCTGGCCAGCACGGTGTACTACATCGGCGGCATCGTCGAAAACGCCATCGGCCCCGCCGCCCCGTGGTTTATCCTGGCCGTGATGGTCTTCAGCTATGCGGTCCGCTCGGTTTATATCGAGAGCTGCGCCCTGTTCGTGCGCGGCGGCGTGTACCGGGTGGTGAAGGAAGCCATGGGCGGTTTCCTGGCCAAACTTTCGGTCTCGGCCCTGCTCTTCGATTACGTGCTCACGGGCCCCACCAGCGGCGTGTCGGCCGGGCAATACCTCATGGGCCTGGTTTTGCAATACATCAGTCTGCTGTCCCCACACTTCTACCGGACTATGCACCTCGATCAGCAGGATCCCGGCCAGACGGGTGAACTCATCATTCGTTGGGGCTCAGTTGCCTTGTCGGTCCTGATCACGCTCTACTTCTACCGCCAGAACCTGCTCGGCATCCACGAATCGAGCGACAAGGCGCTGAAGATCATGTATGTGACCACGGCGATGGCCGTGATCATCATCGTTTGGTGCGCGGTCACGCTGATCGTCAACCGGGGTCCGGCTCAGGGCGTGCCGCTCCTGCCGGATTTGCATGCGAAGGTGGAGCATGAAGAGATTTCAAGACACGAAGCTGCCGATCGCACGCGCTATAACCCGCAAGAGGAGAACGTCTGGATTCGCGATCCGAGCCGGCCGGATCGGTTGAAGCCCAAGCTGGATGAAAACGGCCAACCGATCCCCCGCGAAAACGAGGCGGTGAAAGAGATCGCCAATGTCACCGGGCTGGATGTGCACAAGCCGGAAGACCCGCTCGGCTTTCTCGGCAATTTTAGAGCGTTCGGTTTCCTACGGGCAGTCGGCATACTCGGGCTGTTCCTGGCCTTTGGCCACTCGATCCTGGCCATGAGCGGCGAGGAAACGCTGGCCCAGGTTTACCGCGAAGTCGAAGCGCCGAAGATGCGCAACTTCAAGCGGGCTGCGTTTATCGTGTTCATCTACAGCCTCGTGCTGACGGCTGGGGTCAGCTTCCTGGCCGTGCTCATTATCCCTGATGAAGTGCGCATGAAGTTTTACAGCGGCAATCTGATCTCCGGCCTGGCCCGGCACGTGGCCGCCCCGCCGGGCCGCTTCGGCGCGGTCTTGAAACTCGGCCTGGAAACCTTCGTCGTGGTTGTTGGCTTTCTGATCCTGGCCGGGGCGGTGAACACGGCCATTATCGGCTCCAACGGCGTACTGAATCGCATTGCCGAAGACGGCGTGCTGCCCGACTGGTTCCTGAAGCCGCATCCGAGATTCGGCACCACCTATCGCCTGTTAACGCTCATCTCGGCAATGCAAATCGGCGTGATCCTGCTCAGCATGGGGCACATTATCGTACTGGGCGAAGCGTACGCCTTCGGCGTGGTTTGGAGCTTCGTATTCAAGGCGCTGGCCATGATCGTGTTGCGTTTCAAGGACAAGACGCCGCGCGAGTATCGCGTGCCGCTGAACTTGCGCATAGGGGGCATCGATATTCCCATCGGCCTCGGGTTGATTTTTTTGACGCTCCTGATGGCGGCCGTGATGAACTTTTTCACCAAGGAAGTGGCCACGGTGAGCGGCATGCTGTTCACAGTGGCATTCCTGAGTGTCTTCGTGGTTTCGGAGCGAGTGCACGAAAAGCGCCTGCGCGGCGCCAAGCATCACCACCTGGAGCAATTCAACGAACGGCTCATGCAGCAAGTGAGCGTGGAAAGCCTGAACCTGCACCGCCAGTATCGCAAGCTCGTCGCCATTCGCTCCACACAGAATCTGTTCATGCTTGAAAAGACGCTTGCAGAAACCGATCCGGAAACCACCGACGTGGTGGTGATGACCGCCAAGGTCGCCCCCACCGACGACGCAACGACAAATGGCGTGGCCCTCGACTCGTACGATCAGAATTTGATGACGGCAGTGGTCGAACGCGCCGAACGGGCCGGCAAGCACGTGCAACCGCTCATCGTGCCTACTAACAATCCGCTCCATGCCGTCCTGCGCACGGCCATGGAACTGAAGGCTCAGGAAGTGGTGATGGGCGCTTCCAACAAATTCGCCACCGACATGCAGCTGGAAGAGATCGAGTTCCAGTGGTTAACGCTGCACGGCGGCGAAGTCCCGCCGCTCACCGTGCGCATTTTGAGTCGCGACCGCGATGTTTATCTCGACATTGCGGGCGGCAATCGCATTCCGAAATTGAGCGAACGCAAGGCCCGCTCGGTAGAGGAATTGCGGGCGGCCGGGGTGGGCGTTAATCGGGTTCTCATGTATCACGATGGTACAACACAAGGCAGTGATTTGTTCCGGCTGGTGCTGACCACGCTGGACCCGCAGGTGGCGTTGGTAATCGCGCGCAAGTCGGCCGACGGACAGCCAGAACCGCTGCCCTTGCAGCAAGATCTGGAGCGGGCCGAACGATTGCACCGGGAAGTGAATGTACGAGCCATCAAGCCGCCGGTTGGCTCGGAATTGGCACGGCTCGCCAAGGATGAGCGCTTCGACCTGGTAATTGTGGCCGCACCGAACCAACTGCAAGACAACGCCGGTGAGCTGGAAAAGCAAATCGACATTCTAATGAAATTGGCCCGCAGCCCTGTTATGCTGATTAAGATGCCTGAAGTCCCCCAGGAAGCCAATCCGGAGTAATGCCGCTTACGGCGATGCAGCGCTCTTTTCATTCTTTTCGAGGTCTCGCCATGCGCGTTCGCTTTGTTCTTACGAGTCTGGTTCTGTTGCTCGGTCTCGTCGTCGTCCGCGCCGAAAATGCGACGATCGAGAATTTACGCAAGGATTTGACGTATCTCACCTGCGACGAATGCGAAGGCCGCGGGGCACAGACCCAGGGCATTCACAAGGCGGCGGCCTACATCGCCGCGGAGTATCAGGCGCTTGGCCTGAAGCCGGGCGGAGTCAACGGCACCTACTTCCAGCCGTTCCAGATGCGAGCCGGCAAAGCGATCCTTCAGC
>Ga0070732_10000387_pt1 | contig 28870 bp, 22 predicted proteins | sample Coa_R1_5_FD_66449 | JGI IMG/M metagenome (GOLD analysis project Ga0070732, IMG submission 66449) | Surface soil microbial communities from Centralia Pennsylvania, which are recovering from an underground coalmine fire - Coalmine... | ecosystem: Environmental > Terrestrial > Soil > Unclassified ... | reverse complement strand
CTCTCCGTGCAAGCCAAAATCTCGGGCGATCAGTTTCCCGCCTGCGAAAGTTTCATCGACGACGGATTCGGCCACGGCGTCTTCCTCGGAGGCTTCTCGCCCGACAATAAGTTTGAAATCTTGCGTCTCTACGGACAATTCAACCAGCCCGAATCCATTTACTTTGAGTCGACCATCACGATCTCGGTCGGCCCCCACGGAGCCTTCCGGTCGGTTCGCGGTGCCTGGGGTACTCAACTCTGCAAAAGTCTCCTTGCTCTAGGTCCGGACCTGTCGATCCACGTCTGGAATGCCAGCATTATGAACGCCATCCCGCTTCCCTCTGACGCACCTGCGGCCGTGAATGCCCCGTAAACCTTCCAAAACGTTCAAGAATATGTGATCGCTGGCCGGCCCGGTGTCCCATCTTTGCCGCGCCCTTTGCGGCAAGGGTGCGGACTTTGACTTTCACGACTAGGCTTTAACGCTCCCTCACAGCACGGCTAAAGCCCTGCCCTTCCCAGAGCCCTCGCTGACCGCTTGACGTCAGGCCGCAACCAGCTCGCGCTCGCCCTGTTTTTTTAAGTAGCAGAATCCCGCCAGCGCCAGCAGCGTGAAAACAATCGCCTGCATCGCATGGATCCAAAACCACTTATCCGCACCGCCTTCGGTTACCAGCACGCGGGCTGCGTCGCGAGGCCAGATCAGGACAAAGAACGTGACATCTCCGACGATGTGCACGGGCAACGTAGTCAGGATGGAGTTCGTGAGGAGCGCGATCGCGCCGAAGGCAACGCCGACAAGAAAATAAACCGTAAGTTTCGGCCAGTACAACCCGTGATTGGCGTGCGCCAGCATAAACAGCAGGGACGACAGAGCCACCGCCATCCCTCCGGGAAACCAGCTCTCCAAGATCTGTTGGGCGTATCCGCGGAAGGCAATCTCCTCACTGATGGGCGAGACCAGCGACGACATTGCGGTCACGAGTATCACGGTCAGAAGAGGATACCTGGATGCATCAGCCAGGACATTCGGTGGCGTCTTTACGAGCTGAAAGAAAACAATCCAATATCCTGCCAGCGCGACGACTGCCAGCACTCCGCAGAGAAATGAAAGAGCGAACATCTTCGGCGGAACAGGGTTGGCGCGCAGGAGGCGAAGGCGCTTTTCGGATGTGCTGCGTGGCCATCCCTTGCCGCCGAGATACTGCCACATCAGCCACAGCACCATCGCCATCACGGCAACCGACCACGGCACGGCCGACGTGCGGTTCCGGAAATTGAGAGCGAGCAGCACGCTCCAGGGAATTTGTCCGGCTAGCAGGATCAGGAAGGCGAGAACAGCGGATACGAGAACGGCAGCTATCTTCTGGCCAAGAGACGGCATGGTTTAACGTCCTCCGGCGGACGGATGTTAGCAGAATGCCGAATCCACAGTGTCAGGAAGATATGGCGAGGCTAGCCGAATCGGTTCGAAAGAGGTGGCCCGCTGCCGAGTCCAAGGCGCCGGCGCCGGCATCCAACCCAGGCATGGAGGCAAATCTATGTACGTCGTTCTGGGAGCAAGCGGCAATACCGGACATGTTGTGGCCAATAACCTTCTTGCACGCGGGAAGAAAGTTCGGGCCGTCGGTCGAAACGCAGCTCATTTACAACCTCTCACGGCGAAAGGCGCGGAGGCGTTCATCGCCGATGTGACCGACGCCAACTCTCTTGCCAAAGCCTTCCAACAGGCAGAATCGGCCTACGTCATGATTCCACCGAATACCACCAGCACAGACCCGCTGGGCTATCCGAACCGCGTGAGCGACGCGATCGCATCCGCGGTGCAAAGTGCCGGGACTAAAAACGTAGTCGCCCTCAGCAGCATCGGTGCCGAACAACCCAACGGAACCGGGCCCGTCGTCGGGCTTCATAATCTCGAACAAAAACTCAATGAGATCAACGGCGCGAACGTGCTCTATCTGCGCGCCGGGTACTTCATGGAGAACACGCTTCCCCAAGTGAACTCGATCCGCCAGATGGGGGCGGTTGCCGGATCGCTGCGTCCGGATCTGAAGTTGCCGATGATTGCGACGCGCGACATCGGAAATGTAGCTGCCGACAACCTGCTGCACCCGGTGATTCGCGGCAAACAAACGCGCGAACTGCTGGGACAAAGCGATCTCACCTATACCGAAGTGGCCACGATTATTGGTAAGGCGATCGGTCGGCCCGACCTCAAGTATGTACAGGTACCCGACGAACAATTTCGGAGCGTCCTGGTTCAGATGGGAATGTCCGAGCAATTCGCCCGCCTGCTACTGGAGATGACGGCTGGACTTAATTCCGGAACGATGCGTGCCCTGGAACCGCGGGCAACGCAGAACTCTACGCCGACAAACTTCGAAACTTTCGTAGCCGAAGTCTTCGTGCCCGCTTATCAACATCAAGCCGCAGCCTGAAGAGACGTCCTTTTGTCGGCGAAAAAAAGGCCGTCGAGGTTTCTCTCGGCGGCCTTCTTTGTACAGTCGCGAAACTGTACGTCGTGCAGTCCTTCGAATGGCCGCGATTCCACTAGACTGATGCTGATGGCGATGCATCAACGTCGGGGTGGATTGCGGTCCGGAACATGGCTCAATCGTTAGCCGAATTCTTCCTGAAGCACTTTCGGGCACACGTGCAGGAGTGTGCCTACGTCCAGCGCCGCGGGTACCGCGCGGAGAAAGTCACGTACGGGAAGGTTGTCGAATGGGCATGTGGCTTCGTTGGTGAGCTTGAACGTCGCTCTATTGCGAAGGGCGACCGCGTCATGCTCTGGGGTGAGAATTCGGCTGAGTGGGCGGCAGCGTTTTTCGGGTGCGCGCTCCGCGGCGCGGTGGTTGTTCCGATGGATGATGGGGCATCGGCGGATTTCACGGGGCGAGTTTGTAGACAGGTCGGCGCGAAACTTGTTGTCGTTTCGGGGAAGCATCGAGAGGAAGTTGGCGATCTCTCTGGTCCGGTTATCGGCCTCGAAGAATTGGCGCACTTGCGTCAGGAACCTGCGCCCAGTGGGCGCGACATGCCGGGGCGCGATGACACTCTGCAGATTGTTTTTACCTCGGGCACGACGGCTGATCCCAAGGGCGTCATCATTACCCACGGCAATGTATTGGCGAACATCGATCCACTCGAGAAAGAGATCCGAGCGTATTTGAAGTATGAACGCTTCGTGCACCCAGTGCGGTTTCTGAATCTGCTGCCGCTTAGTCACGTCTTTGGGCAGTTTCTGGGAATGTTCTTGCCGCCTTTGATGGGTGGAACCGTGATCTTTCAGAACGAATTGAAGCCGTCGGAGGTGATGAATACGATTCGCCGGGAGCGCGTCTCCGTGATGGTAAGCGTGCCACGGGTGTTGCAATCGCTGAATCACAAAGTGGAGCGCGACATTGAAGACCATGGCGAGTTGGAGAAGTTCCGGCAGCGTTTTGCTGGGGCGAAGGACAAACACTTTCTCCGGCGCTGGTGGATTTTCCGCGCGGTTCGCAGGCAGTTCGGGTGGAAGTTCCTGGCGTTTATCTCAGGGGGAGCAGCGCTCGACGGCGACACAGAGGAGTTTTGGGGACGGTTGGGATACGCGGTGATTCAAGGCTACGGGCTTACCGAAACGACGTCATTGATCAGCGTGAATCATCCATTTCGATTGGGGAAGGGATCGATCGGGAAAGTTCTGCCGGGGCGCGAGGTGAAGCTGGCTGATGACGGCGAAATTCTCGTCAAGGGCGGAGGCGTGGCGTCCGGATATTGGAATTCGGAAGGATCTCATGGCGTGTCCGACGAACATGGCTGGTATCGGACAGGTGACATTGGAGCGCTGGATGCGGCCGGCAATCTGTACTTCAAGGGACGCAAAAAGGAAGTCATTGTTACGCCCGGTGGCACCAACGTACATCCCGGCGATCTGGAGGCGGCGCTGCTGAAGCAACCTGAGGTGAAGGACTGTGTTGTGGTGGGGATCGAAAGGGACGGCAATGCCGAGCCTTGCGCCGTCGTGATTCTCCGCGACGCCAGCGATTTGGAATCTGTGGTGCGACGGGTTAACGAATCCCTGGCGGGATATCAGCGCATGCGGATGTGGGTGGAATGGCCACAGGAGGATTTTCCGAGGACGAATACGCAGAAGCCGAAGCGGCAGGCGATTGCAGACTTCGTGCGAGCCAGGATGGAACAGCCGGGCTCAGCCAGTGCGGGCCGGGCAGCGAGCCGTCTGTTGGGCGAACTGATTTCGCGGGTGGCAGGCCGCAGCGTGCCCAATCTGCGGTCGGATGCGAGTCTCGATTCAGATCTGGGACTGAGTTCACTGGATCGTGTCGAACTGCTGAGCGCACTTGAGGATCGCTATCAGGTGGATCTCAGCGAAACCCGATTCAGTTCCGTGCGGACGGTCGGCGATGTGGAGCGGATGCTGCGAGGTGAAACTGCACCGGGCGCGGCATATCACTATCCGGGATGGGTGTTGCGGTGGCCAGTAAGGTGGCTCCGGGTGCTCGCGCATTATCTCCTGATGCGCCCGGCGATTGTGCTGCTGGGATGGCCTCGTATTGTGGGGCGCGAAAACTTGCGCGGCGTCAAGGGTCCGCTGCTCGTGGTCTCGAATCATCTGGGGGATGTCGATCCGGGATTCATTCTTACTGCGTTGCCAGCGCGGTTCCGGCATCGCCTCGCGATTGCGACCGGCGGAGAGACCCTGGAGGCGTTGCGCTCGCCTTCGGCTGACCGCAATTGGTTCCTGCGCGTCTATGACCGGGTGCAGTGGATATTGGGAGTGTCGCTGCTGAACTTGTTCCCTCTGCCGCGCGAGGCCGGATTCAGGCGTAGTTTTGCTTATGCCGGTGAAGCGGTGGATCGCGGCTACAGTATCCTGGTTTTCCCGGAGGGTCGACATACGACCGATGGAAAGCTGTGTCCGTTTCGCGCGGGCATTGGGCTGTTGGCGGAGAATCTGGGAATTCCAGTTTTTCCGATGCGGATCGACGGACTCTTTGAGTACAAAAAGGCAGGGAAGAAGTTCGCGCCGCCGTGGAAGATTTCGGTGCGCATCGGGAGACCAGTCAAATTTCCCGCGGGTATGAATGCTGCTGCGATCGCGACGGAGTTGCAGGAAAGAGTGAGGAACCTCTAGCCCATTCGGTTAGAAGTTTCTTGTTAAGCTGTACAGATTGTGTAATCGCGCTCTGAAAGGGCGCGGCTTCACACGCTGCGTGGAAAACCCTCTCGCGTCACTCCGAAAGATCTGAACAACTCTGTGGCGACAGCCGCCTTGGCTGTCGGGGCGCGCGGGCGGCCGTCTTTGCCCCTGCACCGGAAATTCAATTCTGGGACGAGGGACAACCGAGTAGGAAAGGAACTGCTGTTCATAGCAGAGGCGCTGGCAAAAATTGTCGCCCTTCGGGGCGACCGACAGCCGAAGGCGGCCGTCCCCACAACCTAGCGTCCTTGTGACTCTTCGCAGCTACTCAACATCGAGTGCGGTTTCTATTTGAGGAGGATGATCTTCGAGACGGACTTCGGGAACTTGTGACTCGCGCAACACACGATTCAGCTCTGGCACACTGGTGTTCTTCAAGTCCGTCCACCGCTTCAGGAGATCGGTGGCGGCGCGTTCTGTTGCATCCAGCGCTTCCATCTGTGCCGAGGTCGGCTCCGCGTCGACCGACCAGATTTGCTGATACAGCGTGCTGGCTTCGCCATTGACGCGGCTGAGGGTGGCCTCCGGGGACGGCGGAGCAAGAAATCCAGCGGGGGCACCCACCAGGGCCGTGAGCTTCTTTTGGAAGTCCGCAACCGCATTCTTGGTTGCGTCGTTGGACTGGTTCAGCTTCTCGAGTTGTGAACGGATGGAGTTGGCCTGCAACAAGGCCAGCGTTGTCTGGGTGATGATCGCAGCCTGGCGGTTCTCGGCCTGCTTTTTCTTTTGCAAAGCCGCGAGTGGCGTTTTCACGCGCGGATCCATCTTTACTGTCAGGGGAGCGGTGAACCATTTCCCGTCCACCGTCAGTTGAACTTTGTAGGTGCCGGGCACCACGGTCGGTCCGAAAGGATAACGCGGAGTATCGTGCGGAACCGCCGCGATCGGGTATTCATGGCGCACGCTTGCCGGGGGAGGATAGTGCAGATGCCAGACCCAGCGGTGCATGCCCGGTTCGGTCGAGAGGTGGCGTGGGCCGCGCACCCAGTAGAGCGGAATCAACTGCTTTCTCAATTCCTCGTCAGTAATCTCAGGCTTGTCGCTGTTCGAGAAGCTGCGCACCAGTTCGCCCTTCGCATCGAGAATTTCGAGCTTCACTGTGCTCGCGGCTGCGGGCAGATAGTAGTCGAGGACCGCGCCGTCCGGAGGATTGGCGGCCATCGGTTCGTCGGGCGGAAGTGGAGTGTCGGTATTGGTATCGCGCTGGATGCGGTATGCGGGTGCGGGAGCGAACAGGTGCGCGGAATTCGCGAATGTCGCCGAAGCCTCGCGTAGTGGACCGATATCATCCAGGATCCAGAAGCCGCGGCCGTGTGTGGCGACGATCAGATCGTCGTCGTGAATCCAGAGATCGCGCATCGACGTGTGCGGCAGATTTAATTGCAGCGGCTGCCAGTGATCGCCGTCATCGAACGAAACCCACACGGAATTCTCGGTCCCCGCAAACAGCAGACCCTTTCGCACGGGATCTTCCCGCACGGTGTCGACGGGCCCAAAGTCAGGGAGACCGGTGGTGATGAGGGTCCAACTCTTGCCGCCATCGCGCGTGCGATAGAGGTACGGGTGCATGTCGTTGATGCGGAATCGGCTGACGGAAGCGTAGGCAGTCTGCTCGTTGAAGTGCGACGCTGAAATCTGCGTGACCTTGCTCCAGGGCGTGAGCTCTTTCGGGGTGATGTCGTTCCAATTCTTGCCGCCATCGCGCGTGGTCCACATCAAGCCGTCGTCGGTGCCGGCCCACAAGGTGTTCAGGTCTTTGAACGACGGAGCGAGCGCGTAGATCACGCCGCGCTGCTTTTCCATGCCTTTGTTCATGAGAGCGCCGACGCTCGCCGGCGGACCCGGATTTTCACGCGTCAGGTCCTTGCTGATGGTCTGCCAGGAACTCCCGCCGTCAGTCGTTTTGAACAACACATTGGTCGCGTAATAAAGGACATGAGGATCGACGGGAGAAAACATCAGCGGCTCGGTGCGGTTGGCGCGATATTTCTGGCTTCGCAGCGGAATCGGGGTGATGTCCTGTACCTGCCCTGTTGTCCAGTGATACCTGGAGACTTCGGTTCTGCCGCCGCCGTAGACAACATCGGGATCAAGCGGGTCGGGAGCGACGTAGCCGTACTCGATCACGCCGACCGGATGCCAGTCGCGGAAGGTGATGACGCCGTCGTTGCCGCGAGTCCGAATGCATACGGAACCGCTTTCCTGCTGGCCGGCGCAAACGCGGTAGGGAAAAGAATTGTCAGCGATCGCGTGGTAGAGCTGCGCTGTGGGCTGGTTGTACCAGGAACTCCACGTCTGGCCGCCGTTCACCGTGACGATCGCTCCCTGATCGCTGACCAGCAGGATGATGTTGCCGTCGTTGGGATTGATCCAGAGGTTCTGGTAGTCATCGCCTCCGGGCGCGCCACGAAAACCGAACCAGGTTTTCCCGCCGTCCGTCGACTTCATGGTGACGGTACTGGCCACAATCACGACGTCGGGATTTTTCGGATCGACCCGGGGGATCGGTAGATCTCCGCCGCCGATGCGGCCGGAGGGACGAGGATCGTCAGTGATCTGCGACCAGGATTCGCCGGCATCATCGGAACGGTAGACCGCCAGTTTTCCTGACGCAGTGGCGAGCGTGGCATAGAGACGCCGAGAGTTGCTGGGCGCGATCGCAACGTCGATTTGCGAGAGATCGCTCGGGAGGCCATTTTTCAGCTGATTCCACGTCTCGCCGCCGTCAGTAGACTTGAACAGTCCTCCACCGGGGCCGTTGAATACGTTCCCGTCTTCCCATGGACCCTCGCGCACCTCCCACATCGAGGCATAGATGACTTCGGGATTTGAGGGATCAAGCTCGACATCAGAGCCGCCAGTGTTTTCGTCCTTGGAAAGCACTTTCTGCCAGTTCTGGCCGCCATCAACAGAGCGGTAGATTCCGCGCTCTTCGCTGGGACCGTAGGGATGTCCGAGAACGGCGGCAATGAGCTTGTTGGGATCATGCGGATCGACGATGAGGGCAGGGATTTGTTGGGCATCGCGCAGGCCAAGATGCGTCCAGGTTTTGCCTGCGTCGATGGATTTGTAAATACCTTTGCCCACCGACAGGTCGGGGCGGTGCAAGCCCTCGCCGCTGGCTACGTAGATGATGTTGGGGTCGGAGGGGGCGACGGCGATCGCTCCGATCGATTGCGTCGATTCATGATCGAAGATGGGATTCCAGGTGCGGCCGTAGTCGTCCGTCTTCCAGACGCCTCCATTGACCTGCGCCATATAGAAGACATTGGGCTGGCTGGGAACTCCGGCGGCAGCGCGGGTGCGTCCTCCGCGCAAAGGGCCGATCATGCGCCAGCGCAGATCGCTGTAGAGGCTCTCGGGAACCTGTGCCCAAACTTGAAAAGCGGAGAGGAAAACTGCGAGAAGCAGAGATAGACGAATCGTTGCGCGGAATGGTTTCACCTGATCCCCCTCAGTTCCCTGACGAAACTACATAGGATAAATCAAATATCTGGCGACGGCAGTTCGGCAGTCGGGGATATTTAGTCCTCAGGGCTCAAATTTGTTTGGTGAGTTCTGTGGACGCATATATGATGGCGAAGTTTTTGCTGGCATAACAATGAATCTCATCCGTTCATCCAGGAGTTGCCGCGCCAAGCGGTTGGCTTCTGTCCTCCTTTTTTTCTTCGCGATTTGTGCGACTGTTCCTGCCCGTGCCCAAGGCGTACCAGGCAGCGATGCAAAGGGGCTGAAACCCATCCTCGACTACATCGCGTCGGGATGGGATACATTGACGCGCTCGATGAGCGAGTGCAAGAGCATCGTCGATCCCAAAATCTCTGCTCAATCGGTGCTCTATCTGCCCAAGGACATGCCGGAGCCTGCAACCGTGAAGGCCATGGCTGGGCAGTGCAATGTTCGCGTCGAGCATTTGCCGACAGTAATCCATCAACTGGGAGAGATCTCCACCAGCAACATCGATCCGCCAGGACTTCTCTATCTTCCGAACAAGTACGTTGTGCCGGGCGGGCGCTTCAACGAAATGTACGGCTGGGACAGTTATTTCATCGTCCGCGGCCTGCTGCAGTCAGGACGGGTGGAACTGGCTCGAGGAATGGTCGATAACTTCTTTTTCGAGATCGAGCACTATGGAGCCATGCTCAATGCGAATCGCACGTACTACCTGACGCGTTCGCAGCCGCCGTTCCTGAGTTCGATGGTCGTCGATGTGTATGAAGCAACCCGGAAGCAGCTTGGCGCAAGAGAAGAAAAGGCCTGGCTGGAACGAGCTTATGCAGATCTGAGCAAAGACTACGAGATGTGGACACACGAGCCACACCTTGCCGGTGACACAGGATTGTCGCGCTACTACGACTTTGGCGACGGCCCGCCACCCGAGGCGGTGAAAGATGAGACCGGGTTCTACCGTAAAGTGGCGCAGTATTTCTTCTTGCATCCGGCTCAGGCTGACGATTACCTGGTGGAAACCAATGCCGGAACCGAGCAGCAGGTTGCCGGCTCCGCCTATACGCTGCAGGTATGCGATGCCGCGACGACCATGGCACACCCCGAGTGCGAGCCGCCGAGGCAATTCAAGTTAGGTAAGGACTACTACAAAGGCGACCGCTCGATGCGGGAATCTGGATTTGACGTCAGCTTCCGTTTCGGAGCGTTCGGTTCGGCGACACATCATTATGCTCCGGTGTGCCTCAATACCCTGCTATACAAGACGGAAAAAGATTTGGAGCAGATCAGCCGCTGGCTCGCGCGCGCCGACGATGAGGAGCGATGGAGCATGCGCGCCGAAGAGCGGAAGAAGCTGATCACGAAGTACCTCTGGAACGCCCAGAGGGGGCTCTTCTTCGACTTCAATTTCGTGACCAAGCAGATGTCCGATTACCAGTACGGCAGCACCTTCTATCCACTGTGGGCCGGTCTGGCTACACCGGAGCAGGCCCAGGCAGTCGAAAAGAATCTGAAAGTGTTCGAGCAGCCGGGTGGGCTACCGATGAGCACGGTAGAGAGCGGTGCGCAGTGGGATCTGCCCTACGGCTGGGGAAATATCGAGATGCTGGCGATCGATGGACTGCGACGCTACAAAGACAGCGGAGATGCCGACCGAGTGTCGTACAACTTTCTGTCGACGGTGGCCGAGAGTTTCCGCCGCGACAGCGAGATCCGCGAGAAGTACAACGTCGTGACACGATCTTCCGAGGCGCACGCCGAACTCGGCTATCACATGAACGTGGTCGGCTTCGGCTGGACTAACGCGGCATTTCTAGAGCTACTTCATAACCTTCCGACGGAAATGGTCCAGCGGCTCGAGCAACAGCAGAGTCAAGCGCTGTCCACTCCAAAGTGAGAGCCAGGTTCGATTGACGCTCGCGCGCGATCCCCCTAAGATGAAACACTCCGCTCGCAGTGGTTAAACCATGATCAATCAGACCATCTCCCACTATCGCATCACGGGCCAGCTGGGCAGCGGCGGGATGGGGGTAGTGTACGAAGCGGAAGATCTTACGCTGGGGCGCAAGGTCGCGCTCAAGTTCCTGCCGCCACAACTCTCGCGCGATCAAAATGCGCTGGACCGTTTTCTCTTCGAGGCGCGCACGGCCTCGGCGCTGAATCACCCAAACATCTGCACGATTTATGCGGTGGAAACTGCTGCAGGAGAGAACGGGCAGAATCAATCGTTCATTGCGATGGAACTGCTCGACGGGCAGAACCTTGCGCAGAAATTGTCGGGTCCGATGCCGGCGGATCGCCTGCTCGACATCGCTATTCAACTCGCGGACGCGCTCGACGCCGCGCACGCCAAGGGCATCATCCACCGAGATATCAAACCCGCGAATATCTTTCTGACTCAGCGCGGGCAGGTAAAAGTTCTGGACTTCGGTTTGGCCAAGCTGGCACGGCCGGAGATGCAGATGGAAACCATCGGGAATGCCGAGTCGCCACTTCCGGCGCAGCTGACGAGTCCGGGTGCGACGGTTGGCACGATTTCGTACATGTCTCCCGAACAGGCGCGTGGCGAAGAACTGGATGTCCGCACGGATTTGTTTTCTCTGGGCACAGTTCTTTTTCAGATGGCCACTGGCGAATTGCCCTTTGCGGGCGCGACCTCTGCGGTCGTGTTCCACGCGATTCTCCAACTTGATCCCGTCCCGGTCGTACAGCTGAATCCATCTTTGCCGCCCAAGCTGCAGGAGATCATCGAAAAGCTGCTGGAAAAGGATCGTGATCTCCGCTATCAGTCGGCTGCCGACCTTCGGGGCGATCTGAAGCGGCTCAAGCGCGACACCGAATCGGGACGAAGAGCGGCTAGTACGAGCTCGGCATCTGCATTCAGTGCCCTTGGTCCTCCCGCGGTGGATCAAGTCAGGCCAGCGGCGAGTGCGCCTGTTCGGATTGCCACGTCCCGGTGGAGAGTTCGCCGATGGATGGTTGGGGTCATTGTCGCACTGCTCCTGTTGATCGTAATTGGTGATCGAATTCGTGCGTTTATGGCGCACCGTAACCGAGCTCCCTTTTCAAATATCTCGATCAGCAAAGTGACCGACTCGGGAACTGCTGCGCTGGCGGCAATTTCGCCCGATGGGAAATACATCCTCAGCTTGATGCGCGAGAATGGGCTCGCCAGCTTGTGGCTGCGGAACGTGCCGACGAACAGCAATACCCAGGTGCAACCTGCTGCTGACGTGCTTTACGGTGGTCTAACCTTCTCGAACGACGGTAACTATTTCTATTTTGTGCGCAGCGATCCCGGCAACCCGAATCTCCGGTTCCTGTATCGGGCACCGCTTCTGGGAGGGCAACCGCAGAAACTTGTCAGCGACGTGGACTCCAACGTTACGTTCTCCCCCGATGGCAGCAAGTTCGCGTTCATTCGTTACGATAATCCGGTGGAGGGCCAGTACCAGCTGATCATTCGCTCGCTCGATAGCGGCGAAGAGCGGGTGCTGATCAGCGGTTCCAACAGCCAGCAGATCTACGCTCCAGCCTGGTCTCCCGACGGGAAGACCATCGTCTGCAATGCCGTTCACGTCGGCAAGTCTATTCAGAGCGTTATGGCGGTCGACGTAGGTAGTGGCAGGAGCAAGGTGATCTTCGACGACAATGTTCAGATCTTTGGCGGGGCGAAATGGTTGCCGGATGGCAGCGGCCTTGTGGGGTTTGAAGCGGATCAAGCCTGGAATTTCAGCCGCAATCAGATCGCAATGCTTTCTTATCCCATCGCAAAACTCTTTCCTATTACGCGCGACACCAACAGTTATTCCGATCTGAGCATAGCGGCCAGTGGGCGCGTACTTGCAGCGGTTCTGAGTGAGGGTCGATGGAACTTGTATGTAGTCCCTACGAATGCGCAAGAAACATCCGCCCGGCAAGTTACGTCGACGGCGGGCGATACGAATTTCACGTGGACGCGCGACAATCAGATCATCGCCGACCAGGCAAACACATTGCATGCGATCGATCCTGCCACGGGCGCCAAGACGCCGTTCACCAGCCAAGATGGAAAAGTCGGTGGCAATCCGGCCGAATGCGTCGACGGGCGCTACGTTGTGTTTGATTTGATTTTTCACTCAGGCACGGGCGACCAGAATATCTGGCGGACCGATTCCTCCGGAGGCAACCTGAAGCAGCTCACGACAGGCAAACACGATACTCATGCAGAATGTTCGCCCGACAACCGGTGGGTGTACTACATCTCCTACGGGGAGGAGGCGAAATTGGCACGCGTGCCGATTGATGGCGGAACTCCGCAGACGATTTCCGATCTTCCCATCAATGGACTATTTGACTTGTCTTCGGATGGCAAAGTTGCTGCCTTTGCCACGCTGCAGCATATCGGCGAGCATAAGGAGAAGCTGGCGCTCGTGTCCACGGAGTCGGGTCAGAATACGAAGACCGTCGATTTTGAGCGTCCTCGAATCGGAATTCTGCGCTTCAGCCTAGACGGCAAAGCGGTTGTCTATCCCACACGTGACCGCGGAGTCGACAATCTGTGGCTACAGCCGGTAGACGGATCGAAAGGCCACTACCTCACCGATTTCAAATCTGAGCGTATCTACGATTTTCATTGGTCTTTCGACGGCAAACAACTCGCTTTGGTGCGCGGCCACAACGATTCTGACGTTGTCCTGATTCGTGATGTGCAGCAGTAGTAGCCCACCCATTGCAGATTAATCCTTTCAAAAACACTAAGGGCGGCCATTGCTGGCCGCCCTCGTTGCGGATTGTCACTTGCGAAGCGGTGTTTAGACGCCCTTGACGTTCTCTGCCTGCCAGCCCTTGGGGCCTTTGACTACGTCAAACTGCACTTGCTGACCTTCCTGGAGGCTGCGGAAGCCGCTGGCCTGAATGGCGGAGAAATGCACGAAGACATCCTCGCCGTTCTGGCGGCTGATAAAACCGTAGCCCTTGGCGTCGTTAAACCACTTCACTGTTCCTGTTTCCATGTTGTTGCACTGTTCCTTTTTCTTGATGTAGCGCTGAAACTTTCGGGATTCTTCTGCAGGCAGGTCACACGCTGGGTTAAGCGGAGATGCATGTACTGCGAAGGAACTCTAAAGTCAAACGCAGTATTATTGTACGTGAAAGTGCACAGAAATAGCTACAGAATTCGTAGAATAGTGATCCTAAGTTATTTAGCTTCATTGGATTACGAGCGGGGCCCTGGGTCGAAGATTGCAGATTTCAGATTTAAGATTGCAGATTGAACCCCTATCCCGTCCAATTGCATTTTTCATTCCGCAATTCGCAAAATCTGAAATCTGCGATCCGAAATCCCCTTGATTTGCCACTTTCCGGCAGAAGAATCATCATAGGAACAAATGCGTTCCAGGATTTTTCTAATCTCAATTTTGTTGACGGCGAGTGCCTGCTGGGCTGGCATTGTCGATAGCGTCCGTTTCGCCCTGGCACAAAACAACTTTGCCGGCGCCGAAGCCCAACTCAATTCCTACCGTAATCAGCGAGGCACAGACGCGGAATATCTGGAAGCGTATTCCTGGCTGGGACGGGCCGCGCTCGATCAGGGTCAATACGATCAGGCGGCAGCCTACGCAAACGAGACGAAGACCCTGGCGCTCGAACAACTGAAGCAGCGTTCGCTTGATGCAGAGCCTCATTTGCCATTGGCGCTCGGTGCCGCGCTCGAGGTGCAATCGCAGGTTTTGGTTGCACGGGGGCAGAAGGCACAGGCGGTCGCGCTGCTGCAGGCGGCGCTGCGTACTTATGGCAATACGTCGATTCACGATCGAATTCAGAAGAATCTGAATTTGCTCTCGTTTCAGGGGAAGATCGCGCCGGCGTTGAAGTCAGATCAGTTTCTTGGAGCGCCGCTGCCGGCAGCGGCTTCGCTCAAAGGATCTCCTGTGCTTCTGTTTTTCTGGGCGCACTGGTGCTCGGACTGCAAGGCCGAGGCGCCGATCATCACCCAGTTGCGGTCGGAGTATGCGGGCAAGGGATTGAAAGTGATCGGGCCGACACGCTTCTATGGCTACACGGCGCAGATCGAGCACGCTGCGCCGAGTGACGAACTTCGATATATCGATGCGGTGCGGCATCGGTTCTACAGCGGTCTGTTGGATATGCCGGTGCCTATCAGCAAGACTAACTTCGAGGCTTACGGAGCTTCGACCACGCCCACGCTGGTGTTGCTGGATGGTGCAGGTAAGGTCGCCTGGTACCATCCGGGGGCGGTGCCGTATGGGGAACTGCGGCAGGAGATTGAGAAAGTAGTCGCGAGGTAAATCCCCCGTACTCCTGAAAGTCAGATGAGTGACGTGCAAGTGCTGCCGAGCGTCACTCAGCAGACAGCCGAAGGCGGCTGTCCCCACATGTACTATTTGATTTCCGTCAGCCTGCCTGTTTTAACGTCATAAACGAATCCCCGAACCGGAATGTGCTTCGGGATCCACGGATGCGATTTGACACGGTGGATCTGCCGGCGCACGTTTTCTTCGAGATCATCGAAGGCGTAGAAGTTAGCCGGTTCGCTGGCGATCGCGCCCGTCCTTTCAGCCAGCCGCTGTCTTAGTTCATATTCCTGAACTTTCAGCAGTCCACAGTCGGTGTGGTTGATGATGATGAACTCCTGGGTGTCGAGCAGGTGATGGGAGACGATCAGCGAGCGCAGCGCATCCTCAGTGGCGATGCCGCCGGCGTTGCGGATCATATGCGCGTCGCCGGGCTTCAGTCCCAGACAATGCTCGAACAGGATGCGGGAGTCCATGCACGCCAGCACCGCTACGTGGCGCTTGGGACGGACGGAGAGTTCTCCTAGCTTGAAGTTGCGCGCGAATTCTTCGTTGGCTCTTAAGAGTTCATCTGCTACCGACAAGTTCTTGCTCCTGGCGAAGTCAAAATCCCCACTTCTGGCAAAACCAGCCAGAAGTGGGGCACCCAAAATGTTGGTGCCCAGCCTTTGGTTGTGGTCACAGTTTACCCGTTACAATCGGCGCGTGAACCTGGATGACACGATTGTCGCCATTGCGACGCCCGCGGGGCGTGGAGGGATTGGCGTGGTACGGATTGCCGGGCTTGAGGCGCGGAGGATTGCTGAGCCGATGCTGCGGTTGAAGCATGAATTGGAACCAGGGAGGGCTGTGTTTGGAGAATTCGTTGAGCCTTCAAGTGGAGTGAAAAACCCCACAAGGGTAGGGCACCCGACAGCTGCGCTTCGCTCGGCTGGGACGGACGAGGCGTCCGTCCCTACACAATCTGGGCGGATCGACGAGGTTGTCGTTACCTACTTCGGCAAACCGCATTCCTACACTACCGACGACGTCATAGAAATTTCGGCGCATGGGTCGCCCGTCGTACTGCGACATATTGTGGAAATGTGTGTGGTGGCGGGTGCGCGGTTGGCTGAGCCGGGGGAGTTTACGATGCGGGCGTTTCTCAACGGGCGCATCGATCTGACTCAGGCTGAGGCCGTGCGCGATCTGATCGAATCGCAGACTTTGTATCAGGCGAAGGTGGCGGCGCAGCAACTGGATGGATCGTTGTCGCGACGCTTGCAGCCGATCAAGCAGAAGCTGGTCGAGCTGATTGCTGTGCTCGAAGCGGGGATCGATTTCGCGGAAGACGATGTTTCTGTGATGCCGGACCAGAAGATTCTCGAACACATCGCTGCCGTGCGTAAGCCGATGGAAGAACTCAGCGCGAGCTTTGCCTACGGAAAAATTGTCCATGAAGGATTGACGCTGGCGATTGTCGGCAGGCCGAATGTGGGAAAGTCCTCGCTGTTCAACCGCCTGGTGGAGCGGGAACGGGCCATCGTAACGGCGACTCCGGGGACCACGCGGGATCTGGTCACTGAGACGGTTGCGATCGGTGGGATTCCGGTCCGACTGGTAGACACGGCCGGCATTCGTCATGCGCTCGATGAGGCGGAGTCCATCGGAATCCGGAAATCGATGGAGGCGCTGGCCGATGCGGACCTGGTGCTGGTTGTAGTCGATGCTTCGGAAGCTCGGACCAAGGAGGACGGAGAGCTGATAGGCCAGGCGCAAAGTCGGTCCGTAATCGTGGTGGAGAACAAGTGTGATCTAAAGAGAGAACGTTCGAACATCTCCACCCTTCGACAGGCTCAGGACAAGCTTTCTGGCAAAATCGGGGAGAAGCTGGGCGCCCAAGCCGTTCTCACTTCTGCAGTCACAGGTGAGGGAATATCTGAATTGCGGGCGGAAATTTTGAAGCATGTCGGCGGCGACGCGGGCATGCAGGAGACGGGATTTCTGACCAATGTCCGACATTCCGGATTGATCAAGGATTCTCTTTCGGCGTTGGGGGCGGCGCAAGCGGCGGTTACGAACAAGGTTCCGCATGAGATGTTGTTGCTCGACCTTTACAATGCGTTGCGGCCGCTGGACGCGATCACTGGCGCGACGACGACCGATGATATTCTGAACTTGATCTTCAGCACATTCTGTATCGGCAAGTAGGAGTAGTCTTTCTGCATATGAGAATCGTTCATCGGATGGTCGTTTCGGCGGTCCTCTGCGTGGTGAGCATAGCGTTGGTCACAGCGCAGACTGCGGCGCGTAAACCGAACGGTATGGTGTTGCGGGAGCCGTTCACCCAAAAGCTAAAAATCGATAAGGATCACTACTCCGAGGAGCGCTACGACCGGCGCATCCCATATGTTTCCGAAAACGAGGTCTATCTATTCCTGGGCGACAAGTTCGGAGTGAATGTCACGGTGCGGGACGGTCGGATCGTGAGTGTGAAGTATCAGCCCGACGTCGCCAAGGCCGACGTGTGGTTCAAGTTTGAGCAGCCCCCAGAGCTGCCGGGTGGTATCGGCATGACGCTGGCCATCGAGAACAAGATGAAGCACGGGCTGAGCATGGAGGCGAAGATGAGCATTCCCAACAAGAAAGGAGAGATTCAGACGAGCATCCTGCCCGTCAAAGCGGGAAAGAATGGGCTCGAGACCTGGCCGCACGCCATCTCGCAGCTGGTGCTGGGCAACCTGCAGCTCACCAAGGATACCGCCGACGAACCGAAGAAGTGAATTTCCTGTTCCTACTTTGAGAGCGCGGCGAGTGCGCTGCGAAACAGCGCATCGAACGAGCCGCCCTTGCCACTTTTCACGCTGAGTTCCAGCGCCTTTTCTGCGGCAACACGCTGATATCCAAGATTGACCAGGGCGGAGAGAACGTCCTCTTCCACCGCGCTCAACGGTTGTGTGGTGGTGATGGTTGTTGGTGCGGCTTGCGGCAACTTGTCGCGCAGCTCGAGTACCATGCGCTCAGCGGTCTTCTTGCCGATACCCGGAATGCGCGTCAGGCGCGCCACGTCGTTGCCTCGAATTGCATCTACCATTTCGTCGGCAGCCATGCCGCTGAGGATGGTGATCGCAAGCTTGGGGCCGATGCCGCTCACCGTGAGCAGTTTCTCGAAGAGCACCTTTTCCGACGGGCGGAGGAATCCGTAAAGAGCGAGCGCATCTTCCCGGACGTGGGTGTGGATGTGCAGAGCCACCTCGGACCCCGGCGCTGGCAAATCAGAAAACGTGGGCACGCTGATGGTGACGTCATAGCCGACACCGGCGGCCTCGACAATCGCCTGGTTGGGATGCTTAGCCAGGAGTTTTCCGCGCAAGTGGGCAATCATGGGCACGGCTATTGTAGCGGGTGAGGCAGTTGTTGGGTCTTGGGGTGTCAGGCCTTAGGGTTTACGTGTGTGTCGAAGCGCGCCGGCAAAAGCCAAGGCACAAGCGCCTAAGAACTAAGGCCGAAACCCGAAGGCCATCCTGGACAGTGCGCCGTTTAATAGGTCATACTTGACACTATCATGAATGACCTATTAACCCTCGCGCTGCTGCTGGGCGGTCCGAAATACGGATACCAGCTCAAGCGCGAAGCCGGGTGGATGATGGGGCAGCAGCCGCTCCACAACAACATCGTCTATCCCATGTTGCGTCGTTTCCTGGAGGAGGGATGGGTCTGCAAAAAAGCAGTGCCGGGCGAACGGGGGCAGACACGTCAGCAATATGCGCTGACGGCCGAGGGCAAACGGAATCTGATCGAGCGACTCAGTCAATTCACCGAGGCGGACGCTTCTGTTGACGCAGCCTTTCACCTGCGCGTGGGGTTGTTCTCTGCGCTGAAGGCCGATGCGCAAGAAGCAATCCTCGGGACGCGAGAGAAGCGTCTTCAACGCCGGGATCAGGTTTTGGAAGCACTGCAAGGAAAGATGGACCTGGGGAAATTCGGCGGCGAAGTTGTCCGCCACATGCGCAACCAGATCGAAATGGAGCAGGAATGGGTGCAGCATCTGCGCCGGATGTCAAGAACAACCTCACGAGGCTAAGGAGGAGGACCTATGAAATCACTGACCATGTGGCAGATCGAACTAATCCCCTGGTACGTGTTCGCGGGCTATTGGGTCATTGCGTGGCTGCGAGTGAAACGCACCAAGGCGCGCGAAAAATCTCTAGACCGACTGATCACGCTTGTCGTGGTGGTGATCGCCTATAACCTTCTGTTCGCGCAATGGCTCAGAATCGGGCTGCTGCGGCTGCGATTCCTGCCTGAAGATCCGAGAATTGCGTGGGCCGGCATTGCAGTGACTTGTCTGGGCGTGGCGGTTGCGGTCTGGGCGCGCTACTGCCTCGGCGAGTACTGGAGCGCGCGAGTTACCCTCAAGGAAAGGCATCAACTGATTTGCAACGGGCCGTATGGATTCGTGCGGCATCCGATTTACACCGGGATGCTGTTGGGAGCGGTGGGCACGGCCCTGGTCGTGGGTGAGTGGCGTGGAGTTCTGGCCGTTGTCATGCTCCTGGCCGCCCACTCGCGTAAGGCGATACGGGAGGAATCGATGCTGACTACAGAGTTCGGAGAAGAGTACACCGCGTACCGTCAAAAAACAGGCTTCTTGCTCCCTCGACTTTCGGGGCGATCGCGCTTGGTCACCAGGGTTGATGCCGCAACCCGCCTGTGATTTGTGCTCTAATTCTGGCTATGAAACCGCAATTTTGTGTGCTTCGTTTCACGTGTTGTGCGGCGATCCTTCTGACGTTCTTGTGCGTTGCTCAGGGACAACAATCGTCTCCGCCTGAAGCGCCGAAAGCTTCGACGAGCACCACCGCGCCTGATTTCTCGAATGCGCGGAAGCTGGTGCAGCAGGGCAAGATTGACGAGGGGATCGCGGAGTTGCAGGCCATAGAGGCGCGCGACCCATCCGCGAAAGGCGTCTCGTTCGAGATTGGCACAGCCTATTACAAGAAGAGTGATTATTCGAAGGCGATCGAGTACCTGAAGAAAGCCATATCGACGGATCCCGGCAACGATGAAGCGACGCAGCTTTTGGGTCTTTCGTATTACCTCAACGGACATCCTGCGGAGGCCATTCCACTCCTGGAGCGAGTGCAGGGATGGTATTCGCGGGCGAATGTGGACGCGGCCTACATTCTGGGCGTCTCTTACATCCAGCTAAAAAATTACGATCAGGCGCGCAAGTCCTTTGGCAAGATGTTCGACGTTCCCGGCGATTCTGCGGCGGCGTACCTCTTTACCGCCAGAATGCTGTTTCGGCAGGAGTACGACCCTATCGCTGAAGAGTATGCGCAGAAGGCGGCGGAACTTGATCCAAAACTGCCGCTGGTTCATTTTCTTCTCGGCGAACTCTATATCTATAAATCCAGAATTCCTGAAGCGATCGCGGAACTTCAGAAAGAACTTGCCATCAGTCCGGCCAACGCAGCGACCTACTATAAGCTGGCCGACGCGTATTCGCGGGTACAGAAATACGACGAAGCGGAGCGGCTCTTACAGCGCTCGATCTGGCTCGACGCCACGACCACAGGGCCCTTCATCCTTATGGGCAAAGTGCTCGAGAAGAAAGGCGAGTCCGAACTCGCTATTCGATCGTTGCAACGGGCCGCGTCGATGGACCCGAATAATCCGACGACGCATCATCTGCTAGGGCAGGCTTACCGCGATATGGGAAGGAAAGAAGAAGCCGAAAGCGAACTTCAGCTGGCGGAGCAGTTGCAGAGTCGGGGCAATAACTAGAGCGCGGCAGCCTGTTCGCGGCGACGGGCCTGGATCTCGATATAGACATTTACCAGCGAAACAGCGGCCGGGGTCACGCCTGGAATCCGCGACGCCTGGCCGATGGTGCGGGGGCGGACCTTCGTCAGCTTTTCCTGCATCTCGCGGGATAAGCCGCTTACCGAGCGATAGTCGAACCATTCAGGGATGGAGTGCTGCTCGGACCTCTTCAGGCGCTCCATGGCGCGCTGCTGCTGCAGCAGGTAGCCTTCGTACTTGATCTCGGTTTCGACGGATTTTAGTTCGTTGCGAACTTCGGAAGAAAGCTTCGCCACAGAAGTCACAGGGGTTACGGAGGAACTTCGGGCGAAGAAGTCCGCCGCCAATTCGCTCAGAATCGGAACCAGATGCTCAACTGTGACTTCGGGACGCTTCAAGAATTGTGCCAGGGTTTGGCCTATCGCAGAAGAAAAGCCTGCCGAGTTTTGCTCGGCCGGACAGCCGGTGGCAGTTGTCCCCACATGAGCATTGCTGGGTTTCTGCTTTTCCATCGATTCCAGCATTTCCGGAGTTAGGCGCGTTCCCTCCAGCAGTTTCTTCATGTGACTCAGTCGTTTTTGCTTCGCTTGAAAATCCGCCCACGCTTCATCTGAGATCAACCCTACCCGGCGGCCGTGGTGGGTGAGCCGGCGGTCGGCGTTGTCGATGCGCAGGTGCAGGCGGAACTCGGCGCGCGAGGTGAACATGCGATAGGGCTCGTTGGTGCCCTTCGAAATCAGGTCGTCGATCAGGATCGCCGTATAGGCTTCGGTGCGGTCGAGAATCAGCGGCTGCTGCTGCTTGACTTGTAGGGCCGCATTGATTCCGGCCATCAACCCCTGGCACGCAGCTTCTTCGTAGCCGGACGTGCCGTTGATCTGGCCGCCGAGAAATAATCCGGCAATCTTTCGGGTCTCGAGCGTGCGCTCGAGTTCCGTCGGATCAATCGAGTCGTACTCGATGGCATAGCCCGGGCGGAGCATCTCGGCGTTTTCCAGTCCGGGGATCGACTTGAGAATCGCAAGCTGCACTTCCACCGGCAGAGACGTGCTCATGCCGTTCACGTAAATCTCGTACGTGTTCAGACCCTCGGGCTCAAGGAAGAGCTGGTGCATTTCCTTGTCGGGGAACTTCACAATCTTATCTTCGATCGAAGGGCAGTAACGGGGCCCAATCGATTGAATCTGCCCGCTGTACATGGGCGACCGGTGGACGTTCTCGCGGATAATGCGGTGGGTCTCAGCCGTGGTCCAGGCGACGTAGCAAGGCACCTGCGAGTCGTGGTGGGCGACGCGCTTGGTGCGGAAGCTGAAAGGAGTAGGATCTTCGTCGCCGGGTTGGATGGCGAAACGAGACCAGTCGATCGTGCGTCCGTCAAGACGCGGAGGAGTGCCGGTCTTGAGGCGGCATCCGCGCAGGCCGAGCTTTTTGAGGGCTTCGCCGAGCAAGACCGCTGGGGGTTCGCCCGAGCGACCTGCGGGATACTGTTGCTCGCCGCAGTGGATGAGGCCGTTGAGGAATGTGCCGGTCGTGATGATGACGGCTTTCGCCCCGACCGTGCGGCCGTCACGAAGCTTGATGCCCAGAATGCGGCGACGGTCATCCGCGGCAGTCGAGCTTCGCTCGACCGGACAGCCGAGGGCGGCTGTCCCCACATGAGCAGTGACGGCTTTCAACTGAGAGCCGACAGCTGGAAGCTGAGAGCTGTCCTCCATGATCAAGTCCGCGACTTCGGCCTGCTTGATCTTGAGATTCGGTTGGGACTCGAGCACCTCGCGCATCTTCAGGCGATAGGCCTGCTTGTCGCATTGCGCACGAGGTGACCATACGGCGGGGCCGCGAGAAGTATTCAGTAAGCGGAACTGGATGCCAACCGCGTCGGTGACCTCGCCCATGATGCCGCCGAGGGCATCGACCTCGCGAACCAGATGGCCCTTGGCAATTCCGCCGACTGCCGGATTGCACGACATCTGGGCGATCAGGTCGAGATTGAGCGTGTAGAGCGCGGTCTTGAGGCCCATGCGCGCGGAGGCCATGGCGGCCTCGCATCCGGCATGGCCGGCGCCGACCACGACTACATCGAATTGTTCCGTGAATAGCATTTTCAGGCGGGCCAGACCACAGGATCGTCTCGCCTCATTTTTCTTTCATTCTAACAACTTGGATCGCAGGGTGATCCGGATCACTTGCCTACGGGCCCTGCTGCCCTTATATTGGGCTGTCCTACCATCCTTAGGAGAATTATGAATACCACGGAATTTTTCCAGCAACTGGACTCTCGTATCTCTAAATATGATCTGCTCTGCCATCCGTTTTACAAGGCGTGGTCTGCAGGGCACTTGACTCGCGAGGATTTGCGCCAGTATGCACAGGATTACTATCACCACGTGGAAGCATTTCCTTCTTACCTCGCGGCTCTGGGAATGCGACTGGAGGATGGCGAATTGCGCCGCGCCGTTTTGGCAAACATGTGCGACGAGAAGGGTGTCGAAGAGCGGAAGGGATCGAATGGGATTCCGCACGCTGATCTGTGGCTGGACTTCGCCGAGGGAATGGGGTCATCGCGCAACCTGGAGTGGCACAGCCCGGTGGCGGAGATTCGTCAATTGATTCGGCACTTCCAGCGTGTCACGAGCGAAGGACTGCCCGAAGAGGCGCTGGCTGCGTTCTACGCATACGAGTCGCAAGTTCCCCGGATTGCGACGGAAAAAGAGCAGCGCTTGCGCGAGATGTACGGGGCCGACGATAAGACTTGTGGTTATTTCGCGCTGCACGCGGAAGCGGACGTACACCATGCGCGCGTATGGCGTGGGCTGCTCGAAAAGCGGATTGCGGCGCATCCGGAAGCTGCCGATGCAGCATTGGATGCGGCGGAGAATGCCGCTCGTGCGTTGTGGCAGGCACTGGACGGGATCAACTTGCGGCGCAATGCGATAACAGCTGCATAGCCGGTGCGGGAAACTGGGTTCGGGCCAATGATTCTGTAAAATCATTGGCTCATTTCTTTTGGGAGAGAAACGATTGGCGAAAGAGATCCCGCTCGGGGTTCGCGGAGAAGCTGCTGAAACGGTTGCGTTTGAGAACACTCTGACCTCGCACCATCCCGAACTGCCGACGGTGTATTCGACACCGGACATGATTCGGCTGATGGAGACGGCGGCTTTTCATGCGCTGCAGCCTTACTGCGAGGGTGACGAAATCACGGTCGGAACTTCGGTCAATGTCGAACACCGGGCGGCAAGCGGCGTTGGCGCTCGGATCAAAGCCGAGGCGGTGCTCGAATCATTCGATGGGCGCTTCTATACGCTTCGAGTCAGTGCCCGCGACGATGTGCAGGAGATTGGTCGCGGGACGGTGGGCCGGGCGGTGGTCAGCATCGGCAAGTTTCTGGAAAAGATGAAGAGCAACGGCCGGTGAGCGCATCCAATCCCGCGTATGCCGGATCCTGAACAGAAGAAAAAGGCGGAAGCGTTCCGGGCGATGCACACAGGTACTGGTGTGGTGCTGCTGCCGAACGTCTGGGACGTTGCCAGTGCCCGCATCATCGAAGCAGCCGGGTTCCATGCCATCGCGACCACCAGCGCGGGCATCGCGTTTGCGCAGGGATTCCCGGATGGTCAGAAGATTCCCGCCGACCAGATGATCTCTGCTGTCGCGCACATCGCGTCTGCCGTTCGCGTGCCTGTAACCGCAGACGTCGAAGCGGGATACGGTCAGAGACCGGAAGATGCCGCCCGGACTGCGCGCAACGTTATCAATGCTGGCGTTGTGGGCATGAATTTCGAGGATGCGACCGGCGATGCCGATCATCCTTTGACAGAGTTGCCTCTGCAGCTGGAAAGAATCCGGGCTATCCGTGAGACCGCGGACGAACTCAGAGTGCCACTCGTGCTCAATGCACGCACTGACGTCTATCTTCTGCAGATTGGCGACCCGAGCCGGCGCTATGATGACGCGGTGCGGCGCCTTGCGGCATTTCGCGATGCTGGCGCGGATTGCGTTTTCGTTCCCGGAGTTCGCGACGCGGAGACGATTGGGCGCTTTGTTGCCGATCTGAAGTGCCCTGTGAACATACTCGGCATGCCCGGTTCGCCTTCTGTCCCTGAGTTGGTCAAGCTGGGAGTCAAGCGGATCAGCCTGGGTTCGGGTCCGATGCGGTCGTCGCTGGGATTTCTGCGTAGGCTTGCCGAAGAGGTAAAGACTTCCGGCACCTACAAGCTGATGGAAGGCGCGCCGTCGCATGCGGAAATGAACAAGCTGATTGGCCGCGACCGTTCATCCAGAAGCTGAGAATTAGACAACTACTCAGAATGAACGGCAAGAATGGGTCCGCGTTCTCTCAGGGGCTAAAGAGGGTGCGTGAGAACGCGTGTCGTCCCTACGGGACTCGCAGCATCTGTTCCACTTCACCCGGCACTTCCGTGCCGGGCTTTCACATCCCGCCGCTACCCGGCTGAAGTTTTGGTGGTGCTTGCTCCACCGCTCGCGTTTAATGGTAGTTCTCACGCAGTCTCTAGCGCCGGCATTTTTGCTGGGCATCAGTGGCACGGCTGAAGCCGTGCCGTACCCAAAATCATTCGTGAGAAAGCCGAGACCTTCGGAGAATTGAGACTCCCATCCTCATTGGTGTCATCTCTGACACGCACGGCCTGCTTCGTCCGGAAGCTCTCGCAGCGCTGCGTGGGTCCGAGCACATCATTCACGCTGGCGATGTGGGCGCCCCCGAAATTCTCGACGAACTCAGGGCAATTGCGCCGGTCACTGCAATTCGCGGCAACATCGACAAAGGGCCGTGGGCACGCAGACTACCGGACACTGAAGTGGTCGAGATCGGCGGCATTTCTATCTATGTCCTGCACGATCTGGCGCAGCTTGATCTAAAGCAGGAGGCGACCGGATTCAGAGTTGTGATCTATGGGCATAGTCACGTTCCGAAGCAGGAGACGCGCGGCGAAGTCCTCTACTTCAATCCCGGTAGTGCAGGACCAAAGAGATTCAGGCTGCCAGTCACCGTGGGGAGGCTCATCCTGGAGGATGGAACCGTCCTCGGGGAAATTGTGAATATTTCAGATTGAAGACTTCGGATGTGCAGTTGACCGGCGAATTTTCGGGGACGTCACAGTTGCTACAATCGCAACCGATGGCCAGCCCGCCTCCCACTGAAAATTCTGCGCACACAATTCTGGCAAACCAGGGCTGGCTCAGCGACCTGAACTTATCTTTCCGGAAACATTCTGATCTGGTAGCGACATCACTGGTGTTGATGGGCTTCCTGTGGCGGCTCTGGCAGGCGCGGGCAACGTTCTTGAACACCGACGAAGCGTGGCACTTCGCGGTCGCGAACCAGAATTCCCTAGCGGAGGTGTATCGAGCTAGCCTTACGCTGGCGCATCCTCCGCTTCTGGTTTTCATTCTCTATTTTTGGAAAAGCCTGGGGACGTCCAATCTAATGCTTCGCTTTCCGGGCGTGCTGGCGGGAATAGTTTTTTGCTGGTTTTTTTACAAATGGCTGGTACGAGTGGCCGGCCATACAAACGCGCTGGCGGGCCTCGTCCTCGCATGTTTTCTGCCCCCGATGATCGTGCTGTCGGCAGAGTTGCGGCAATACGGCTTCATGCTGATGTTCGCGGTCGCAGCGGCGTACTTTCTAGAAGTTGCGCTGGCCGAGAACTCGGTGACAGCGATGAGCCTCTCTTGCGCGAGCTTATACCTCGCGATGCTGTCGCACTACTCGGCTTTTTTGCTCGCGGCAGCATTGGGAATTTACGCTATCGCGCGCATGTGGGCGCAGCGACCCCGCATGACCGTGGTCGGTTCGTGGATTGTGGGGCAAGCTGTCGGAGTGGGAATAGCTCGGGCACTCTACTCGACTCATATTTCGAAGCTGAGTGCGGTTTATCCCGTGGCGCAACCCCTACAGCGGTTCGGCGACTTCTATCTTTCCGACTGGTATTTCCATGCAGGGCGCGACCGGCTCCTGCCTTTTCTTTATCGTGGGACATTCGGAGTGTTTCGCTTCATCTTTGGCCAGACCGGCATCGGACAGGTCGCAGCGGTCCTATTCCTGGCAGGAGTCGTGATCTTGCTGTTTTTAAAGCAGAGAAGTTCCGAAGAGATCTCGCCACGCCTGGTCGCACTTTTGCTGGCGATGCCGTTTGTGCTGAATTGGATCGCGGTAGTGGCAGGGTTGTATCCCTACGGGCGGACGCGACAATGTATGTTTCTGGCGCTGTTCGCGCTCCCGGGGGTGGCCGTCGCGCTGGCCAGGATCGTCGGGAATTCGATGGGTCCAGCGTGCGGATTGGCATTACTGATGGTGATCGGTTGTCACGCGTTCGGCACGCTGCAAGGCCGCGACCTGCTTCCTCTTACCGAGCAACGCCACGAGCACATGGATGATCTGATGCAATTTGTTCGTAGCAATATCGGGCCCAACGACCTCATATATACAGATCAGGCGACGAGCTACCAGTTGCGGCACTATCTGTGCAACCAAAAGCCGGTCACGGTCGATGTTTCGCCTGGAGGATTCGAGGGTTTCCGATGCGAGGGATTTCATGTCGTGTTCACCGGGCCTAACGATGGCGCGCTGACGGCGCAGAGCGTAGACGCGCGTTGGCGAGACACAGACGATCACCTCAACGTGAGTTTGGGCGGTGTACATCTCTGGGTTGTCCAGGGTGGATGGGCGAGTGGACTCGGTGAGGCGTTGCAACATCTGCCGGGATTCATGCAAATGGAAGTTCATTACTTCGGTCGATATCTGGAGATCTTCAGACTGCCAGTGCGACTGCCTCGCCCCGCGCAAGGGTAGAATTGTCCGTTCATGGCTCTCGAATTTTCGATTCAGAAGACAAACGGCAAGGGGCGCAGAGGGCGACTTCACATACCACATGCCCCGATCGAAACGCCTGTCTTCATGCCGGTGGGAACAGTCGCATCCGTCAAAGGCGTGTCGCAGGAGACCCTGGAGGAACTCGGGGCGCAGATCATCTTGGGGAATACCTATCACCTTTACCTCCGGCCAGGTGTTGAGATCGTGCGGCGGATGGGCGGGCTGCATGGCTTCATGTCGTGGAATCGCGCGATTCTTACCGATTCCGGCGGATTTCAGGTCTTCAGTTTGAGTGAGCTGCGGAAGCTTACAGAAGACGGGGTCACGTTCCGCTCGCACCTGGATGGTTCCTCGCATTTCTTCAGTCCGGAGAGCGCGATGGAGGCGCAGATCGGGCTGGGGGCGGACATCATTATGGCGTTCGACGAATGTACGGAGTATCCGGCGGATGCGAGCCGCGCGCGGGCTTCTATGGAATTGACGGCTCGGTGGGCGGCTCGGAGCAAGAAGTATTTTGAGGAGCATAAGAACGAGGTGCCTTGGAAAAGCAGCCGTCCTCCCTCAGCCGTCAGCCCTCAGCCACAGCAGATTCCTCGCTTCGCTCGGAATGACAATTCAGAAAACAGGAATGACAATTCAGAAAATCGGAATGACAACACGGAAAATCGGAATGATAGAGAGGTAGGAGGCGATCACATTCCGGCTGACCCCTGGTCTCTGACCCCTGCCACACAATCTCTCTTTGGGATTGTGCAGGGCGGGATGGATCGCGCCCTCAGAAAGGAGTCTGCGGAGCGGACGATTGAGATTGGCTTTCCCGGCTATGCCATCGGTGGACTCAGTGTGGGAGAACCACGGGAGCTTACACGGGAAATTGTTGAGTCGACGCTCGAACATCTTCCGAAGGACAAGCCGAGATATCTGATGGGCGTCGGCACTCCCGAGGAGATTGTCGAGTACGCCAACCTTGGCATTGACATGATGGATTGCGTGCTACCCACGCGAGCCGCTCGGCACGGCCTCTTGTTCACTTCTGAGGGCAAGGTTTCGATCAAGCAGGCACGTTATGCGCAGGATCAGGAGGCGCTTGATCTGAACTGCGGGTGCAGCGTGTGCCAGCGTTATTCCCGGGCCTATTTACGGCATCTTTATGCATCTAACGAAGTGCTAGCGCAGGTCCTGAACACGATTCACAACCTGAGTTTCTACCTTGACACTATGCAGCGCGTACGGCATTCTATTTCACTTGGGGAAGAGTACCGTTTTCTTTCTGGTGCTGGTCTCGGCCGGAACCTTGAACTCTAAGGAAAGACCTCCC
>Ga0070732_10000386_pt1 | contig 28877 bp, 22 predicted proteins | sample Coa_R1_5_FD_66449 | JGI IMG/M metagenome (GOLD analysis project Ga0070732, IMG submission 66449) | Surface soil microbial communities from Centralia Pennsylvania, which are recovering from an underground coalmine fire - Coalmine... | ecosystem: Environmental > Terrestrial > Soil > Unclassified ... | reverse complement strand
GCGAGGCTCTGCATAGATAGTGCATCCCTCATCTCACCACTGGTTTGTCAAAACGATCTGGACGAAAGCGACTTGAGCGCAAGAACTGATCTGATTGCATCGGAGGAACGCGTGAACGTAGATCGCCGTTGGTGGGGCACATCCGTGGTAAAGGTTCGCATTCTGGTGGCCGGCTTGGTATTGCTCGGGACCGGATGCGCTGTTCTCGGGTGGGGGACCCGCTTTGGCAACGCTGTTCACAATCACGCTGAAACCGCTGGCGCCTCCGTTATTGGCGTCGAGCCCAGTATGCAGATGCAAGCTCAAGCGCATTCCATCCTGGCTGGGCTGCCACTTATCTTCGAGCCGAATGTGGGACAAGGTAATTTGGATCCCACTGACTCCCGCGCGAGGTTCGTGACCCATGGTTCTGGGTACAGCATGGTTCTGGGAAATGAAGGGGCCATTCTGAGTCTGGTTACAAAAACCCGCTCAACTTCGTCTTCGTCGGGTTCGGGAAGCCGGGTCCAGACCCTTGGAATGAAACTCGCAGGGGCGAGTCCCAATGCGAGCCTGAGTGCGGTTGACCCACTGCCAGGAAAGAGCAATTACTTCATCGGAAACAATCCTGCGAAGTGGCGGACCGGTGTTCCACAGTTCGCGCGGGTGCGTTACGAGAGTGTCTATCCCGGCATCAACGTGGTCTTTTACGGAGACGAAGGACATCTGGAGTATGACTTCCAGGTGACGCCGGGTGGGGATCCATCCCGGGCCGAACTCGAATTCAGCGGGGCAGAGAAACTCGAACTGAGGGACGGATCTCTGGTGATCCGCGGAGAAGATGGAAACGTTCGCCTCGATGCGCCAAGCGTATATCAGGAGATCGATGGGCGAAAACAAACGGTCGAGGGAGCATTCGTACCGCGGGCTGCGAATCGAGTTGGTTTCACAGTCGGAGCGTACGACCACTCGAGAGAACTGATCATCGACCCGATCCTGAACTTCTCGACGTATTTTGGCGGCACTGGCGACGAGCACAGCACATCCGTAGCTGTCGACGGCAGCTTGAATATCTATCTCGCCGGGTCTACCACTTCGCCGAACCTACCGGCCCCCACCGGTGCGGTGCAGACTACTTTGCATGGTACACAGAACGTTTACGTGGCTAAGATTCAGCCGCCGTTAGGTTCGCAAGTCGCGAAACTTCTGGAGTTGACCTATCTTGGCGGCAGCGGCACCGACTATCCGGTAGGAATCGGGGTCGATGGTGGGGAAAATCCTTACGTTGCGGGTACAACCACGTCGGGCGATTTTCCGACTACGTCCACGACCGCGTATCAGTCCTCTCCCGCCAGCGCGGGCACGCACGTATTCGTAACAAAACTCAGTAACGACTTTACCGCGCTCGATTATTCTTCGTACCTTTCGGGGAATGGGACGGACATCGCGAGTGGGATGACGATCGATCCGGCAGGCGATCTGTATGTGACGGGAACGACTACCTCCGTCGAGACTTCAAGCAGCGAACAATTCCCGGCCAGCAATTTGCCGGAGACCTTGCCCTTCCAGAGCACGTCGCGAGCGACGGCGGGAACGCCACAGTTCTTCGTCACCAAAGTGAATACGAACGCGTCGAGCTTCGCCAGCATCCCGTACTCGACGTACTTCGGAGGGGGAATATTCAACGGAACTTTCATCGGGCCCAGCGGCACGGCGGTGCCTGCGGCCGGTGGCGGAATTGCAGTCGATGCCAACCTCAACATTTATTTCACGGGCACGACGACATTCATATACTCGGGATGTACTGGTTGCAGTGTGACTGACTTCCCGATCCTGAATGCTTACCAGCCCTGTCTGGACAGCCCTCCGGCGACAAACATTGTCAGTCCTCAATCCTGCGCGAATACAGCGAATCCGACGGCTTCCGATGCTTTTGTGGCGAAGCTGAATCCCAACGTCGCTCAGGGACAGCAATTGATCTGGTCGACGTATGTCGGTGGGAGCCAGAGCGATTTGGGTACGGGCGTTGCACTCGACTCTGGCGCGGCGAACGTCTACGTCGTTGGAACAACAAACTCTCCTGATTTCGTTAGTACCGGCGCCGTCATCAGCTTCGCACCGTTCCAGAAGTGTCTGGATAACCTGCCTCGGACCACGACGACTACAGTGACCTGCACGCCTCCGGCCAACCCTGCGCCGAGTGACGCGTTTGTTGCGCGGTTGAGCAATCCCAGCACGACGACCACTGCCACGAATGTGGCCCTGAACTACTTCTCGTACCTGGGGGGGGCCAACAACGAGGAGGGCCTCGCGATCACGGTGGACACCAACAGCGGCGCGATGATTACGGGTTCGACGCAATCGCCGGCCTGCGCCTGTGATGGCACGTTCCCCGTGTTTCCTAATCCGAACTCGATTCAGAGCAATCTGAATGGGACGCAGGATGCATTCATTGCCCGGTTGAATACTGGAGCGATCGTGGGTCAGACGACCACAGCCTCGTGGGCCAGCTATTTCGGCGGCACCGGTATTGACGCGGGGACGGGCATTGCGCTCGACGTGAACCAGAATACCTATCTGGCGGGGGAAACCAATTCAACGGACTTGCAGGTTTCCAAACCGCTGCAACTGACCAATGGCGGCGGATACGACTCGTTCGTGACGCAGTTCGGAACCGCGGTCAGCTTGTCGATTCAAGGAGTACTCAGCCTGGGAACAAACCAGCAATACATCAGCGCAGGAACCCCAGCGACCTTCACGTATACAGTGACGAATAACGGGCCGGACCTGGCCAGCAACATCGTGATCACTGTAGATATGAGCCTTTCCGCAACGGGAGTGCAGCTCTCGAATGTTACCGGTAGCCTCAACGGAGCGGGCACTTGTAGCGGGAGCGGTTCCACGAACCCGAGCATCAGTTGCGGACCGATTTCCCTGCAATCTGGGTCGACGGCGACGCTGACCGTTACCGCGACGCCGACGGCAAACAGCAGTGGGACATCCCCCGTGTTCTTCAACGGAGGAACGATCCAGGCCATGGCCCCGGGCAACATTGTGCTGGCGCAGACATCCGTCTCGGCGCAAATGACCGACTTCGGCATGTCGGTCACTCCTAGCAATCAGAGTATCCCTGTAGCTGGAGTGACGGCGAATTACACGGTGCAATTGACTCCGCATCCCTTATATACATCGAGCATCACGATTTCGTGCTCGGGGCTTCCTGCCGCGTCAAACTGTAGTCCCAGCACCAGCCCGGTGAGTTTGACCAGTACGAGCGGAACCTCGGTGACGCTGGCGGTCCATACAACTCCGCGCCCGGTCATCACACCGGCTGCGGCCATCTTCACAAGGCGTTTCTACGCGATCTGGCTCATCCTTCCCGGGATCGCACTAGTGGGTGTAGGCCGTAATCGTCAGCGGAGGAGGATCTTCGGGATCCTGATGCTGTGCACTTTGTTTGCCCTGGTATTGCTCGTCCCCGCGTGCAGTAACACCAAGACGCAGCCCCCGGTGAGCGGCACTCCGGCGGGCAATTACACCATCACGGTGACGTCTGCGGCGGGAACTGACTCCAAGACGCAGACGATCGGGCTCACGGTCCCGTAAACTGCGAATCGTAAACTGCGAATCATTGACGAATACGAAAGCCCACGCTCGGTGCGTGGGCTTTTCATGCGAAAGAGCAGAAAGCTAGGCTCCGGCTGAGAGTTTGTGGTGCCCTCGGGCCTCGGCGATGCCATATTGGCGAATCTTGTAGAGCAGGGCCTTGTAGCTGATCTGCAGAATGGCGGCGGCCTGTTTGCGATTCCAATTGGTTTGTTCCAGCGCGCGAGTGATGGCGAGGGCTTCCGCCTCATCCTTCGCCGAGCGGGCCACGGACTTCAACCCTCCGGAATCATTCGTCCGGGAGGATTCGCCGGGGGTTCCTCCGGTGCCATCGTTGCGCGGCAGAAGTTCGGAGACGGCGAGGTTTTCATCTCCCAAAATCAGGTAGCGCTTCAGGAAATTATTCAGCTCGCGCAAGTTGCCGGGCCAGGAGTGATTATGGCAGGCCTGCAGCAAATTCGGTGAAAGCGGTAACGGAGGCCGGGCGTAGCGCTCAGCCATGCGAGTCATCGAGTGTTTGAGAAGGATCGGAATTTCCTCGCGGCGATCGCGCAACGGCGGCAGGCTAAGAGTGAATGCGTTAAGCCGATAGTAGAGGTCTTCGCGCAACCGCTTGGTGGCGAGCGCTTCGGGGATGTTGATGTTCGTCGCCGCCAGAATGCGAACGTCGACTTTTATGACGGAGCGGCTGCCGAGCCGCGAGAACTGCTGGTCCTGCAGAACGTGTAGCAGCTTGGCCTGCAGCAGCGGCGGCATCTCGCCTATTTCGTCGAGCAGGATCGTTCCTTTGTTGCAGAGTTCGAACTTGCCGGGCTTGGCGTGCGTAGCGCCGGTGAAAGCGCCGGGTTCGTATCCGAATAATTCGCTTTCCAGCAGGTCAGCGGGAACAGCAGCGCAATTTACTTTCAGGAAAGTGCGATGCGCGCGGGGCGATAGCTTGTGAATCAGGCGCGCCAGGACTTCTTTGCCAGTTCCGCTTTCGCCAAGCAAGAGTACTGGGATGTCAACATTGGCCACTAGCGCTGCCTGGGAGCGAATCTTGCGCATCGCGGGGCTGGCGGCGATAAAGAATACGTCATCCGCGAGTTCCTCGACTTCGCCGCCGAACGTCTGCTTGCCTTGGCCAAGGCTGAGATCGATGACGGCATCCAACTCTGCTTTCTGAAATGGCTTGGTGAGGTAATCCTGGGCGCCGAGTTTCATTGCCTGGACCACCTTGCGCGTATCGTTCACGCAAGACAGCATGACAACCTTGGTCGACGGCTGTTTCTGCCGAAGTTGCTCAAGAGTCTGCAGGCCGTCGATGCCAGGCATGAGGACATCGAGCAACACGAGGTCAGGCTCGAGTCCTTTCTCGATTTTCTGCAGAGCTTCTTCGCCGGTGGTCGCGGTTTCGACTTTGTAATTGTCGACTTCCAGAAGTGTCCTGATGTACCGCAGCATGCCGGGTTCGTCGTCCACCAGCAGGATCTTGGCAGTGTGCTTCATCGATGTTTTCCTTTGCTGGCGGCGGCAGCTGCCGGTTTATACGGAATCAGAAACGAAAACTTGCAACCTGCGCCGGGATCGCTTTCGACCCATATTTTACCGCCCATACCTTGCACCAGCCGGCGCGCGATCGCCAGGCCTAATCCCATGCCTTCCTGGTTTTCGTTGCCGGGAAGGCGAAAAAAGTCGTCGAAAACTTCCAGGTGAAACTCTGCCGGAATGCCGGGTCCTGTATCGGACACGCTGACTTTGACCGAGTTCGGGTGGCTGACATTTTGACGCCGCCGCTCCGCCGCCGAGGGCACCGACGCCGCGCGGCGTTCCCACATATAAGGCTCGGCGTGCAGCCATACCGTTCCTGCTTGCGGCGTGAACTTGAAAGAATTCTCAAGCAGGTTCGATATGATGCGTTCCAGCTTGGGAGAGTCGAAGGGAAACTGCGGCACTTTATCGTTGGCGAGGAAGTAAAGCGCGATTCCCTTTTGCTGAAACCGATTCGACCAGAGGCGGCAGACTCCCGACAAGCAGTCGTTGATGTTGCCCATGTCGAACTGCATGCGCAAGCCGCCAGTTTCGAGTGCGCTGTAAGTCAGGAAATCCTGAATGAATTGCTGCAGGCGCTTGCCGCTGTCGCGCATATCCTGCAGGACTTCACGTTGTCGATCACTGAGAGGACCGAGCTTCTCACTGTGCAGGAGTTCGACATAACCGTTCAGGATGGACAAAGGTGTCTTGAGATCGTGCGCTGCTGATGCGAGAGCATTGGTGGTGCGTTGATGGCGTGCGTGCAACTCTTTGTATTCCTGGAGCAAGTTCTCGGGAGTGGGGACATCTGCGTCGGCTCCAACGACCGGCGGGACCGGTTCAGCAGCGATTGCGGCATCCGAAACACACGTGTTCTTCTGAACAGAGGTCATGAGAGTTACCACAAGGTTGACACGGGGAGAGGAAAAAACCGCACTCAAACTTGTCAACACGGAGTGTCGGTAAAGGAAGCGTACGGTACGCGGTAATCCCTTGTCAACGAAAAATGCGACGGAATTACCCAAGTATAGCAAAAGCTTGCACTTCCGCGCGATTACTTCGTAGGTGACTGTGTCGTATTGGAGCGAACAAACTACGAATGCAACGCCCGAAATTGCCCGCTCTGTTAGGGGTTTTGCCGGCGTCGCTAGGCTGGGATACCGGTTTTGAGTGAAAGGTATTGGGTCTCCTGGTAGGATTTGGCACCCGAGGTGCAGTTTGAAGTATGGGGAGGGGCGCTTATGGAGAGGTCTGCATGAACGGGGCGAGGTCCCGAAGCGAGCGGCGGAAGTGGGCCCGGTTGCCGCTGGCGATTCCCGTTTTCGTTCGCAGTCGAGACGGAAAGGGCAAAGACTTTCTTGAGTTCGCCACTTCGTTGAACGTGAGCGCCGGCGGGATGCTAGTTGCGATTCGCCGCACCCTGCCTGCTGTAGCGCAGGTTCGGCTGGAGATTCCGAGCGCCCCGGTCGCAGCCATGGCGCTGTTGCCACGAGCCGCTCGGACCTTGAACGCCAAAACACTTCGTACCACCCCTGCGGATGGATACTATCTTCTCGGACTGAAGTTTGTGCGCCCCCTGCCACTGTCCGAAAAACCACCAGTTCGCCGACGGAAACTCCTTTCAAAACTGTGAAAATATTTGCGCATAGGTGACTGAAAAGTGTTACTCTGGCGATCGATTCTTGGTTACCGGGGTGCCGTGTTCGGTTGCACCGGTAAATTTATAATTTTCAAGTAGATAGTCTCCATTTCTTAATTTCTGCGGAGCCGGCCAGCTTTGGCTCCCTGGATGCAGGAATAGATACATCCTCCCCCCGACTGGTAGATACCCGCCATGACTAGCAGCAGCGTAAACACACTTGTCCAGCCTTTGGGGGAGATGCCGCCCGAAGCGATCGTCTTTGGGCGCACTGAGGGCATGAATGCGGTACGCGACCGCCTTAACAAACTTGCGGGCGCGAACGTTCCAGTGTTGATCCAAGGCGAAAGCGGGACAGGCAAAGACATCATTGCCCGCATGATTCACGCGGCCTCGCCATGGCGAACCGGGCCGTGGGTGAAGGTGAATTGTCCGGCGATTCCCGGAACCCTGCTCGAAAGCGAGCTATTCGGGTACGAAAAAGGAGCGTTCACCGGGGCATACGGAGTGAAGCCGGGGCGCGTCGAGATGGCGCACCGTGGCACGCTGTTCCTGGACGAAATCTCTGAACTGGATATGTCTCTGCAGTCGAAGCTGCTGCAGCTTTTGCAGGATGGACAGTTCTGCCGGATCGGTGCGCAGGAAGATAAGAAAGTCGAAGTACGTGTAGTTTGCGCGACCAATCGCAAGCTTGAAGAGGAAATCGAGAATGGCACGTTCCGTTCCGATCTGTTCTACCGCATCAATGTGGTGAATCTTCATCTGCCTCCGCTTCGCGAAAGAGCCACGGACATTCCGCAGCTAGCGGACTATTTTCTCGAGTATCACAACCGGAAATACAACTGCCGCGCGAAGCCTCTCTCTGCCGAGATGATGACAACGCTGAAGAAGTATCACTGGCCGGGCAACATCCGCGAACTGGAGAATCTGATCAAGCGCTACGTGATTCTAGGCAACGAGGAAGTGATCTCCGCCGATCTGGCGCCGCGCAATAACGATTTCTTCAACACTGAAATCCCGGTGGATGGCCAGATCTCTCTCAAGAAACTGACCCGCCAGGCGGTGCGCGAACTGGAGCGTAAGGTCATCCTGAAAGTGCTACAGAATCATCACTGGAACCGCAAGCAAGCGGCGCGGGCTCTAAGCATCAGTTATCGCGCCTTGTTGTACAAGATTCGGGACGCGGGCTTGCCGTCGAACCGTTCGCCGAAACCATCGCAGGCACCGCCGGAAAAAGAGATCGCCGCCGACTAGTTCTCCCGCCTTGCAATTCGGCTTCGGCGAATTGGGAAACGGTTGGACCGCAAAGATTCGTAAACCTTGGGTGCACGTTGCGAGCTGGTCGCAACGGAGAAAGCCTTGATCCAGCCGTTTGTCTTTCTTCGCTCTGATCCCGAGCGCCAGACAAAAAAGTTGCACATAGGAAGATTCGTCGCCGGTTGATTTCTGGTGCGCAGAGATTTTCACTCTACCCGGGAATCACTCTCGCGTAGGTCCATAAGTGTCATTGTTGCTTTGAGTTAGGAGTTTTCCATTTGGAATCCGAGGTGCACATCAAGCCTCGCGCCTTTCTTATCTCCCTCAAAAAGGGTGCAATCCACGGGTCGTTCGACCCAACAGCAGTAACTCCTAGGAGAAGCAAATGAAGAAACTAGTTCTGCTTGCTGTCCTGGCACTGGCCCTGCCTACGGCAGTTTTTGCCGGCAGCAGCATCGACTACAGCAACAGTGGCGGCACTCTATCGGGCTCGAACAGCGGACTCTCGCTGAGCGGGTCGGTGTTGTTTGCCGTCAACGGAAGTGGGGGGCTCATCACAGGTTCTAACCTGGGTAGCGTGAGCTTTGAAACAGGAGCTTTGTCGAGTGGGTCGCTGCAAAACGGCGGCACTTTCGCTTCGGGCGGCTGGTTCACCATTACCGGAAACGGCAGCAATGGAATTCCCAATGGAACGCTGTTCACGGGAACGTTTTCTGGTCCTGTGACCTGGACGATGATGACTCTCTCCAATGGGACTCACAACTACACGTTAACTGGAGCCCTAACGGGAACTGGGTCAGATTACTCGGCTGTCGGTGTGACTGTTCAGTTGACCGTCAACACCGGCAAGGGGTTCTTTAACGGATGCACCAAGATCTCCAGTGGCGACACGAACGTGAACGTTGTCGTTCCGGAGCCAGGTTCTCTGAGCCTGCTCGGAACCGGGCTGATTGCCATGGGGGGAATGATCCGTCGCAAGCTGAAGGCATAAGGAAGCAGTTCATGCAAAAACCCCGCCTTGCGGCGGGGTTTTTGTTTGGTAGCCAGAGAGTATTCGGCAGTGCTCTTCGCTTAACTGCGCAGCTCCGACAGCGCCTTGCGGGCGTCGGCATAATCGGGTTTAAGCTTCACCGCTTTCTCCAACTGCTGCCGCGCGAGTGATGGCTGATTGGCTTTCTGATAGGCGAGCCCAAGGTGGTAGTGCAGCACGGAGTCGTCGGGAGCGCCCGCTCTTTCGTTCAGGCGTAAAGCCTCCTGGAACTGGCTGATCGCAGACCGATAAATTCCTTTCCGGTAATAGGCCCAGCCCAGCGTGTCGGCGGCATTGGGTGAATTCGGCATGCCACGGCGCGCGGTCTGCGCCATACCCATGGCCACATCTATATTGCCACCCTGCTGGAGAAGGACGTAGGCGAGGTTGTTGGAAGCCAGAGGATGATCCGGCGAGACGCTGAGAGCCTGCTGGTACATGGCCTTCGCCTGATCCCAGTTCTGTTTGGTTTCGTAGAGTTCACCGGCCAGAATGTAAAAGTCTACTGCGTTTGGATTGTCCTTCGCTGCTTGTAGGTACGTCGCGAGTCCCCGGTCAACCGATCCTTCCTGGATTTGTACTTTGCCGAGTTTCTCGAGAGCATCGACGTTGTTCTTGTCGAGAGCGATTGCCTTCCGCAACGCAGCTTCAGCTCCTGCATAGTCCTTCTTGCCGTCGAAAAGCGCGGTTCCAAGCAGATCGTAGAAGTTACTCGTGTTGGGGGATTTGGCGATCTGTGTATTGGCGGCAGCGATGGCCTTGTCGTATTGCTTCTGCGCGACATAGGTATTCATCAACCCACTGAGGGAATCGGAAGACGACGGGTCTTTGTCCAAGGCTTGTTGATAGAACTTTTCAGCTTCTGGGAAATGCTGCTGGGAGAGTTGTATGCCGCCGAGTTGGAAATAAGGCGCGAAGCTCTCCGGTGCTCTGTTCCTCGCCTCCTCTGCATCCTTTTCCGCAGCGGCATATTTTTGACGCGCGAGTTCGGCCAAGCTCCGAATCAGAAAACCATCAGGGGAGTACGGTTGCGCCTGAATAATCTGTTCCGCGGTCTGGGTAACGGCATCAACCTCGCCACGGCTGATCTCAAGGCTGGCGATCAGGCGGTGGGCTTCGGTCATGTCCGGCTTGATGCGCACGGCTTCGCGCCATTCCGATTCGGCCCGATGCAAGTCCCGCTGCTGGGCATAGGCCAGGCCCAATTGATAGTGAGCAACGGCGCTATTGGAGTCGTTTTTCAATGCGGACTGCAGAGATTCGACGGCTCCTGCGGCATCGTTCTGCCGCAGTTGAATCTCACCTTTGAAGACGAGCGCGTCGACATCATGCGGTGTCGATTTTAGAATTTCATTGTTCAGCTTTGCGGCGTCATCGATCCGGTTCTTGAGAATGAGAATCTGAATGTAGTTCTTTTGGGCGAGAATGTCCTTGGGATGGTCATTGTGCAAAGATTCATACTCGGCCACTGCTTTGTCCAGATCGCCGATTGCGAAGTAATAATCGCCCAGCATGCGATAGCCTTCAGGACTATCCGCAAGATCCTTCTTGGTCTGGCGAAGGAAGGACTCCGCTTCGTCTCTCTTGCCTTCCTGCATTAACAGCCGAACGAAGGCGGCACGTGGCGACGAATCCTTGGGATTGATGTCGATGGCGTGCTTGAACTGCTGTTCGGCCTCCGGCATACGATTGTGAGACTGGTAAAAACCGCCGAGAGCGAGTTGAGCGTTCATCGCCTTGGGATCGGCCTCGACGGCTTTCTTGAAGTTCGCTTCCGCTTGATCGAGCATATTCGAGCGCAGCTGCAACAAGGCGAGCAGAAGATAAGACTCCGAACGGCTGGGATCAAGCGCGATGGTCCGTTGTACTTCCTGCATGGCTGCGGTTAAGTTGTTTTGGGCAGCGTAATAATTGGCCCAAGCCTCATGAGTTTCGGGATTGTTCGGCTGTTTTTCGAGCAGCAAATCGAGGTGGGTCTTGGCTTGCTTGAATGCATCCGAAGAAATGGAGCCATCAGGATTGCGCACAGTCACAAGCATGTTGGCCATGTCTGTGTGGGCGCGATAGTTTTCGGGATTGAGTTCCACGGTACGGCCGAGTTCCTGGTAGGCGCGACTGCTGTCACCGAGTTTCAAGTATGCCTGGCTTAGCTTGTAGTGCGCCTCCGCGAATCGCGAATCGATCTGCGTGGCGTTGGCATATTGGATCGCCGCCTCGCGGTACTTGCCCTTAGCGAAGAATTTTTCCCCACTATCAAAGAACTTCTGCTTGCGAACATTCGGATCGCGCGAGCACCCGGTTAACAGGGCAAGCAAAAAAGAACTCAGGATTAGCAGGCGCACAGCGGTGGAGCGACTCATGTAGTTTCTCCGATGAGGGATACAGGGCAAAGATGAAGCATCTGGTTTTGGTAATACCTCGATCTTACTGCAGAGGAACCGGGCGGAGGAATTACCGGAGTCACAGGCGGTTGACCAAATCGCGACATCAGGGGTCTTCTCAACGCGGAATGTAGTTGTCCAATTGGGGGAGAATGCGATCGGCGAACGGGAGCAGTCGCTGCATGGCAGCGTCCGCACTCTCGCCCGGCGAAATGGCGGTTTTCAGCCTTACCAGAGAGCCGTCACTGCGATTCATCCGGATTGAGTCGGCGACCAGATAGTACTTGGCCCAATATTCGCTGGCCACGCCACGGTCGTGGGCCCAGTACCAATACAAAACAAGCTGTCGGGAATCGCCCTTCGCGATCACATAACGATTCACCGGAAAGGGCGCGTGGTTCGGCACCGACAGCGTCATGCGGCCGGACTGCACGGGCGCCCAGCCGGCTCCCGGTAAACAGTTTTTGGGAGAATGGATAGTGTCGCCAGCGCGCTGGCTCGAAAAGTAGGCGATAAAGAGATCTACCGGCGGCTGATTGATTTGTTCGTCGCGGTAAACCCGCAGGAGAAAATCGCCCGGGCCCAGAACCTGCAGGGCCTCGTCATCAATGGCCACATCGGTTCCCTCCCAACTGCCGAGTTGTTCTGGAAAGGACTGCAACGTTTGGCGCGGAGGAAACACCTCCCCGCGCGTCCGAGCCTGCAGAAAGATCGCGGTGATGATCAGCAGAAGAGCGATGGGGACAAAACGTGCGATGGATTGGCTCATTCCTTTGCTCCTGCCTTCTCCAAAATCATACTGATCAAGCTATGCAGGGCGTAAAGCAGCACCAGGGAAATCACGAAAATAATCCATCCCCATGAAGCGTGGAAATAACCTTCGGCCTTCTCCGGGTCCCAATACTGGACCAGCAATCCAGTTCCGATGATGCGCACGCTGTTGGCCACCACAGCAATGGGGACGGAGGCGAAAGCCAGAACCCACTGCACCCAAAGCCGTTTCTCCATTAGATACCCGTAGATGATGGCCAGGGCAACCAGCGACATCAGCGACCGGATGCCGCTGCAGGCTTCAGCCACTTCCAACGCCATGGCTGGGAGATTAATGACGTTTCCCTCCCGCAAAACCGGCACTCCGAGTAGTGGCAATATCAGGCCGGAGACTCGCGAAGCCAGCAACTGCAGGGGAAAGGTGATCTGATTGAAGATGATCGTCGGAATCGGGATCATCAGGATCAGGAACGCCCACGGAAACAGCAGGGCCCGGAAGTACGTCCATCCGCAAAACAGAACGATAAGGCCAGGCAGGAGAATCAGCAGCGAGGAACGGGAAAGGAATAACTCCGCTCCCAGTTGGCCGACGACGAGGGTGCACATCGCCAATGCCACAATCGGCAAGCCGGACCAGGATGGACGCAGAGGAAGCTGGGCAAGGTTTTGCCGCTGTTGCCAGATAATCAGAGCGGAAAAGAGCGGCACGAAAAACCCATGAGAGAAATTGGGGTCATGCCACCACTGCCCAACCAGGTGGACCAGGATTGACCGGTAGAGCCAAAGAATGATTCCGGACAGGATGATGAGCTGCCAGAGGGGTACGACGGGCGGAGCGCCAGGTTCCCGGCGCACACTCGAAGTGTCGGATTGCAGGACGGTGTTCACGATCCAGGTAATGCTGTGTGTCGGGGGATAGCTCAGGATAAGCCAGCAGAGTAGGTTTGCGCAATGAGGGCTCTGGAATGTCCCACCTTCAAAAACTGAACGCAACGAAGGAGTACCCAATAGAATTGGGTGGTGAAGAGTGGTGTCGTCACCGCCAATTTTGGGGCTGTGATGAAGGACGTCGCCAGCTTGATTTATGGCAAAAATTGCCCTTGGTTTCCGATGACAAGGCAGGAGTGTGAGATACTAAATTGAAAATACCTTCTGAAATGAAGTTGGCTTGCGCCGCAATCTTCGTACTTGCATTTACGATTCGCTTCGGACTTGTTCTTCTTCGGCATGATTATCGACATCCTCTGCCCGACGAGAGTCTCCGGGTTGCGCGATCCATATACGAAACCGGCGTGTTTGGAAATCCTTGGGTTATCCCAACGGGAGCCACGGGACAGTTAGCTCCATTTCAGCCGTACTTGATAGCTCTTGTCTATCGCGTGTTCGGCCAAGGGCCGAATGGCGAATTGGCCCTTCACATCGTCGGGTGTGGAGCATCCGCAATGGTTTACGCGGCGCTACCTTATGCAGCGGTTGCTTTTGAGTTGCCGCTCGGCGCCGGGCTTATAGCCGGGGGCATGGGTGCTCTGCTTCCGCTGAAGTATCACACCGAGGTGAGTGGGGCATGGGAACAGCCTTGGGTGGCCCTAGCCATGATTCTGTTGACCACACGTGCCGCATCCCGGTTACGGACCCGCGCGATCAAGCCCCAGAGCGCCCTGCTTGATGGAGCATACTGGGGGCTCGCGCTCTTGATCAGTCCCGCACTTCTGCCGGCTCTGCTTGTCGTGATCGCCATGCTCAAGATAAAGGTCCGCGTCTAAATGATTGGCGCAATAAGCGTTCGTAATTCTGCCATGAATGTTTACCAAATTGGGTTGTGCGATCTCTTCCGGCTTGAGGGAGCCGCCAAGGTCTGTAAAGCTCTGGAACTCCTCTTTTATTAACCCTCGACAGGCCATACCCAAACCAGATCTTTGCCGTTCTGATTTGGGGAAGTGATGTAATCACCTAAGCTCAGTCAAAAAACCTCAGTTTCCGCCGGGTGAATGTCAGCAAGATTGCGAATGGCGCTCCCCCGCTTTGGTAACAAATCCCTTGATTACAGCGGTAACGACACAGAAACTCCGAAGGACTTTATTCTGCGAATGCCGCGAGGACATCTGGGGATTGAATATCCTTTGCGTTAGTACCGAGGCTGGAGCAAGTGAGCAAAGTTTTTCCCACAGTTGCTACTCTGCGTATAGGCGTGAGGGTAGTCTAAGATCTGAAGCATCCCCCTTTGAAAGATGCGTTTTGTAGTGTAAGTTATTGAAAAACAAGCATGATTGCAAATTCTTGTCCTCTGGGGCATGGCAGCCTGGAGGTTCGGCGAGTGTCTTGCTCTTGTTCTGTCTACGGGCCGACTGGGGTTCGACCTTGGTGAAACCACAGCAAGGGGAAAAATGGGCAAATCATCCCTGGGTTGGGGCGATCGGCCGATTCCCGTCAACTGCGAAATGGCCATCGACGGCGTTGTGACAAAATTCGTGGAAGGTGCCAGCGCGAGCATGCGCCCCGTGGAAGCAGTGATCCGGGAACTTGCGCAAAGCGACGTGCCGGTATTGCTGCTGGCCGAGCGCGGCGCGGGCAAACACGCTACTGCGCAGCGCATTCATGACCTTTCTCGACGAAGCGCACAACCTTTCCGGAGACTTCTGTGCTCTACCCTCAAGCCTGAGGATCTCGAGAAGTTTTCAGGCCAAAATCATGAGTCTGCGGGCACGATTTTCCTGGAAGAGTTGGGGGATCTGAACGCGGATTGTCAGGCATACGTGCAGACTGTGCTTTCGCAGCGGGCTAGTAACCACAGCGAGAGCGTCAAGGCGAGATTCATCTGCGGCAGCGCTCGGGACCTGGAACTGGAAGTCAAAGCGCGACGCTTGCGGGAGGACCTGTACTACCGCATTAGCGGAGTGTGCCTACGTCTGCCGCCTCTGCGTCAGCGTAAGGAAGACATTCCGATTCTGACGGAGGAGTTTCTCGCCAAGTATGCCCAGGAATTCCGCCGCCCGATTCCGGCTTTGAGTAAAGAAACCCGGCGCCTTTTTCAGGATTATTCATGGCCGGGGAACCTGCACGAATTGGAAGCAGCGGCGCGAATCCTGGTAGCGCTGGGTGATGAGCAGTTGGCCATGGGCGGACTGCGGGCTCTGCTGCGGAAGGCGCCGTCGGCGCGCAATGGTCGAAGGATGTCATTGAAAGCTGCCGCGAAGGCCGCGTCTCATGAGGCGGAGAAGGAACTCATCCTCAGGGCCTTGACGCGGACGAGATGGAATCGGCGGCGAGCGGCGGAGGAACTCCAAATCAGTTACAAAGCGCTGCTCTACAAGCTGAAACAAATTGGATTTGAGGGTTATGGAGCGTCGTAAGTGCATGGAGAATGACAGTCTATGAAGAAAGCAATCCATCTGGGCGTGCTGCTGTGGATGGGTTTTTTCGCGAGCGCGATGCTGTCCCAGACGCAGCAGGCGGCGACCACTGCATCGAAGTCGGAGAACTCTAACAGCGCCAAGTCCGGCGACGAGGTGCAGGCATCCAACGTAGCGCCGGATTATGTGATCGGTGCGGACGACACTCTGCATATCTCCGTATGGAAAGAGCCGGATCTCACGGAGACGCTGCCGGTTCGTCCCGACGGCAAGATCTCCATGCCTCTGCTCAATGACATCACGGCGTCAGGCCTGACTCCTTTGCAATTACGGGACGAGATCACTGACCGGCTGAAAAAGTACATCGCGGATCCTCGGGTCACCGTGGTGGTGACTGGAATGAACAGCCGAAGAGTCTTTGCCACGGGAGAGGTTTTGCATACCGGGCCTATGACGTTGCTGCCGCACATGACGGTGCTGCAGGCGTTGGCGCAGGCTGGCTTTACGCAGTTCGCCAATCCCAAAGCCATCTACTTGCTTCGCATCGATCACGGGAAACAGCAGAAAATACCCTTTAACTACAAGGAAGTCGTCAAGGGTAACCACCCGGAGCAGAACATCGAGTTGAAGCCGGGTGACACGATTGTGGTGCCTTAAGGATCTTCTGATGAACAGACGCCAAGTTATAGGCATTATAGGCATGGTGGTGCTTGCGCTTGGGATGGGTTGGGCGCAGGACAATGCGACGCCGCCGCCTGATTCGCAGGAGCCGCAGCAACCCGTCCCGGCTTACGGGCAGGAGACTGCGCCTCTACCTATCACCGACAATCCGCCTCTTTCAGGGCTGGATCTGCCATCCCTACAGGAACACGTGGCTCCGTTGAGTTATCTGCAACCGGGAGCGACCGTTAGCGAGTCTGCAGATACCAATACCGGGAATACATTGGGCGGAAGTAAGTTAGGTTCCATCAGTCGTGGACTTGGAACACTGGTACTGAGAAGGTTGTGGAGCAACTATGATCTGGCGCTCGATTACATGGGCGGCGTCGGTTACTACAATATTGGGGGCGGTGGTCTGAAGCAGTTGCAGCAGCTGGGTCTGGAGCAGAAGATTCACTGGAAACGCGGACAAATCTCTTTTCGCGACAGTTTCAGCTATCTTCCCGAAGGTAATTTCGGAGCTGGCTACGGGTCACTCGGATCGGCAGGTATTGGCGGCTTGGGCAGTTCAGGTCTCAGTGCTTTTCAGGGTGGAAGTGGATTAGGAACTTTCGGGCTGACACCGCAAATTCTGAACGTGAGTCTCGCGGAGGTGTCTGAGAACCTGAGTCCGAAGTCGGCAGTAACGGCCACCGGAGGATACGCGTTCACGCACTTCTATGGAAACGACGTCAGTGGCGCATCTTTCATTGGGAGTTCGCAAGTCTCCGCCCAGGGCGGGTACGACCGGATACTGACTCCCCATACTCAGATCGCTGCTGTCTACGGATATCAGGGATTCGATTTCAGCGTAGCTGGTGCGGCGTTTCACACGCACGTCGTGCAGGGGATGTATGGACACCGTATCTCCGGCAGGCTGGACTTGATGCTGGGAGCGGGCCCTCAGTTGGTGCTGATCAACACGCAAAGCCAAGTTTGCAGCGATCCCACAGTTCCGCCTCAGTATTGCGGGGTATTCGGTGACACACTGATGCCGGTAACGATTCGGAACAGAAGGGTTGGTGTCGCGGCCCAGGCCCGCCTGCGCTATCGCGTTTCGAAGAATAACTTGGACTTGCGATACGAGAGGTTCACGACAAGTGGCGCGGGGGTGTTTGCGGGGGCACAGACCGACCTGGTGAGCTTTGATGTCGAGCATCCCCTATCGCGCGTCTGGACCCTTGATACAAATTTGGGATATTCACACAATAGTCGCCTGCAACCACTATCACCGCTGCAGATACAGGGGTGCACCAGTTTTCAGAACCCGCAGAACGCATGCCCCGCTAATGACGCCACGACTTACAATTCCGGTTTCGCGGGCGCCGCTCTGAACCGTTATTTCAGTCGCCAATGGCACGGCTTCGTCAGTTACCAGTTCAATGAGTTGTCGTTTGATCACTCTTTCTGTGTGAGCGGCGCCTCCTGCAATCGAATCTCGAACCGACAGGTAGTGACGCTGGGATTGGATTGGACACCCCGGCCAATTCGTATCGACTGATTCCAGGCCGGACCCGCCGGCTACGAGTGGCGCGAGGGCGGCCAGATTGGACTTAAGGAAATGATTACAAATCGTGAGTTAACCATGCAGGACTACGCGGCGATGTTACGCCGCCGAGCGACAATTATCCTGATTCCTGCGCTGCTGGCCCCCTTGGCGGGATTTCTGATTTCATACGCCTTCCGGGCCAAGTACACGTCGCAGTCCGTGGTCCTGATCGAGCAGCAGAAGATTCCCGAATCGATGGTGCAGCCGGTGGTCTCCGGAGATCTGACGGGTCGGGTGTCGACGCTGCAGCAGCAGGTGTTGGCCGAGAGCAAACTGCGGCCCCTCGTGCAGCGCGTTTTCCCGGGGAAGAATCCAGCCGAAGTCGGCGCGATGATCGACCTGATACGAGAGAACATGTCGGTTGAGCCCGTGCCGTCCGATTTGCTAAGCATCGGTGCGCCGGGCAAGGGAAGGAAGCCGAATACGAGTCCTTTCCCCGGTTTCTATGTGAAATACACAGCTCCAAACGCACGTGAGGCCCAACAGATCTGTAACGAACTCACTACATTGTTGGTAGATGAAAACTCAAAACAGATTGCTGATGCGGCTGCCGGCACGTCGGAAGTGTTGAACCGCGGTATCGAAGACGCCAAGAACAACCTCGACGGCATGGACGCGAAGCTGGCGGAGTTTAAGAAGCAGTACGTGGGGCAACTCCCCGGGGATGAAGAGAGCAACCTGAAGATCCTGACCACGTTGAACTCGCAGCTCGATTCCAACACCCAGACGCTGAGTCGAGCGCAGCAGGACAAGGCATACACCGATTCGATGCTCGCTCAGCAATTGGCAGCGTGGAAGAGTTCGCAAAATTCCACCAACCCTGAAACCCTGCAGAAGCAGCTTTCCGATCTCCAATCACAGCTACTGCAACTCAGGTCGAAGTACACCGACGATCATCCCGATGTAATCAAAACCAAGGCTGACATCGACGGCTTGAAAAAGAAGTTGGCCGATATCAATAAAGATTCCGCGGACAGTACGCAGGACAGCAACGAGAAAGGCTCGGCGACCGAACCGGCCGACATCCGTCAGTTGCGGTTGCAGCTTCACCAGTACGGAGAACTCATCACCGCCGCGACCCGCGATCAGAAGCGCTTGCAGCAGGAAATCTCGCTCTATCAAGGGCGGATTTCACTGAGTCCCGCGGTCGAAGAGCAGTACAAGCAGCTGACCCGCGACTATGACAATGCCCAGAAGACCTATCAGGACCTGCTGGTCAAGAAGAGTTCGGCTGATCTGACGGTGAAGATGAACAACCAGGCCGTGGGTGAACGGATGTTCCCACTCAACCCCGCCGACCTTCCCGATAGCCCAAGCTTTCCTAACCGGCTGCTCTTCGCGCTGGGCGGGCTTGCCGCCGGGCTTGCGGTCGGCGCGGGAATCGCTCTTCTGCTCGAATTGAAGGACAACTCGATTCGCAGCGAGCGTGATGCCGAAGCCGTCCTCGAACTGCCCACTCTGATTGCCGTGCCTTGGGTTGGCGATGAGGCTGCGGATACAAACGGTAAGTTCAAGTTCTGGCAGCGCAAGAAAACGGTAGATGGGAGTGCGGTGGTGAGAGCGTAAGCGTCATCGCCTTCAGGAAATATCATGTACAAAGAGTTTTACGGACTACGAGCGAACCCGTTCAACGTTAATCCCGACCCGCGTTATCTCTTTCTAACGCGGCATACGGAAGAGGCGTTGGCCTGCCTGACGTACGGCATACAAAGCCGCAAAGGCTTCGTGCTGTTGACTGGCGAAGTGGGAACAGGGAAGACCACTCTGATTAACAAGCTTCTGGAGTGGCTACGTCTTCAGCAGGTGGCAACCGCGTTCATCTTCAATTCACGGCTGAACGTGCCTCAATTCCTCGACTACATGATGGCCGACTTCGGGATTCCGTGCGATTCCCGGGCCAAAAGCCAGGTCCTGCTGCGGCTCTATAACTGGCTGCTCGACCGTTATCGGGCAGGAGAGACGGCGGTACTCATCGTGGATGAGGCGCAAAACCTCTCCGATGAAGTGCTGGAAGAGATTCGCATGCTGACGAACCTGGAGACGTTTACCGAGAAACTGCTCCAGATTGTGCTCGTGGGCCAGCCTGAGCTGGAACAAAAATTGAAACAGCCGCAACTCCGGCAGCTGCGGCAGCGTCTAACGCTCCGCGCCAAGACCCACCCTTTGACTCTCGACGAGACCAAAGCTTATGTCCAGCAGAGATTGCGGATCGCCGGCTCAAACGGGCAACAGATTTTCACTCCGGAGTCATTGCTATCGATCCACCGCTACTCGACCGGCATTCCTCGCGTCATCAACCTGCTTTGTGAGCATTGCCTGGTCAGTGCGTTCGTGGATCAGCAGAAGTTGATCGAGCCCGGGGTAGTCGATGCAGTCGCGCGAGATTTCGATCTGGGCGACAACACTTCGTCGGGTGCAATGACGATGCCACCAGCCAGCAGCAATGGAAACAAGTTCGACTTAGTGGATGCGTTGCGTTCTCTGGCTACTCTGGCCGACCGGTTACGCCAGGAAGAAAAAGAGACCTCCCCAGTGAAAGGAAACTATGAGCCGAATTCATGAAGCGCTGAAGAAAGCAGAACAAGAACGGGCCAGTACTCAAGGGGAGAGAGTTCCGTCCAGCTACGCGACAACTCCAGTGGCCGACGTCCCTGGTTATGAGGACATCGAGGTAAATCGGGTTCCTCCCAGTTTAGGGATGCCGGAGCTTGGAGGCCCCTCTAGCGTGGAAATGCTGCTGGCCCGCTGTCCGCAGCCCGGTTGGAATCCGGATCTCCAAACTATGCTGTTCATGAACGGCAACGACAGTGCGAAGGGAACCGAGGAGTACCGCACCCTGAGGTCGCGGTTGTATCACATACGGGAGAAGATGCCGCTCAAGAAACTGCTGGTTACCAGCGCTCTTCCCAAGGAAGGCAAATCTTTTACCTCGGCAAATCTCGCGCAAGTGATGGTCCGGCAACATGGCCGGCGGGCGTTGCTGATCGATGCCGATTTGCGCGGACCACGCCTGCATCAGATGCTGGGCGCTCCTAAGGGCCCCGGTCTAGCAGAGTACCTAATGGGAAAGGCCGATGAAGCGTCGGTGATTCAGCGGGGCCCCATGGAGGGACTGTTCTTCATGGCGAGCGGCGAGTGCATTGAAGATCCCGCGGAGATGGTTGCGAGCAGCAGGCTGAAGTTGCTCTTGCAGCGCGTCGAACCGGTGTTTGACTGGATCATCATCGATTCGCCCCCGGCAATCCCGGTTTCCGATGCCAGCGTACTGGCGAAAGCCTGTGACGGCGTGTTGATGGTCGTACGTTCCAACTCGACACCGTCCGACTTAGCGCGAAAAGCGCGTATGGAATTTCCCGACCAGATGCTGGTGGGCGTTGTGCTGAACGGGACCGACCGAGACGAAGCAGAATACGCCCGCTACTACTACGAGTCGTACGAGAAGAAAGTAACCCCGACCCAGTCTTAGGGAGAAATTCAGTGATCCGGCTCTTCCGAGTGTATTACCCGCTTCGCGCTCTTGTACTGCTGGCGGTTGAGGCCCTGATTGTCTGGTTGTCGTTTGTCCTGGCGACTACCCTTCAGAACCAGGAGAACTGGTGGCTTCTGCTGAACGTGGAGGGTGGGTACCTGAAGATTCTGGGCGTGACCGGAATCGTGCTGTTGATTTCCCACTGGCTCGACCTGTACGACACTTCGCTGCTGGGCGCAAAATGGGACCAGATCTTCCGCATTTTATTGGTGCTGGGCTTTGTCGCTCTTGGTCTCTCCGCTGTCGGAGTTCTGTTTCCCCAGTTCCTTCCGGGCAATGGATCGCTGCGGACCGGAATTCTCATCCTGACCTTCACCCTCTTCTTATGGCGTTTTGCGTACTCGTGGATTGTCCATCAGCCCTATTTCCGCGAGAGAGTGTACGTACTGGGCACGGGACAACGGGCTCAGCGACTGCTGAATGGTTTGCGTCAGCCCGGGCTTGGGATCGAGGTTGTAGGGTGGACAGGGAATGTCGAAGGAGAACTGACGCGGGAGTCGGTCGCTTCCCACTTGATGTCCCTCGTCCAGGAGCGCGGGGTGCACCGTGTGATTGTGGCAATGCCCGATCGTCGCGGAACACTCCCGGTCAAAGAATTGCTTGATCTTCGGTTGAAGGGTGTGAAGATCGAAGAAGCTACCTCATGGCTGGAGAAAATCACTGGCGTGATCGAACTTGAGCAGCTAAATACAAGCTGGCTGATCTTCGCCGAAGGATTCCGCTTCAGCTCCTTCAACCGCATGTTGCGCCGGATCCTGAACTTCACCGCTGCGCTGATCGGCCTTATCTTCGCGTTGCCTATTATCCCATTCGTCATGCTCGCAGTGAGGTTGAGTTCTCCGGGTCCGATCCTCTATCACCAGAAGCGCGTCGGGCGGGGAGGAGTCGTCTTCTATTGCCACAAATTCCGCACCATGCGCAAGGATGCCGAGGCGGATACCGGTGCTACGTGGGCCACGGACAACGATCCGCGGATTACCAAGGTGGGCAAATTCCTACGCTCATCGCGCCTGGATGAGATTCCACAGTTGTGGTGCGTGCTGAAGGGAGACATGCACTTCGTTGGACCTCGTCCCGAGCGTCCGGAATTTGTGGAGTGGCTGACCAAGGATATCCCGTACTACTACGTGCGTCACACTGTTCGGCCCGGGATTACGGGCTGGGCCCAGGTTCAATACAAGTACGGCAACACGGCGGAGGATGCCCGCGAGAAACTGCAGCACGACCTGTTCTACATCAAGAACGCATCCGTCGGCCTGGACTTCTGGATCGTGTTTCAAACGATCAAGATTGTTCTTCTGGGGCGGGGGGCAAAATGAAGTTACTTTTTTGGGGGGCGGTTGCGTTCATCGTCTACACATATTTTGGGTACTTGGGATGGTTATGGTTTCGGGCGCGTATGCGCCCTTGTCCGGTGCACAGGGGAACCTACGAGCCGAGCGTATCAGTTGTTATGGTCGTACGAAATGAGGAGGTGGTGTTAGAGAAGAAGTTGCAAGATCTCCTTGCAATGGACTATCCACCCGACCGTTATGACGTTGTGGTCGTTTCGGACGGCTCGACCGATCGAACGGACGAAATCTTGCGCGATCAGTCGCGCAATCCCAGAATACGTGTCCTTCTCACACAGTTGGGGCGTGGTAAGGCGTGCGGACTGAACGACGCTCTGACTCTTGCGAATGGAGAGGTAATCATGTTCGTGGATGCACGCCAACGAATCGAGGCTGGTGCTCTGCGCCTCTTGGTCGAGAATTTCGCCGACCCGAATGTGGGTTGCGTGAGTGGTGCGCTGATTTTCGGCGACCCGGACTCGGGAGAGTCTGGGAAAGGAATCGGGTTGTATTGGAGGCTCGAAAAGAAGATTCGAGAACTGGAATCTGCATCTGGCTCGGTTGTGGGGGCAACCGGTGCGATTTATGCGGTTAGGCGCAACGTGCTGGGTGTTGTGCCCGAAGGAACCATACTGGATGATGTGTACATACCGATGCACATCGTGCGGAGGGGAAAACGTGCGATTTTCGACTCAACCGCACGGGCTTGGGACAGGCCGAGCTTAGGCGGGGCACGCGAATTTTCCCGAAAGGTCCGCACACTGAGTGGAAACTACCAACTGATACAGTTGGCACCTTGGCTGCTCAGGAGCGACAACCCAATTCGATTTGAGTTTGTGAGTCACAAGCTCCTGCGGTTGGCGGTCCCTTTCGCGCTCGCGATGCTTCTGCTAACGTGCGTTGCATTATCCGGCACGTTCTATAGCACTGTGCTGGTGCTGCAATTGATGTTCTATGCCCTGAGCGTCCTGTCGTTAACACGCCGGTTCGAGGGTGGAACCTTGGCACGCATTGCTGATGCGGCCGGAACTTTTGTGTTATTGAATAGCGCCGCAGTCGTGGCTCTGGCTAATTTTGTTTCAGGCAGACGAACAACATGGACACGCTGAACGCGTTCTATAGAGCGGAAAAACGAGAGCCGCCGCCGATGCCTAAAGGCCGAGAGCCAGAGGCTTCGACTCGTAACGAACAAAAGATCCGATGGTTTCTGCAGGTAGGCGCAGTCGCTCTCGTGTGCATCATTGCTGCCCGCCACATCCGCGTTGGCGAATTCGATTTCAACGTTGATGAGGCTCAACACGCCGTTACCGGTCTATTCGTAGCCGACGCCTTGCACGACCTGCCGCTTAGGCATCGCGTTCAGTATGCCAATACGTATTATGCGCAATACCCTGCGGTTGCCATCCTGCACTGGCCACCGCTGTTTTGCCTATTCGAAGGCGCCAGCTTTATTTTGTTTGGCGCCACAGCAGCATCGGCAAGACTGACAGTCATCTTTTTCACCGTTTACCGCGCGGCGTTCTGGACGCAAGTGGGTTTCTACGGGTTTAGTCTTTTGGGATTCTCCGGCTGGAAACTGGGACCGCTCTTAAGGCTGAGTGATATCGCTTACACATTTGTTGCCTTGAACGCCGCTGCCCTGGTCGCGTTTTCGAAATTCATCACCGGACAGAAAGCCGTCTGGATGCATGCGACGGTTCCCATGGAGGTCCACCTGCGATGAAGATCCTGTGGGTCAAAGCCAACAAAATTCTACCGGTGCACAGCGGGGGAGATCTTCGCTCGTTCAACATTCTGCGGCAGCTGGCAAAGCACCACCAGGTGACGTTCTTGTCGTATTATGACGGCCCGTGGGATGCCGACTACGAAACCAATTTGCAACGCGAACTGCCAGGAGCCGTGTGTGTGAGCACTGGGCAGCAGCAAGGCTCAGTGGTGGCTCGGGGATTCGATTATCTGCGCCGATTGCCGAACGCGGTTCCGTATGCAGTCAGCCGATTTGCCTCTGGAACCGTACAGGCAACTCTCAATCATTGCTTATCTGAACGTCCTGACGTTGCCGTATGTGATTTCCTGGATGCGGCCATTAACTTTCCCCAGCACGCGCAAATTCCTTCGGTTCTCTTCCAGCACAACGTGGAAAGCGAAATCTGGCGGCGTAACGCCAGTAACGGCTTGAGCGGAGTCAAGAAACTCGTCTACCGCATCGAGTTTAGAAAGATGCTGGGCTACGAGCAGCAGGCGCTAGCGCGATTTGACCATGTTATCGCGGTCTCCGATCACGACAAAAAACTCATGAGCGCCTGGACGGAGCCACAGCGAATCAGCGTCGTTCCTACTGGCGTCGATACCGAACAGTTCTGCCCCGATAACAGTGTACGGCAGAAGCCGTTGGTCATCTTTGTTGGTGCCATGGACTGGGAACCGAACGTCGATGCGGTGAAATACTTCTGCGCCGAGATCTGGCCTTCGGTCGTGGCAGAGGTGCCGCAGGCACGCTTTCGTATTGTCGGCCGGAATCCTGACCGCCGGGTCAAGGCGCTCAAGAGTTCTTCGATCGAAGTCACGGGCCGAGTTCCTTCCGTTGTGGACCATCTTCGAGAAGCTGCAGTGGTTGTTGTTCCCTTGCGAGTAGGTGGCGGGACCCGCATCAAGATCTACGAAGCCATGGCCACTGCGAAGGCGGTGGTTTCTACAACGGTCGGGGCCGAGGGGTTGGACGTCCACCAAGGGCAGGACATCGTGCTCTCGGACAAACCCAAGGAATTTGCCGAGTCTGTAGTTCGTTTGATGAAGGATGAGCAGGCTCGCGTCCGTCTGGGAAATGCGGCGGCAGCGCTCGTCTCCTACTACGGCTGGCCGGTCATCGCGGCAAAGTTCGCCGAAATCCTGGAAAGCGTCACCCGTCAGGGTTCAAATCTTCTCCTTCATCAGCAGACGCGATCCGAACGGAATTTCAGCGGCAGCCCGCAGACGTCATAAAGAAATCAGAGAGGAGTGGCAATGCCGGTTTTGCAAAACGAACAGCCCCGCACACGGTGGACTCGGGCGCTCGCCGAAGTTCGCGAGCCGCAGGCGGGCGTATTTTTCTGCTTGAGCGCTTTTTACTTTGTGTATTGTGCCCGGCCGGAAGACTGGATTCCGGGCATTGGCATCTTGCCTCTGGCGAAGGTTTCCGCAATTTTCGCGCTCTTGGGTCTGCTGTTCGCGGTGGGTAGGACCAAGCGCGGTTTCCGGAATCTGCCTCGCGAAGCTTATTACCTGGTCGGCATCATCCTTTTCTTGTTGCTGGCTGCGGTCCTTTCGCCAGTCTGGAAGGGCGGCGCGTTTTTCAAGGTGCTGGATTTCTCCAAGATGCTCGTCGCTTGGGTGCTGACCTTCCTCGTAATCACGAACTTCGAGAGATTGCGACGCATTATTTTTGTCCAGTGCGGCTCGGTCGCTCTCATAACAATTATTACCCTGCTCAAAGGCCGGTCTCACCCACGGCTCGAAGGCGTCATTGGGGGAATCTATTCCAATCCAAACGACCTGGCTTTCTCGATTGTTCTAGCGCTCCCGTTCTGCTTCGCCTTTCTTCTGAGGACGCGCAGCATTCTGGGCAAAATGTTCTGGGCTTTCGCCATGCTGGCGATGTGTGCCGCACTGTTTTTGACCGCTTCGCGCGGCGGCTTTATCGATCTCATCGTCACCGGCGCGGTGTGCCTGTGGATTTTCGGAGTCAAAGGAAAGAGGCCACGTTTGGTTGCGGGCGCAGTGCTGGTGGTTATTGTGGCGGGCGTGCTTGGGGGAGCCAAACTTAAGGATCGGTTTCGGGCCGTTTCCGGTACAGATCTGCACGACAACGTCGACGTGAGCGCCTACGACTCCTACGAAGCGCGCCGCTCCCTCATGATTGACAGCGTGAAATCGATCGTGCATTATCCTTGGGGAATCGGGCTGGGAAATTTCGTTATTGCCTCCGGCGTCTGGCACGAAGTGCACGTGTCTTATCTGCAGATGGGCTCTGAAGGCGGCCTTGGCGCCCTGGTGCTCTATCTGTTGTTCTTCCGTTGTGGCTTTCAAAACTTGAAAAAGCTCCGCAGTATCCCGGATTACGATCCCGAAATGGCATTGTTTACCGGGGCCCTGTTCGGAACTTTAACTGGATTCCTGGTAGGTTCTTTGTTTGGGCCCGAGGCCTACCAGTTCTACCCCTATTTTGCGGTGGCATACACGTCGGTTTTATTGGCCATTGCTAAAGAGCAAGGGCAATTGGCAGAAGAGATGGCCTATCGCAACACTGCTGGTTTTTCAAAGCTGCGATCTGCGTCAGATTCGGTTCGCAATCAAGAACAGCGGCGACCTACTGAGCCATCTCCGGTTGGGCGGCATTGGCGATGATACCGATTCACTTGATTTCCAGAATAGTCATGCCTGTTTAGTGCGAAAAGGAGAACCCGTGTGTGGCATAGCCGGCACGGTGCAACCCGTGCCGACGGTTTCTTGAACCCGGAGCTGATCCAACGCATGCGTGGCTACTTCAAGCCGACAGCGGTGCAGCGGTTATTTGACGAGCATTTGCGCGGATACCGCGATCACTGTGGTCCCATCTGGCGCCTGCTGATGCCGGAGCTGTGGCAACGCAGCTTCCTCGAAAAAGCGCCGGATTTTTCCCGTATTCCCAGTCTGGTCGGGGCCAGGAGATGAGCACGCCCACGCAGAATCAGTCCGCGCCTGAAGCGGCGTCATGCGCCTCTCCAAACAATCAGTGGCGAGGTTTCCGCAAGCCCATCTTTCTGATGGTCAATAGCCTCGAGCGGGGCGGCTCCGAGCGTCAGTTTGTCGAACTTGCCGGTTCGCTGAAATCCGCTCAATGTTCCGTTCACCTCGGGTGCTTACAGAAGGTTGGTCCGTTTCTGGAGGATCTTGAACGCTCTGGGTTTCAGGAGTTGGTGCCTTTCGATACGGGTGGCAGCCTGTATGGTCTTGAGTCCTGGAAGGCGCGCTGGCAGTTGATGCGGCATTTGCGCAAGCTAGAGATCGCCGTTGCCCATTCCTTCGACTTCTACGTGAATCTGACCGTGGTCCCGGCGGCGAAGATGGCAGGCGTTCCTGTCATTGGAAGCCAACGCCAGCTTGGGGACCTGCTTACTTGGGCGCAGTCTCGCGCCCAATTGGAGGTGTTCCGCTGGTGTGATCGCGTCGTCTGCAATTCCAAAGCCGCCGCAGACCGCCTCGTGCAAGCGGGATTGCGTGCCTCGAAACTGGTGGTCATTGGCAACGGCCTGCCTCCCGACGCATTCGCGAAGACTGCCGCAGTTCTGCCACGTCAAGACGGGATCCTACGCGTGGGAATGATTGCCCGAATGAATATAAGGGCCAAGAATCAGGATTCATTCTTGCGAGCCACCGCCCGCTTGCGATCGAAATTTCCAGAAGCCGAGTTTCTCCTGGTGGGAGATGGTCCGTTTCGAGGAGAGTTGGAAAAGTTAGCAAGGGATCTCGGAATTCAGCGGCAGGCCCGGTTTTTGGGAGACCGCCGAGATATCGGGGCAATCCTGGCCAGCATGGACATTTCCGTCGTCGCCTCGTCATCTGAGAGCCTGTCGAATGTGATGTTGGAATCGATGGCGGCCGGCGTGCCTGTGATCGCAACCTCTGTTGGTGGAAACGTCGAACTTGGCGGCGATGATCGTGCCTTGCTCATTCCTGCAAACAATGACGAAGCGTTGGCTGGAGCCATCCAGACGCTGCTTTCGGATGCCAACGTACGGCGCGAAGCGGCGCTCCGGGCGCGGCGATTCGCGGAGGGCAACTTCAGCCTCGAGCGAATCCGCGAGAAGTATTGCGACCTCTATTCTGAGTTGGCTACCGCCCGAGCGCGCTAGCAGGCTCGGGAACAACTCTCGCGAGCAGCATTCCGTGTTCATGCTGAGCGTAGCGCTTCGATTCGCGAGGAGCGAATCGGAATGCGGGGTCGAAGGATCCGTATACCGAACGGCGCTCTCGACCGCGGAGGATTTTTTTCGCATCGGTTCGATCCGTCTCGTCAGTGCCTAAAACAATGCGACTCCAGTCGTACCTCCTACTGCACTCCCATCGCCACCGGCTTGTACTCTTCCTGTTCCAAACACACGCGGTGCGTTAGCGTCCGGTGCGTACCCGCGTTGAGGATTGACAGCGAAGTTATTGTGACCTTCAGGCTAGGCTGCTGGTTCGACGGCGTGCGCCAGAGTGGCGGCGATGTTCCAAGGGAGGAGCT
>Ga0070732_10000385_pt1 | contig 28955 bp, 29 predicted proteins | sample Coa_R1_5_FD_66449 | JGI IMG/M metagenome (GOLD analysis project Ga0070732, IMG submission 66449) | Surface soil microbial communities from Centralia Pennsylvania, which are recovering from an underground coalmine fire - Coalmine... | ecosystem: Environmental > Terrestrial > Soil > Unclassified ... | reverse complement strand
GCCATCCAGCGATCCTTGATTTCTTGTGGCTGGCCGCGCAGCCAGTCGGCAAATTGCGCTTGCTGGTCGGCGGGTGCACCGAGTGCCGGGCTGTCTTCCGCGGCAGCGGCGATCAGCGATTGGTCCAGGCCGAAGAATTTCGCCAGGGCTCTTTGTGCCGGCGATAGCCTCTTCAACCCCGCCGGCACCGGGACTTCCTTGCTTTCATCCGGATCGTGGTTCCCGTCGCCATCGATTGCCAGGCGGGCCAGGTACAACGGCCGTAAATCGCCATCCATGACTTCGGCCCGAACGCCGACCAATCGGCCCACCAACTCGTCGATGTCCCAAAGCTCTTCGATCTGGTCGGGTTCAAAACACGGCTCCATGCACAGGATGCCGGCGGGGCCCTGCTTATCCTTTTCAAAGCGAAGCGAATCGCCGTCGAGGTACAGCTTGGCCGTTGCGAAATCCGGCAAGCCGTGCGGCACGCGAAGCATCAACGTGCGGATGCCGAAGTTCGCGTAATGCACGAGAACATCGTAGCCGCGCCGCAGCATCTCCATGGTGTCGCCGTGGAAATCGCCGAAGTGGTATTCATTGTCGAAAGCCCAGGGCGTGATTTCGGCCCGCGTGGATTGCCGTTCCATGAACTTGAGGTTCTTTTCGCTGACGGGTCCATCAATGGCGCGGAAGGCAATGCGCTGGTATTCGCTCATGAGACTTCTTCCTTGAGTAATGGAGAGGAAATGTTTTGAGCGTCATTGTACAAAATCAATTGACTGAGCGCCCAGGGACTTCCGTCCTTGGGCTTTCGGATTTACCCGGAATCCCCGCATCGAATACTCATACAATAGCTCAGCTATTCGCCTCTCTCGGGAGCACGTCCATGCCCAAAATCCTGATCGTCGATGACAATCCGGTCGACCGGCAGCTTGCCAGCCGGCTGCTGGAGAAAAATGCCGACGCGCTGTCGCTCAGCGGGGCCGGCGGGCTGCAGATTTTGGTGGCCGGCGATGGTCAGGAAGCCTTCGCCGTGGCCCGGCGCGAAAAGCCGGACCTCATCATCACCGATCTCAACATGCCGGTGCGCGACGGGCTCGGCCTGGTCGAGGACATTAAGCTGAAGCTGCCGCAGATTCCTGTGATCCTCATGACTGCGCAAGGCAGCGAAGAGATTGCCATGCGCTCGCTCCAACGTGGAGCGGCCTATTACGTTCCTAAGCGCATGCTGGCGCAGGACCTGGTGGATGCCGTGGTGTCGGTGCTGGAATCATCGCAGGCGGCCCAGAGCCACAAGCGCGTGCTGGAATGCATGGTGCAATCGGAAATGCACTTCCTACTCGACAACGATGCCGCGCTCATTCCGCCGCTGGTCAGCTATTTGAAGGAAAGCCTTTTTCGCATCGGCGGCTCCGACGAAACCGGGCTGGTCCGCGTGACGATTGCTTTGCGGGAAGCGGTGCTGAATGCCATGCACCACGGCAACCTGGAATTGTCGTCTTCTTTGCGGGAAACCAACGACAAGGAATACTACCGGCTCGCTCAGGAACGCCGCACCCAGAAGCCGTACAACGAGCGTAAGGTCTATGTGACCGCGCTCGATACGCCGGATGAATCGATTTACATCATTCGCGACGAGGGCCCCGGCTTCGATCCAACCAAGCTACCCGACCCGCTCGACCCGGAGAACATGGACCGCGTCAGTGGTCGCGGATTGCTGCTGATCCGCACGTTCATGGACGAGGTCCGTCACAACCCTACGGGCAACGAGATCACCATGATCAAGCGCTCGGCGGATTGAACCGAATTCTCCCCTTCCCCTGGATGGGGGAGGGAAAGGGAGTCCGGTGACTTTTTTCCAGATTTTTCCCGCGCAGAGATTTATTGACAAACTTCGCGGCGTATCATACAGAAGTAGTTTTGCGGTTGGCTTCGGATTTGCTGGACTCCAGGAAGGTTCTCCAACCAGCTTCAAGTTCCGGGCAACGGCGGTGGCTCGCTTCGCCCGCAAGGCCAGCAGAACGCTGGAAGGGTCGGTGGAATGCCAATAACTGTGGAACGGAGTTTGGACGAGCGTAACCTGATGGACAAGTGGACGGTCCAAGACGCCACCGACATCTACGGCATCCGTCTCTGGGGCAAAGGTTACTTCGGCATCAACGAGTTCGGCCACGTCACCGTCCATCCCGACAAGAATCCGCAACACTCCATCGATCTCAAAGAACTCGTCGATCAACTGCAAGCGCGCGGCATACAGCTTCCCGTTCTTATCCGCTTCACCGATATCCTGCGGCACCGCGTGGGGGAGATTGCCGAGGCCTTCCGCTCGGCCATGGCGGAGTTCGGCTACCAGGGGGCGTACAATTGCGTTTACCCCATCAAGGTGAATCAGCAACGGCACGTGGTCGAAGAGATTCTTGACTTCGGCAAACCGTTTAACTTTGGTCTCGAGGCCGGCTCGAAGCCCGAATTGCTCGCGGTCCTGGCCCTCACGAACGGGGCCGACACGCCGATCATTTGCAACGGCTTCAAGGACGACGAATTCATCCGCATGACCATGCTGGCCCGCAAGATCGGCAAGCAGATCATCCCGGTGGTCGAGAAGTTCACGGAACTGGAATCGATTGTTCGCAATGCCACCGAACTCAATGTCCGCCCGGCGATTGGTGTGCGCGTGAAGTTGGCGGCACGCGGCGCGGGCCGCTGGCGCTCGTCGGCCGGCTACCGCTCCAAATTCGGCCTCACGCTCACGGAACTGCTGGAAGCCGTCGAGTACCTCAAGCAACGCGGCATGGCCGATTGCCTGCAACTCATGCACTTCCACATGGGCAGCCAGATCACCAATATCCGCAAGGTGAAGGAAGCGCTCACGGAAGCGGGCCGGCTCTACTGCGAACTGGTTCGGATTGGCGCCGGTGTGAAATATCTCGACGTCGGCGGCGGGCTCGGCATCGATTACGACGGCTCGCAGACCGATTTTGAATCGAGCGTCAATTACACGCTGCAGGAATATGCCAACGATGTGGTCTTCCGCATCAAGGGCGTCTGCGACGAATGCGGGGTGCCACACCCGACCATCGTTTCCGAATCGGGCCGCGCGACCGTGGCCTACCACAGCGTGCTGGTCTTTGACGTGCTGGGAACTTCGAACTTCGATGCCTGTACGGCGCCCGATGAACTTCCGGCCGACGCGCCGCAATCGATTCAGGACCTGTTCGCCATTCACCGCGACCTGTCGAAGAAGAACTGCCTGGAAAGCTACCACGATGCCGTGCAGGCGATGGACGAAACGCTGAATTTGTTCAACTTCGGCTACCTCAGCATCGAGTTGCGGGCGATGGCCGAGCGGCTCTTCTGGGCCGTGGGCCGCAAGCTTCAGCGCATTGTGCGCGAGATGGATTACGTGCCGGAAGAACTGAACGGCCTGGAATCGCTGCTCTCGGACACCTACTTCTGCAACTTTTCGATCTTCCAATCGATGCCGGATTCGTGGGCGATTCACCAACTATTCCCGATCATGCCGATTCACCGGCTGAACGAAGCGCCGACGCGCCGCGGCGTTCTCGGCGACATTACTTGCGATTCCGATGGCAAGGTGGACCAATTCATCGATCTGCGCGATGTGCGGAATACGCTGCAACTACATCAGGTGAACGGCCAGCCTTATTATTTGGGGGCCTTTCTGCTTGGCGCCTACCAGGAAATCCTGGGCGACCTGCACAACCTCTTCGGCGACACGAATGCCGTGCACGTGAGCATGGAGCAGGACGGCTCGGTCAACGTGGATGCGGTCATCAAGGGCGACACGGTCCGCGAAGTGCTCAACTACGTGCAGTACTCTTCCGAAGAGTTGATCTCAATGATGCGCAAGGACGTGGAACGGGCCGTAAAGCAGAACCGCATCTCACTGGAAGAATCGCGGCAACTGCTCAAGTTCTACGAAAGCGGGCTAGAAGGATATACGTATCTGGAAGAACCGTAAATTCACGAAGGGACACAAACGACGCAAAGGACATAAAAGCACTTCCTTGTTTCTTTTCAGTCCGGTTTAGGCCGCCAGGGACTCGCGACTAAGTTGCGGTCCAGCAAGATTATCGCCTACTAGTTTTCCCAACTCCTCTCGCAGGGCCGCCAGTTGTTGCTGGTAACCGGCTTCGAGTTCCTGCCAGCGAAGTTGCACTTGCTCCTGTTCTTCGGCCTGTTCGTCCAGCCGGCGGCGGAACGCTTCGGCATCGATTTCCCGCTCGGCCAGGTCGCGCTCGCGCTGAACCAGCGCTTCCAGGTCCTGCCGGAAGTGCGTGAGCGTTTCGGCCCAGCGCGCTTGCTCGGCTTCGAGAGCCTTCCATTTCTGATTGGCTTCGCGCAGCGGCCGGGCTGACAGACTCTGCCAGCGACGGCGCCGCCGTTCGATCCGCTTGGCCCCAGTCGTAGGATCGTCAACGCGATCCAGGAACTCAGCCCGCGCCTGCTCCAAAGCCAAGGCTTGCTCGGCATGTGCTTGCTGGGCTTCGCGCAGCGACTGGCAGCGGCCATGATATTCCTGCACTTGCTTGGTCCAGTGTTGGTGCATCTTCTCGTTGGCGCGGACGATATCGTGAATCTGGGCGATCTCCGCCCGGCGGCGCTGCTGAGTGCGCCGCACCAGGTCGGCCAGGGCCACTTCGCGCTGGTGGATTTGCCGCTCCCGGTTGCGCCAATCCGCCCGCGTGCGTTCCTGTTCGGCCTGCCATTGCAATTCGCGTGCGCTCCACGCCGCCGAGCGCTGCTCGAAATCGCGCCGGGCCCGGTACATGGCGGCCTGCTCACGCCGCAACTGCTCGGCTTGCGATTCGAGTTCGCGGCGAAGATCGGTCAAATGAGTTTCTTCTTCTTGCAACTGTACGGCGAGTGCTTCCAGTTCGGCCACGGCCTCCAGTTGCTGGGTTTGCCAATCCTCGCCTTGGTGGGCCAGTTGGCCGTACATTTGCGCCAAGTGAAGACGATAGTCGGCCAGACTGCGGGTTGGTTCCGGTTGGGCATCGGAGGAGTTAGAATTCGCGGCCGGCAACTTTTGCGCCTTCGCGATTCGCTCTTCGAGCTTTGCGGCTTCTGCGCGCAGTTCCTTGCACTGCCGTTCCAGATCCTTGCGTTCGCGCCGCCAGTGCCGTTGCTCGTCGTTCACTTCTCCGGCCAGTTTCTTGCGGGCGTTTTCCTGCTCCCGGGCCGCATCGCGAGATTCTTGCTGCTCGGCCTGAAAGCGTGCCTTTTCCTCTTCGAGTTGTCTCCAGGCTTGCTGCAAGCGCGCTGCCTCGTCTTCGGCCGTCGCGCGGTCCTGCTGCCGCTGTTTTTCCAGTTCCGCCCACTTCGCTTGTAGCTTCGCAACCGAGCGGTCGCGGTATTCCTTCCAGCGCTTGGTCTTTTGCTTTAAGACGCCAATGCATTTGTTCCAGCGTTTTTCGAGCGAGCCCTGTTCGCGCTCGAACTGCTCGCGCTCGGCGCTTGCTAGCTGCCGGGCGGCTTCGAGCGCCTGCACTTGCTGGGCCAGTTGATCGCGTTCGCGCCGAACCTGTTCGCGGCCCTGGCTCAGTTGTTCCTGCAAGCCGGTGACCTGGCGATGCTTCTCGTCGAGCCGGGCCGAGATCTCGGCGTCCTGATGTTTCAATTCCGCTACTTGGTCGTGCAGGTTCTCTTCCCATTCCGTGAGCGCAATTTGCTCGGCCGCAAGCGCGGCGGCTTGAATGTGCCACGCTTCCGTGTCTGGAGGACACGTTGCTAAATGATTGGATTCCATGCATTTGCACTTGCTGAGTTCGATCCGAGGGCAATCCCCGCGGCTGCCCTGGTGTTAATATCGGCAAAACGCGTGAAAAAAATTGACAATTCCGATTATGCCGAAAATGCAGCGGCCCGGAGCGGCGGCAACGCTTGCGCCGCTTACCGGGCCATGGGTGAATTAACTTTTGCCGGACCTGTTTCAACCCATCACGCTCTTCACCTTATTGAGAATCTCGGATTCATTCGCGCCAACGACGGTGTGGAGCGGCTTGTCGGAGCCCTTGAAAAACATGACCCGCGGAATGCTGGTCACACCGTATTGCGTGGCCAGGTCGGGATTCTCGTCGATGTTCACTTTGCCGACTTTCACCTTGCCGGCATACTGGTCGGCAAGCTTGTCGATGAGCGGGGTCAACATTCGGCACGGCCCGCACCACGGGGCCCAGAAATCCACAATTACAGGAGTACTGCTTTGCGCGACTTCGGTCGTCCAATTATCCGACGTGAATTCCGCTACGTTCTTGCTGGCCATAATTCAGCCCTCAGGGGATCATCAGTTCCACCACATTTACGGTGATTGTATTGTAGGAACGCAGGCAAGGCGGGCACACTGGCCTCGCCTTGACGTAGATGGAAGCGAACCTAACAATATACTCTTGCCATCCATGAGGCATGGCCCCATCGTCTAGAGGCCTAGGACACGGCCCTTTCAAGGCCGCGACGGGGGTTCGAATCCCCCTGGGGTCACTGTTCAAGACAAGGAGACAAGGAGACCGGGAGACAAGGAGCACGGTATCTCTCCTTGTCTCCCGGTCTCTTCGTCTCCTTGTCTGTTTCAACTTTGGGAGAAGCAATGAAAATTCAGGAATGGCTGCTATATGCGCTACTGGCCGGGTTGGCGTGGGGAACGTATGTCCCCATCATCTTTTACGGCGGCACCGAGCTGGGCGGCAAGCCCGGCGCCCGCATGGTCGGCATTCTTTGCGTCGGCGTCGCCTATTTCGTCATTGGGGTGATCGTGCCGGCCGTGCTGTTCCTGACCGGGCTGCAAAAATGGTCTGAAGTGAATCTGAACGTAAACGGTCTTATTTTTTCCGGTCTCGCCGGGGTGGCCGGAGCCGTGGGCGCCATCTGCGTGGTGTTCGCTACCAAGGCCGCCTTTAAGTCCGCCGCCGATCAAGCCTTGCCGCTGGCAACTTACAAGGTATACATCGCACCCATCATCTTCGGGCTGGCCCCGATCATCAACGTGCTGGTCGCAATGGTGTGGCACCCGAAGCCCGGAAGCTGGTTGCATTTCGGTTTCGAAATGCCGGGCTGGAAGTTGATTTTCGGCATTATTCTGGTCGGCGCCGGCGCCGCGCTCGTGCTGTTCTCCAAGGAAGAAGCCGAAGCAAAGAAGCCGAAGGCAGCGCTGGTTGCACCGAAGCCTGCTTCTGCACAGGCCATGCCTTTGCCCACCGAGAAGCCGCATGGCTAATCCTCCAATGACGCAAGAAGAAGCAGTGGCGCGGCTCGAAGTGATTCTCGCCCATCTCTGGATGGTGCGCACGTTTCTCAAGCATGCCGAGGAAATCCAAGACGACGAGGAACTGCTTGAGGTGCCGCGAACGCTCTTCGATTGCATTCGGGCCGTGGAGCCGGCCCGGGAGCGCGCCGACTGGCAGGATTACCTTCGCCGCTTACAGGGCAAACTCTCGAAGATTCGCCGCGTAGCGGATTTATTTGAGCGCGAGTATAAGCGGGCTTCCGACCATACAAATTTCCAGATGGCAGCACGGTCGCTTACCGGCTGCGTGCGGCAGATGGAAGAAACATTTGCGGCGTTGAAAGCATGACGAATAAGAGACGGCTCTGCCTGATAATCTGGGCCAGAACAGTCGGGCTTTCCGAACGGGCTATTGCACCGCAAGCCGGTATTATGGAATCGAATGCCCTCGGAGTACCAAGCTTCGTAGGACCCGCTTGGACAAGACACAAATCAACCGTAGCACCTCGCATATAATTACATGGCGATTGGAAAGAAGCAATTATGAAAGCCACGGCTGAGCCGTGAAGGTGGTGCGATGTTCTTCTTTGATCCCGTTTATTTTCTGTTCCTGCTTCCCGGCATTCTTCTGGCCGCATGGGCGCAGTGGCGCGTGCGCAGCGCGTATGACCAGGCGGGCCGGATTTCGCCGCAGAGCGGCATGTCCGGAGCCGAAGCGGCCAACGAAGTAATGCACGCGGCCGGCGTGGAGGGGGTGGGCATCGAACCGGTGGCCGGCTACCTGAGCGACCATTACGACCCGAGCTCGAAGGTCCTGCGGCTTAGCGAGGGCGTGTATCAGGAGCGGTCATTGGCCGCGCTGGGGATTGCGGCCCATGAAGCAGGACATGCCATTCAGGACAACCGCGGTTATTCTCCGCTCGTTATACGCAATGCGATGGTGCCGATGGCGAATTTCGGGAGCCAGGCGGCATGGTTCATTATGTTTGCCGGTTTCGCGGTGGCCGGTTTCATGCACGAATTCACCATCGGCCGCGTACTCGTCTACTTGGGCATCGCTGCTTTCTCCCTCACCGTGCTATTCCAGTTGGTGAACCTTCCCGTAGAATTCGACGCCAGCCGCCGGGCGAAGATCGCGCTAGTAGACGGCGGCCTGATCACGGCCGATGAGAAGTACTATGTTTCGAAGGTATTGAACGCTGCCGCCCTCACCTATGTGGCGGCCACGTTGACGAGCTTGCTGACACTGCTGTATTTCCTGGTGCGCTCCGGCGTGCTGGGCGGGCGGCGGCGCTAACCCTTCTTCCACCAGTCCGGGTCGCGCTCCCAGGGCATGCGGTCGCCATCATCATCGGATCCGCCCCAGCGCGAATGCTTGCGGCGGCTGGATTCGAATTGCAACTGGATGATGTTGTTGATGCCCAGGACGGCAAACAGGATGCCGACATACCAGCCGCCCGACGGAATGTACGGAATATGCCAGCCCTTGAAATGATCGAGCAAAGCGTTGACCGCCACCAATGCGGCCACAATGATCGACATGATCAGCGAATAGCGCACGCCATTGCGGGGCAGGACCCAGGTCCACAAATCGCGGCTCACGTGTCCGCCGTCGAGCGGCCACACTGGCAAGAGATTCATCAGGCCCCACGCGAGATTGATCCACTCTAAGTCTTGGATGGCAAAAAAGAGATATTTGCCGCTGGCCGCGGCGAATTGCGCTCTCCAATCAATCAACGAATCGAGCCCGTACACTGCGCCGTACAGCAGGAAACCCGCCCCAGGGCCGGCCAAGGCGATCGCAATCCGCTTCCAACGATTGAGATACTGCCCCAGGTCGCAGGCCAGGCCGCCAAACGCGTAAAGGATGATGTAACCGCGGGCGCCGAAGAGCTTGGCCATTACCACGTGGCCCATTTCGTGCACCAGGATGGAAACGAACACACAGGCCACCCAGATCAACAAATAGGCGATGCCCAACTCCACCATGTTCCAGCCCATGCCCACGGCCACGAGCCAAAAGAGCGGATGCACGCGCACCGGGATTCCGAACATTCGCCATTTCAAATCGAGCGGCGTTTCATTCGGTTCCAAAAACACGGTGCATCCTCGCGCAGGGTGATGGGTGCCTGTTGATGGATTCTAAACGAGCGGTGAGTGGAAAACAATTGAAAGCCCAGGGACTTCCGTTCCTGGGCTATGCTTTTCATTTGACATTTCCAAACGGGATCGTACTTTGCATTTGGGTTTTACTGTTCTTTTGTTCACTATAGAGTTCCGTCATGAAGCAGCCCACCGACGATGTACTGGAAATGATGATCTGTGCTGCGGAACTGCGCGCCGGCGGCGCGTCGTGGGAAGCCGTGGGCCGCGAATTGCGCCGCCATGCCGATACCTGCCGCCGCTGGGCGCGCGAGTATCCCGAAGTCTGGCGGCGCTTGTATCGCGCAGCCGAGCTGCGCCTGGCGCGCGAAGCGGCAGCCGAAGCGCGCGTGACGCTGCGCCAGCTCTTGCGCTCGGAAGAGGAAAAGACACGACTGGCAGCCGCGCGAGATCTATTGCGGGCCCGGCCGGTTCGCCACGGCCGCAAACCAGCCGAAACGGCGGACAGCGAAGTGACCACATTCATTTCTCAATTACAAGGTCTTAGCGATGATGAAATCGAAGACATGCTGCGGGATTTCCTGGCGGCCGAGGGCGCTCTTGCTCGCACGCCGGGTTCGCCAGGCGCGCCGGCAACCGAATGATTTCGCCGAATTCGCCTTCACCGATGCCCACGGCCGGCGCCTCCGCCAGGCCGCTCTTCATCGTGACTTGCAGGAATTTCTGGGCGAGCAGGCAATGGCGCTGGTCGAGTTGCCGCGCGATCATGGCAAGAGCGTGCAGGTGTGCGTGCGCATCTTGTGGGAACTCGGCTGTCAACCGGCGCTGCGGGTGAAGATCGTGTGCGCGTCGGAAGCGCTGGCTGCGGAGCGGAGCCGATTCCTGCGCGAGGCGCTGACACGCAACGAGCGCGTGCGACTCGTGTTTCCGCATCTGAAGCCGGCCCAACCGCGGACGGCCACGCGCTTTAGCGTTCGCCGGCCGGCGGAAGTAATTGGCCCGAGCGTGACCGCTTTCGGCGTCTTTGCAGCTTCGACCGGTACGCGCGCCGATCTGCTAATCTGCGACGACATTGTGGATGTGAAAGCGATTCGCAGCAAAGCCGACCGCGAACGGGTGAAAGTTTTCTTTCACGAGAACTTAATGAACCTGCTGGAACCGTATGGCCGGCTCTGGAACGTCTTCACGCCCTGGCATCCGGATGATTTGAATGCGGAATTGAAGCAGAACCCGGCTTACGCCCTCTTTTCGCGGGCCATCGACGAAAACCTGACGCCGATCTGGCCGGAGCAATGGCCGCGTGAACGGCTGGAAGCGCGCCGACAGGAGATCGGCGCTGTTTCTTTCGCCCGCGCTTACCGGCTCGTCACGATCACCGAGCAGGAAGTGCTGATCCGGCCGAATTGGATTCAATTCTGGACCGAGCCGGCGGAATATACGCGGATTGTCCTCTCCGTTGATCCCGCCTTGTCGGCGAAACAATCGGCCGACGCTTCGGCTCTCGTGACGCTCGGCCGTACCGAGAAAAACGAAATCCATTGCCTGGAAGCGCTGGCTCGCCGCGTGACGACCCCGCAGCTCGTGGAGCTAATTGCCGATGCCGACCGCCGTTGGCGGCCAGAAGCGATCCTGTTCGAAGCCAACTCCGCTTTCGCCGGAATCGGCGACCTACTCATTCGTCATGCCGCGTTCGGCCCGAAGATTGTAAAGATCACGCAGACAAAAGACAAAACCTCGCGCGTGCAGGCCTTCAGCATCCCGGTGCAAAACGGCAGCTTCCGGATGAAGGGAATCAAAGGCGAAGTCGCGCCGGAGCAGCAGGCACTCTTCGACGAGATGACGACGTTTCCCTTCGGCGAGCATGATGATTTGCTCGATGCCGCGGCAACCGGGACGCTGTATCTGTTGGAGACGCCGGAAACGAGGGTGTGGTGAACTCAAAAGCCGTTGCCAAAAGGTAATTACTATCCATGGTATAATGGGTGCTCGTAAGAGCCCGTTCCGTGCCGACTGAGCAGGTTCCCAATGTACCCCACGACCAAGCTTGTTCTCGGGCAGTTGCGGCGGGTATGGTGGCCTGCTGCGATTGGTTTTGGCGTATTCGTAAGCGTCGCCGCATTTGGATGGGCCATGTCACCTGCTGACACGGTGCCCATTTCCGATTGGCAAGTGCTTATTCAATTCTTTGTTGGAGTACCAGCTGGTATCGGCGGAGCCGCTTGGACTCTAATTCAGTGCTGGAGAATTCACAATCGCGCGATCCGGGCGGAGATTGAGGCCTTCAAGTGTAACGAACATTTATTGGCTGTCGAGCGGTGCGGCCATTGCCCTAACTTCTGTGAAAATAGATCGCCGTGGGTGTGGCGGCAGTACATTCCCGGCTTCGTCGGTTTGACCGAGCGGGAACTGATATTCCGGCCATCGCCATTACATTCCAAGCACCAGGGCTTTCGGATCGATTTGACGGAGTTAGATCCAAAAGAGCCTTGCTGTATTCTGGTGGCAGAGTGGCTGATTAAAGGACAACCGCCATACTTGATGAAAATTGAGTACCGGGAAGGACCGAGGGAGTTTTTTGGTTTCAACGGTAATAGCGACGGCAAGATTGACCGCTTCATGTCGCAAATCAAATCCGTTCGAGGCAAGTTACCAGCGGAATCTTAACTCCGCATTCAATTTCGTTCGGCATCGGTAATCGTGCTTACTCTTCAAACAATCAAGGGGGTCACATCATGCAACCCATCACGATTCGTTACGAATTCCGTCCCCGGCGGCGCAGCGTCGCCACGGGCCAAGTCGCTGACCTGTTCGGCCTGGCCGATACCGAGCCGCCGCATGTGGTCGCGGAGAATGTGGCCCTCGATATTCGCCCCGGCGACGTGGCGCTCGTCACCGGGCCGTCTGGTTCCGGTAAGTCTTCGATTTTACGCGCAGCGGGACAACAGTTGAATGCTCTCGACGCGCATGCGGTAGATTTGCCCAATAAGCCGTTAATCGACGCGTTGCGTGGGCCGGTCGAAGTGCGCCTCGACAATCTCTCCGCCTGCGGATTGTCCGAAGCGCGCTTGCTGCTGCGCACGCCGACGGAGCTTTCCGACGGGCAACGCTATCGTTTTCGGCTGGCGTATGCGTTGGATCAGATGGAAAGAGTGGTTGCGGCGCGGTCTCCGGACCGTGCCGCCGGCCCGACCGAAGGTCTCCCGATCGGCGTGGCACGGTCGGGAGACCGTGCCATAACAGAAAAAGGAGGACAATTCCTCCTCGCCGACGAATTCGCGGCCATGCTCGACCGCACGCTGGCTACGGTGTTGGCCTTCAACATCCGCAAGCTGGCGACTCGCACCGGCGTTGGCTTCCTGCTGGCGACCACACATGAAGACCTGGCCGAAGATTTGAATCCCGACTTGCACGTGCGTTGCCGGGGCGACGCTCATGTCGAAGTGGAGCGGCGGAACGTTAAAAAAAAAGCATTAGCTTCGCGCACGAGTTTTGGCTCTCGGAAGGCGCCCCAGCCGACTGGCCGTATTTCGCTCGGTGGCATTATCGCAGCCACCACCTCGCCTTCGTGCGTCGGATTGTCCTGCTCTGGCACGGCCGCGAGCCGGTCGGCATCGTGATCTTCAGCGCGCCCGCCGCGTCCCTCACCCTGCGTTCGCGCTTCTTTGGCCTCTCCAATCCGCGCTCGGCTGAACATCTCCGCGCTCTGAACCGGCAACTCTGGCTACTGTCGCGCGTGGTGCTGCACCCGACCTATCGCGGAGCCGGCATCGCCGCGGCATTCGTTCGCCGGGCTTGCGAAACTTGCCCGGTGCCGTGGATCGAAACGCTCACCGCCATGGGTCGGATCAATCCGTTCTTCGACCGTGCCGGTTTCACAAGAGTCGGCGTCATCCGCAAAGACCCGCGCTCGAAGCGAAAAGACCACGGGGCGTACAGCAGCCATCACGCGCTCAGCGAAGAGTCGCGGGCCAAGAGCCGCTTCAGCGAGCCGGTGTATTATGTGTTTGATAACCGAAAATGAGGTGGCAAGAAGGTGGGCGGTTAGCCCGAAGCGCCAGCGAGGGCATTTTCTCTTTTCCTCGCTGGCGCTTCGGGCTAACCGCTTTTGACAGGGCGGTGTATTATCACTGCTCACACCATCGCCATTTCCCGCGCCAACAATTCCTTCTTTCGCTCCAACCCGCCCGCATAGCCCCCCAGGCTGCCGTCGCGGCGAATCACTCGGTGGCAGGGCACGATGACGGAAATCGGATTCGTGGCACAGGCACGAGCGACGGCTCGCACGGCCTTCGGCCGGCCGATGGATTCGGCGATTTGCGAATAGCTGCGCGTTTGGCCGGCGGGGATTTTTTGCAGTGCCTTCCATACCTGTTGCTGAAATTTGGTGCCGCGCGGGTCGAGCGGCAGATCGGTGGGCGAACGTTTGCCGGCGACGGCATCGAGCACGGGCGCGACCAGCTTTCGCAAGCCCTCATCATCGCGCTCGAACGATTTCGCGCCGAACTCTGAGCGCAGCCACTTCTCCAGCTGCGCGTCGTTCTCGCCGAAGATGACGGCCGCAATGCCGCGCTCCGTGGCCGCCAGCAGCAATCTTCCCGAAGCTGAATCCGCAAAGGTGTAACGAATGCTCATGGAGTGTCTCCTTGGTACGAGGGATACTGTATGCCCTTATACTATCGGAGACTTGGAGCGGCAAGAGCGTGGGCACGATTTCATGGTGCCCGAATTGCAGGGCACGTTGAAAACGTGTCCCACCGAGCGCCGAATGCCGTGTTTTCTATTTCTCTTCCACATCCGCCGCATAGGGCAACGGCGAGAGCTGGACGGTGCGCGGGGCTTGAATTTGGCTCTTGGCCGGGGCGTCCGGGTTCGCGGCCTTCGATTTCGCCTCGGGCCGGAACCAGATCATCGCCACCGCCAGCACCACGCCGGTGCCTACCAGCAAGCCGAGTTTGGCATCCCAGGTCATGTTGATTGCTCCGCAGCTGCGGCCGCAAGCGAGGGTCTTGCACCGCACAATCCGTGGAACCTCTAAAGGAAGTATTCCCAACGAATGCCGCAGAAGTCGGCAAAACCGGCCAACTTGAGCTATTTTTTCAACTTCGCCAGATGTTGCAAATTGCGGAAGCGGCAATTACGGAAAAAAGGGAATAAGCCCACGGATGAACACGGACTTCGTAAAACGGATTAACACGGATCGGAATTCAGCGGGCTGGCTCAAATTTTGATCTGTGTTTATCCTTTCCAATCCGTGTTCATCCGTGGGCTAATGAATTGCCTGCACCACGGCCGTACCGACCTCAACCGTCGTTGCCTTGCCGCTGAGATCGGGCGTGAGCACCCTTCCGGCTTTCAGCACTGCGGCCACCGCATCGCGCATGGCTTTCGCCGCGCGGGACGAACCGAGGTGATCCAGCATCAGCCCGGCCGAAAGAATGGCCGCGAGCGGGTTGGCAATCCCTTTACCCGCAATGTCCGGGGCGGAGCCGTGGACTGGCTCGAACATGCTCGGGTAGACGCGTTCCGGGTTGATGTTGGCGCTGGCGGCCAGGCCCATGCTGCCCGTGATCATCGCACTGAGATCGGTGAGAATGTCGCCGAAGAGATTGCTGGCCACCACCACGTCGAAAGTCTCCGGCTTGCGCACAAAGTCCATCGCGGCCGCATCGACCAGCAACGAACTCGATTGAATATCCGGGTAATCCTTCGACACTTGTTTGAACACTTCGTCCCACATTACCATGCTGAATGGTAGCGCATTCGATTTGGTGATCGAGGTCACTTTCTTTCGTCGCTTACGAGCCGCTTCGAAGGCAGCACGCATGATGCGCTCGGTGCCGCGGCGGGTGAACACCGCTGTCTGCACCGCCACTTCATTTGGCGTGCCTTCGTAGAGCCGGCCACCGATGGGGGCATATTCGCCTTCAGTGTTTTCGCGGTAGACGGCCATGTCAATGCTGCCGGAGGCCTTGTCCTTCAGCGGGCAGGGCACGCCGTCGAAGAGGTAGGCCGGGCGAAAGTTCACGTATTGATCGAACTTCCGCCGCATCGGCAGGATGATGCCGGAGACGGTGAGGTGATCGGGCACGTCCGGGCTGCCGACCGCGCCAAAGAGAATGGCGTCGTGCTGCCGCAGCGTATCCCAGGCGTCTTCGGGCACCATGCGGCCGGTCTTCTTGTAGAAGTTCGTTCCCCAGGGAAGTGTGTTCCACGTTAACTGAGTGGCGTCGAGCTTGGCGGCAACTTCCGCCGCGCGAACGGCCTGGTCAATTACTTCCGGACCAATCCCGTCGCCGCCAATCACCGCGATTCGATATTTCGCCATTGCAATTCCATTTTCCTCTGGTTATAGCGCGCTATTGCAAAAGAGATTCACCGCGAAGACGCAAAGTGCGCAAAGAAGGAAAGCAGAATTCGATCATTCTTTGCGCACGTTGCGACTTCGCGGTGATAATTCCCCTCATCCACTGCCGATAATAGATACGGCGCATTGCCGTCGGGGCAAATGGGGCAAGCTATGAGAGGTCAAATCCGCTGGATGAATTGGCTGCTGGCCGTCGTTCCAGCCGCCCTGCTCGCGCTGGGCTGCGAGTCGGACCGCAATCGGCGGAGCGACCCGCCGAACAGCCTGCCGCCGCGCACCGCCATGGACCCAAATAATTCGAATAACAATTCTTCGAACACCACCCTGACAAGTTCGCGTTCGCCCAGCGAACTCGACGACATGCGCAACCGGGCCGAGAACCCCAGCGGCGACGCCAAGCTGCAACCGCCAAGCTCTGCGAACGGAACCCGGCCCGCGGCTTACACCGCAACAAGTTCTGGCAGCGCGCGCATCCGCACGTTTGAGGAAGGGCAGCAATTCCTGATGGCCCGCGGCGTGAAATGGCAGCGCCTCGAAACCGCCGGCGAAGGCGAATGGCGCTTCACCTGCTCGCTGCCCACCAAAGCCGGCTCGACCAGCATGCGCACCTACGAAGCCACCGACAAGTACGGCTTGATCGCGATGCAAAAGGTGATCGACCAGGTGGTGCGCGATCAAAATCAGAATCGGTGACAGGTGAGTCAGTAACTCAATCAAGCGCTTCTAACACTTCACGCCAGAGTCCCGGCGAGACGTCGCATCCGTGAACCTTCGCCACAAGTTCCAAACACTCTGCCGCGTCCTTTCTACTCATGACCGAAATTGCCGCCGCTGCAATGGCCGGTGAACGGCTCATGCCAGCCCCACAAAATAAAAGCGTCGGCGAGTCGCTTCGCAGCAGCATCGCCACCGTGTCGATTGCAGCGCGCAGCAACCACGGCGGATTGCCGGCCCCGTCGAGCAGCGGAATCCGAAAATAAGCTAGTTCACGAGTGAAATGGACGGGTAGTTCCTCCAACGCTAGATCCACGATCGCGAGTATTCCCGCATTTAGCACGGCCCGAACATTGCGGCCATCGCCGGCATGACCGAGCCAGAGAGAGTAGGGAGCGATTTGGCGCATGATCTAGATCAACAATTATGTCGCGTCCGAGCCCGATAATGCTCCAACAAGCGCTTCGCGGCCGCTAACATTTCTTCATCTTCCGCATCCCATATCGCTTCAACCTTCGCGCCATGTGCCAGCGTGGCAATGTTGGCGACAAGTTGGCCTAGCCGCAATTCCGGTGCGGTCTCGCTCAATTCCGCAAGGGCGGCCAGCAATTCTTGCTGCACGATCATAACTGGTGATTACTCCTAGACTGCCTTCTCATCGCGCTCTGCAAGTTCAACAGCGTGCCGCTCAATCACGCGCAGCAACTCGTCGTCCTCCACGTCCCATAGGCCGTGTTCGTTCATGTCTTCTGAAAGAAAACCCAAATGAGCCAAGAGTTGTCCGAATCGGACATCGGGAGACTTTTCGCAAAGGTAAGTCAGCCTTCGAAGGATTTCTTGTTGCGTTGGAGTGATCATGGCAAATCTCGAACTTTCGGAAACTTGGCGTAGGCGCGGCCAAGCTTTCCGATGACCTCGACGCGAATCTTGGTTCCGGGCGAGAGCCTGGCAATTCGAACGGCCCTCGTAACGCCATTGTACAGCACTAGCACGCCGTCCGCAGCCTCGTAAACCCAGGGCGCCGGCATGCCAACTTTAGACGATCCAAACTGCCGGATTTGCCTTTGGAGTTTCATCGGGTACGCCCCGCTCCAACGCGACGACAGTACTCGCAACTCACCGGGATCGACATCACGGAAAATACTCGGCATGCCAACGAGTATATTGTTATTCCCCACCACGTTACAATCGCCGCGCTTGTTTCCGCTCGCCGATTGCCTTACGCTGACAGTAATCCTTTTGCCCGCCTGTTTCGTCTCAGATACGGACGATGCTCGCCAGTCTGGGAGGCTCTCTCATGCGCGGTTTTGCTTGCTTCGCGATTGTCGTTGGCACCTTGCTTGCGGGTTCGCTGCGTGGGGCCGAGCCATCGAAGAACGAGTTGGCCCAGAAAGCCCAGACAGTGCTGCGAGCCCACTGCTATAGCTGCCACGGCGAGGGCGGGCAATTCGAAGGCGGCATGGGCTATATTCTGGAGCCGGAGAAGCTGATCGCGCACAAAAAGGTGGTGCCGGGCGAGCCGGAGAAGTCGCCGATTTATGTTCGCGTGCTGAAGGGGGCCATGCCACCGGCCGATGCCAAGTCGCGGCCATCGGAGGCCGAGAAGTTGATCCTCAAACAATGGATCGAAGCCGGCGCGCCTCATGAAAGCACGACCGTAGCGCGCAAGCCGATTTTACGCGAAGACGAATTCCGCAAGATGCTGGAAGATTTGGAAACCCTGGATCGCCGGCAGCGGCGCTTCATTCGCTATTTTTCGATCGCGCAACTTTACAACCAAGGCTTGAGCGACGACGAGTTGCAGACCTATCGCAATGCCATCAGCAAGCTGGTCAACAGCCTCTCCTGGCATCCGAAGATCACGAACCCGCTGCCGGTAGACGAGCACAAGACGCTGTTGCGGATCGACCTGCGCTGGTTCATGTGGGACGCCAATTCCTGGAACCGGCTGTTGAACGATTACCCGTACGGCATTCTCGATGACTCGGTGTCGTCGCGCGCGGTGCTGGTGGGCACAGCCACGAAGATGCCGGTGCTGCGTGGCGACTGGTTCGTCGCCACTGCCAGCCGGGCGCCGCTTTATTACGATCTGCTGCAACTACCCGCGAGTTTGCCGGAGTTGGAACGGCAACTGCGGGTGGATACCGCCGTGAATATTCAGCAGGAACGGGCTTATCGCCTCGGCTTCAACGGCTCCGGCGTGTCCAAGAACAACCGGATTCTCGAACGGCACGATTCGATTCACGGCGCCTACTGGCGAACTTACGATTTCGAAGGGGTGCCGCAGAACCTGGTCGAGCGCGGCGGCCTGCTGCCTGATAAGCGCAACATCTTCGCCTACCCGCTCGGCCCTACCGGCACCGGCACGACGGAATCATTCCAGAACGTCGCCGGTGAGGCCATCTTCAATCTGCCCAACGGTCTGCACGCCTTCATGCTCGTGAATGCCAACAACGTGCGGCAGGAGAAAGGGAATCAGGCCATCGTTAGCGACCCGAAGCGGCCTGACCGGGCAGTGGAGGCGGGCGTTTCGTGCATGTCGTGCCATCTCACCGGGATCAATCCGAAGACTGATCAGGTGCGCGATTTCGTGGCCAAGAATCCGAAGGCGTTTTCGCGGGCCGACGCGGAGATCATCCGCGCTTTGTACATTCCCGAAAAAAAGATGGCGAAGATCATGCAGGAGGATGCCGAACGCTACCGCAAAGCGGTCGAAGCGACCGGAGCGAAGATCAGCAAGACCGAGCCGGTGAGCACGCTGACCATCCGCTACGAAGCCGATATGGATTTGCCGACCGCGGCCGCGGAGGCCGGGTTTGCGCCAGAGGTTTTCAAGCAACATATCTCGGCTTCGGAATTGTTGGTGAAGAACCTGGGCGCATTGCGTTTGCCGGGAGGCACAATCTCACGGCAAGTGTTCGTGCAAGCATTCGGCGACATTGTGCGCGACCTGAAACTCGGCACGCTTTTCACAGCCGGCAACAACAGTGGCCTCCTCGCCGACAACACCGGCGAGCTTGATCCGTTGGAAGGCCCGGCCACGCAGGCAAATGCGGTTGCTTTTTCGCGCGACGGCCGCAAGGCGCTCATTGCCAGCGCGGACCGCAGTCTGCGGTTGTGGGATATTCAAGCCGAGCGCGATTTGCGGCGCTTCGTGGGGCACACGGCTTCGGTCTGGAGCGCCGCGTTCAATCATGATGAGACGCTGGCGCTCTCCGGCGGCATGGACGGCACGGTTCGGCTTTGGGACCTGTCCACTTCGCATGAAATCAAACGCTTCGACGGGCATTTGACGCTGGTTAGTGCTGTTGCGTTTTTGCCCGATGGCAAGCGCGCACTTTCCGGCGGCTACGATGGCACAATTATCATGTGGGATCTGAACGGCACGGAGCTGAAGCGCTACGAGGGGTTGGGAAAATATGTATATGCCCTCACCGTTTCGCCGGACGGCAAGAAAGCGCTGGCCGCAATTGATAAGCGAGCAGTCTTGCTCAATCTCGACGCGGAGCCGGCCGATGCAATGATTCAGGCTTTCCGCGTTGAAGACTCGGCCCCGATGGTCTCCGTCGCCTTTAGCCCCGATGGCAAGCGCTTTGCCGAGGGCCGGGCGTCGTGGGTCGGCGTGGGGGCGCTTGATCCGCTGATGCCGGTGCAAGCCATCACCGGTTTGAAAAGCCCGGTGCGCGACATCGCGTTTGCACCGAGCGGTAAGGCGCTGCTCATCGGCTTGGCTGATCACAGCGTGGTCTTGTGGGACATCGACAACAATAAGCAACTGGCGAAGTTTGAGAAACATGCCGAGCAGATCGTGAAGGTCGCCTTTGTTCAGGGTGGCAAGCAGACGCTGTCGGCCAGCCACGATTCGGCCATCAAGTCCTGGAGCATGGCGAAGTTCGAGGCGATCGTCACGCAGCCGGCGGCGGAGAATAACAGCGGCGGAAATTCCAGCGGCAGTCCGCCGCCCACGCCGAAGCTCCAGCCGATCGCGAAGATTCCCGCCGGCGGCACCGTCGGCAACCTCGTCCTGTCGCCGAACAAGAAATGGCTCTTCTTTCTCAATCGCTCGGAAGAAAAATTAGTGCAGATCGACACCAGCTCATTGAGGATCTCGAAAGAATGGCGGGTACCCGAAGGCTGTGCGGTCTTCACACTCACTCGGGACGGCAAGTCGCTTTGGACCTACGGCGCCGACCGTAATCAAACGACGTTGTTCGAGCTGGATCCGGTTGCGTTGAGCGTGCGCAAGCGCTTTTCCCTCACGTCTTATGTTTACGACTTGGCGGCTGGCGACAAGGATTACGTCTTCCTGAGTGGCGAAGGCGGCGGCTGGACCGAGATCACGGTTGTCGATGCAAAAAGAGAATCGGCCGTGGGTCACTGGGGCGGCGTGTGGACGCGCTCATTGGTGCAATTGTCCCCGGACGGAACCCGGCTGCTCACTGCCACGCAGGGCGTGAACCTCGGCAAGATCGAGAGCTATCCAATTCCCGTGAAGCTCGATGAGAAGCCGAATCAGAATGCTGCACAAGGCACGCCGGATTCGCCGCTGGGCGGGCCATTCACGATCGCGCCGGACGGTCAATATCTAATCTCGCGCAGCGGCGTTACGTTGAAACTTTCATCGAACCGTACCGAAGACTTGCAGCAGGGCCCGAAGTTGCCGCCGCACATTGCCGTCACGGTTGATCCGGCCCGTGGCATTGTGTTCCTGTTGGCGACCGATGGCCTTACTTTGAAGCAGTTTTCCTACCCCGAAATGAAATGGCAAAAAAGCTGGACGCTAGAGTCCCTGGCCCACGAAGCGGCGTTCGACAGCAAGACCGGGCGACTGTACCTGGCAGTAATCGACCCGCAATCATTGCGCGACCGGCCGCGGGCCCGCGGGCATGGCGATATTCACGTGTTTGAGATGAAGAATTTGCCGGCGGAGAAACAGTGACAATGCTTACAAGTCATTCCTGAACGCTTCCTCGATTTCCTTGCGCGTCAGGAATCGCCTTTGCGCGCGTCGAATTCGCAGAATACGAACCGTCTTATCATCAACCATGAAAATCGCGCGGTAGACGTTTGGCCGTTTGCCAAAAAGGTATTCTCGCTATTCCCTCTCGGTTTTGGAGCTTTCTCGCGCCAATGGACAGCGATGAGGGTTGGTGTCCAAGGTTTGGAGAGCAGTTTCAAATCGATCAAGCCATTTTTCGGCTTCGAGCGGTGCGACTCGGCAGGCCCAAGCATACGCTTCCTGCAAATCAGCCAACGCCAACCGTTGCATTACGACACGAAATTTCATGCCTTCTCGCCAGTAGTGTGTTTCGCACGAACAGTGGCGAAGGCTGCTCGCAAATCAGTTCCCTGATCCCCGGCGCGCCACTCTGCTATCGCGTCCTAAACAGCGGCGAGGTCCTCCTCTTCTTCCGCGAGGGCGCGCAGCGCATCGCGAAGAAGCTCGTCTTCCGAGCTATAAAAGCCCGTTTTCATTCGTTCGCCAATCATTACCTGCAAGTCGGCTGGAAATGGATACTGCATCGTTTCCTCCTTTTTCTTTGGCCATCGTAGCAGCGCTTTCAGTTGCCGATTACAAGATTTAGGTCCCTATCAAAAGCTAGACCGCTGGATAACGCGTTCCCAGCGTCGGTCAATGAATGCCCAGGCTGGCACGCATTAGCGCGACGCCTTAGTCCCAATCGGCAAAATCGGCATGTGCGGCCGTGCAGTGTTCCGCTTCCCGCAGCGCTTATTCCAAAACACGCCTCAACGAAAGTTCCTATTCCTGCTAGACTGGAATAAGAATTGCAGCTCACCGCTTCTAATGAAGGCGGGGCGTCGCATTTTTTGCCTGAGCTACCTGCCAGTGTGCAATTTCAGATCGAGTTCCATTCATGAGCAATCGTCGCGTTGGCTTGTGGTTTATTGGCGCCTATGGCGGTGTGGGCGGCACGGCCGCGATGGGGCTCGCGGCATTAAAGCGCGGTCTAGCTGACACCACGGGCCTTACCACGGCTTTGCCGATGTTTGCCGGCGCGGACCTCGATGAGCCGGAAGCATTCGTCATTGGTGGGCACGACATTCGGCAGGGGAGCTTCTCGCAGTCGGCGACAGAGCTGCATGCGCGAGCCGGCGTCTTTAGCGAAGCCATGATGGCGGCATGCCAGCCGGAGTTGGACCAGTGGACGAAGAACGTTCGTCCCGGCTCAATCCTGAACAGCGGCGAGACGATCAGCCAATTGGCCGACTTGCCGGAAGCCAAGCGATCCGAATCGCCGCGTGCCGCGATTCAACGTTTTCAAAATGATCTGAAGGAATTTCGAGAAAAAAATAAGCTCGATCAAGTGGTCGTGGTGAATGTGGCGTCGACGGAACCGCCGTTTGCCGTGATGGAATGTCATTCGAGCCCGGCCAAGCTAGACGAAGCGCTGAAAAAAGACGCGGTACTGCCAACGAGCAGTCTTTACGCCTATGGGGCCATCGACCTCGGTTTTGCCTATGTGAATTTCACGCCGTCGCTTGGGGCGGGCATTCCGGCCCTGGAAGAGCTGGCCCACAAGCGTCGCGTGCCGATTTGCGGCAAAGACGGCAAGACCGGCGAGACGATGATGAAATCAGTGTTGGCCCCAATGTTCGCGCATCGCAACCTGCACATCATGAGCTGGGTCGGGCACAACATCTTCGGCAATCGCGACGGCGTGGTGCTGAACGATCCGGCCAATAAAGCCTCCAAGGTGAAATCGAAAGACGCGCTGTTGCAACAAATCGTCGGCTACAAGCCGCAGACCCTGGTGACCATCGAATACATCGAATCGCTCGACGACTGGAAAACGGCGTGGGATCATATCCACTATCGTGGTTTCCTGGGCACGAAGATGATCCTGCAGTTCATTTGGCAAGGCTGCGATTCATTGCTGGCCGCGCCGCTGGTGCTCGACCTCGCCCGGCTTTCGCTGCTCGCGCAACGCCGCGGCGAAAGCGGGATTTTGAAGCATCTCGCCTGCTTCTTCAAGAGCCCCATGGGCGTGGACGATCACGATTTCTTCCATCAATTCGCGTGGCTGGAGGAATACGCGAAGAAGATGAGTGCTGTTTGATACGAGCCGGAAGCGTAAGCGACGGTGCGAATCCGTCGCTTACGCTTCCGGCTCGTATTGTCATGGCGATTCATCCAACCAGCCCAACTCGGCATCCACGGTCGATTGTTGAATCAGCGAGCGCATCAGTCGCGGACGCTGCGGCAGCGGCGGCAACGTGTCGGGGCCAACCACGAAGCGGACGTCGACGGGCAACGGCGCCTGCAGTGTCGAATCCATTTCGACACCAAGGAATTGCCGCATTTTCTTGACGGCTCGCGGCCATTCAGTCCATCTTTCCCATTCCTTAAGAGCGGAAGCCGGTAATACCCACCCTAATCCCGCGGGCGACGGTTGTACCAGATTCACGTCCGGTTCAAATATTTGCACTAGCAGGAGAAGCCCAATTCGCTCGGCTTCAGCCCACACCTCTTTTGCGCCTGCCGGCACGACCACAGCATTCACACCACTGATTCGCAACTCTGCTAGTCCTTCACTCGTCGCTTTATTCCACTCCACCGCATGCAGGCGCATCGGCTTACCGTTCCAGCGCAGGCCGAAGGCATCCATCTGTATCGAGCGCAGGCCATGCCGGACCGAAGCGCGGTCGCACAACTGGCCGTCCTCCCAGAGTTCTACCACGCCCTGGTACAGATGCGGGCTCACCGTGTCCCACAGGCTTGGTTCCGGAATGATCACTCGCCGCGTGAGCGGCGAAAAGCCCTCCGGACACTTTGGGAAGGGCCGCAGCGGATAGGCGACCTCCACTGTGCTCGCATACGGGCAGCTCGGCCCCATGAGTCGCCCACGCACTTCCGTCGTGGCCGACATCGACTCGGCTTCGACGAATACCCACACTTCCGCCTCGTTCGGCGTGAGTGAGCGGTCGAGCAGGCGGAGCTGGCGGATGCGGTTGGGCATGGGATTGTAGTGGACGGTCCACTCCAAAATACTGGGCTGCTTATTCGTAGACGACGCTGCTAGCGTCGTCACCCTGGACGACGCTAGCAGCGTCGTCTACGACAGTGCGACCCCACTTTATGATGGAAGGCCTTCTACTTATTTCTGATCTCTAGTCATTCTACCAGCATTGCATCACCGTAGCTGAAGAAGCGGTAGTTGGTTTCGATAGCCGCTTCGTAGGCTTTGCGGAGCAAATCCTCTCCCGCGAACGCGCCCACCAACAGCAGTAATGTGCTCTTCGGCAAATGAAAATTCGTTATTAGCGCATCCACCGCACGAAATTCAAATGGCGGGTAGATAAACAAATCCGTCTCGCCGCTCCAGGGCCGAATCGGGCCGGTTCGGGCCACGGTTTCAAGCACGCGTACGGAAGTCGTGCCCACGGCAACCACGCGCCCGCCGCTCGTTTTGCAAGCTTGAATCGCGGCGGCGGTTTCGGCCGGCAGCTCGCCCCATTCTTTGTGCATGACATGCTGGTGGAAATGTTTGGTGCGGATGGGCTGAAACGTGCCGAGGCCGACGTGCAAAGTGAGAAAGGCTTTCTCAATGCCGCGCTTCTTGAGCCGTTCGAATATGTCGGGCGTGAAGTGCAGGCCGGCCGTGGACGCCGCAACGGCACCGGGCACCTGAGCGAAAAGCGTTTGATATCGTTCTGTATCTTCGGCCTCGGCCTGGCCCTTGCGAATGTAATGCGGCAGCGGCATGCTGCCATGCCGGGCAAGCAACTCGGCCGGCGTGCCTGATTGGTCAGGTCGCAACAGCCAGTGGCCAGCTTCTTTTTTCTCGACCAGCTCGAAGCGCAATGGCCCCGGCTCGACGGCCAGCCATTCGCCTACACGCATCGGCCGGCGGCTTTGGCACACCAGTTCCCACAGACCGTCGGCAGCCTCGTGGAGAAATAGGCCCTCCCACTTGCCGCCCGAGCGTTCGCGGCGGCCGCGCAAACGCGCCGGCAAGACCTTCGTGTTGTTCAGAATGAGCAGATCGCCGGGATGCAGCAGGTCCGATAGGTCGCGGAATATGTGGTGCGCTATTTCGCCGGAAGCGCGCTGCACGCGCAGCATGCGCGATTGATCGCGCTGTGCGGTAGGATGCTGCGCGATCAGCTCCGGCGGCAATTCATAATCGAAGAAGGGCATAGGGATATTCTTCGCTTCCCCATCTGCACTGACCAGTGCTCTGGTTAGCCGCAAGGCGCAGTCCTCGGAGCCGAGCGCGGGATGCGAACGCTCGGCTCGGAAGATTGCGCCTCGCGGCTAACCGATGGCCATCGACGGGATTTTTTCTACAATCGTCCAACAGTTCGACAGGTTCCGCCTTGCTTTTCGGGGCGGAAGCAAAAGGGAAGACGGTGCAAATCCGTCGCGGGGCCGCCGCTGTAATCGGCCAGGCTCTCGGACCAACGCCACTGCTGTTGCGGGAAGGCCGTCCGGAAGCCGTTACGAGCCGTAAGCCAGAAGACCTGCCTGCCGAGTAACCCGATACGATGCTTCGCGTTCCAGGCATCCGGGGCCGGCAGGCTGCTTCACTTCGCCATGCCGACTTCCGCTGGACCCGGGCATCTTTCTCATGTTTCGCCCGACCCGGCGGAAAGGATTGTGGATGGTTGCCAACTCTTCTCGTTTGCGCTCTGCGTTCACGCTCATTGAACTCTTGGTGGTGATCGCGATTATATCGATCCTCATTGGCCTGCTATTGCCGGCCGTGCAAAAAGTCCGTGAAGCGGCCGCTCGCATTCATTGCGCCAACAACATCAAGCAACTCACGCTTTCGGCCCACAATTACCACGACTGCTACTTGAAGCTGCCGGCTTCCTTCACGACGCCAAATCCATCCGTCTGGCCGTACAGCACCACGTATTGGTTTGGCCAGGCTGACACTGCTTTCCCCGCGCACATCGACATGACAAAAGGAGAATTGCCGCCGTTTTACGAGAATAACAAGAAGATCGTGGCCTGCCCGTCGATTCCGCCGGGCTTGATTCAACCGCAATTCGGCGGCTTCACAAACGGCTACGGCTACAACCGAGAACTGGGCACCACGTATTGGGTGGCCCCGAATTGGACGCAGCCGATCACGTTTCAAAAGCGGCTCACTGATTTGACCAACGGGACCAGCAACACCTACATGTTTTCCGATTCGGTGCTGATCGGTTGGTGGAATAGCCCGCCGGATTTAGAGGAGTCGTATTCGATCGCTGCCCCGCAAACGACTCAGGCGGGCGGCCCGGTGCCGGCCACCCACTTCCGCCACGGCGGCCGTGTGGCCAACGTCTCCTTCTGCGATGGGCATGTTGAAACGATGATGGAAGTCTTCGTGGCGAGCCCATCGTATTATTCCACGGCTGCGAATCAGCTGCGGCAGAAGTACGCGATCGGGTATTTGTCCGATAGCATTGTCCCGTATACGGGGCAATATTGAGGAGTAACCTAACCCCCTAACCCCCTTCCCTAAAGGGAAGGGGGTTAGGGGATTAGGTAATTGCAAGCAATGTCACCACCCATTTTGCTTTCCTGGAGTTCGGGTAAAGACAGCGCTTGGGCGCTGCATCGCCTACGACAGGCCGGCGAATGGAACGTCGTCGGCTTGTTGACCACGTTCAATGAATCCGCCAATCGGGTGGCCATGCACGCGGTGCGGCGAGAACTAGTTGAAGCGCAAGCCGATGCCGCGGCGTTGCCGTTGTGGCCAGTCGAGCTTCCCTGGCCTTGCTGCAATGATGTCTATGAGGAGCGCATGCAGCAAGCGCTCGACCGGGCGCGGCAGCAAGGCATCGTCGGGATTGCATTCGGAGATTTATTTCTCGAAGAGGTGCGCGCTTATCGCATCAAGCTTCTCGCCGACACGGGACTGGAACCAATTTTTCCTATTTGGGGTACGTCCGCCGATACACCAAAGCTTGCTCAGGATATGCTGGCCGGCGGGTTGCAAGCCGTTCTAACTTGCGTTGATCCCAAGCAACTGACAGCAGAATTCGTGGGACGAAGCTACGACGCGGAATTGCTGCGCGAGTTGCCCGCGTCGGTCGATCCCTGTGGCGAACGCGGCGAGTTTCACACATTTTGCCATGCTGGGCCGATGTTCACACGGCCAATTCCCGTGCAAATAGGAGAACAATTGGAGCGAGACGGCTTCTGGTTTGCGGATGTGCAAATGCGCAGCGCCGCAACCGGCTGAGCCGATTGCGGCGTTGCGCGGACGGGCCTACTTCTTCTGCGGTTCTATCTTCTGTCCTTCTTTCAGCTCGACGGGCTTGTTTTCCAGCCATAGTCGGAGCACTTCGGTCGGCTTTTGGCTGGGCGCTAGTTGGATCACGTTCATCTCCCCCTCCTTGACCGGTTGGCCTAGGCTCAACCGAAGCCAGCCCTCATCGTTCCCAACCGTGACCGGTGCTCCAGCGCCTGGCGCGACCGTCACTGGCGTCTTGCCCTGCATTAGCGCGATGAACTGCGCGATAATATGCTGCACATCGGGCGTCGTGGTAACCGTGAGCTTGTCGCCCTCGACTTTGGTTTCCAGCACTTTCGCCTTCACCTGCGTTTTTAGGAAATCGTCCAGTGCCTTGGCGCTGGCGGGCGGCAGTGTGTAGGTGGTGCGGGTGAGACTGATGACATCTCCGCCGTCGCGCGCTTCCATCAGCCGGGCCCGGATGGTGCGACGTTCGACTGCCTCAGCAGGCGGATGGACCGGCACGGGTGCTCCGGGGGCCGGCGTGGGCTGCGGCTTGGCGGACGGCGGAGCCGCCAGTTGGACCGGGACGACCAACACCCGCGGCTTCTCTTCCTCGTACGCGCGGAGCACCTTTTTCTGCTCGGGTGTGGTCGGCTGTACGATCGGCTTTTTCTCCCAACCAGGCTTGGCCGCGCGCATGGCCTGGATTTCTTTTAAGAGAGCTTGCAGCTGAGCTTCGAGTTTTTGAAGTTTCTGGTCGGCGTCGCTGTCCTTCGCCGTCCTGTATTGCAACTGGACTTCAACGGCCTTAGGTTTCGGTTGCGGTTCGCCGGGTTTGGCCGGTTTGGCTTCGTCCGTTTTCGCCTTTTTTTCAGCTTCGCTCATCAACCGGAGAAACAGGCGAGCTCTTTCGGCTGTCTTGGCGTCTTCTGCTTTTTCGGGCTTGGCATCGGCCGGTTTGGGTTCATCGGCCTTTTGCGGGGCGTTGGCCTTCTTCGCTGCCTCGGCCAGCGCCTCAGCCGCCTTGCGCAGTTCCTCTTTTTGTTGCATCAGCTTCTCTTTCGCTTCCTTTACTTCCGCTTCCGCTGCCTTCTGTAATTCTTCCTTGAGTCTTGCCACTTTTGCTTTCAATTCTTCGGGTTTCTCCGGCTTGCTCTCGGGCTTCGGCTCATCCGACTTGGCGTTCGGAACGATTTTGAATTCGAGCTCGATCTTCGGCTTCTTCTCGGCCGGCTTCGCTTCGGTTGGCTTCGGTTTCGGGTCGTCGGCTTTGGCTTTTTCGTCCGCGGCTTTGAGAACGCCCAGCAGTTTCAATGTGAGCGACTTGGCCGCGCCATCTTCCGACTTCTCGGTGGGC
>Ga0070732_10000384_pt1 | contig 29001 bp, 25 predicted proteins | sample Coa_R1_5_FD_66449 | JGI IMG/M metagenome (GOLD analysis project Ga0070732, IMG submission 66449) | Surface soil microbial communities from Centralia Pennsylvania, which are recovering from an underground coalmine fire - Coalmine... | ecosystem: Environmental > Terrestrial > Soil > Unclassified ... | reverse complement strand
TGGGAGCGTCACCGCATCATCGGTGGCGGCGTTCGAGTCCGAGTCGCCGACGCGCGCGGCGCCATTGACCGGTATCGCCGGCGCGTGGGGCATCACGTCGTTCACGCGCGACCCGGCCGCGACGGATGCCACGGCCGGCCCGACGTGGCGGCGCATTATCGTGGACGACGGCAGCATCGCGGTTCGCCTGAATGACGACGCGATGATGCGGTGTCGGCGCACGGCGACCGCCGATGCGTCGACGATCGCGTTTGCGTGCGCGAAGGGTCGAAGCGGCGAGATGCGCTGGACCCTGGCCGGCACGCGGCTGCAACTTGACGGCACGTTCGCCGGAGTGAAGATGAGCGTGTCCGCACGGCGGCTCGACGCGCGAGATTATCCATTGATGCGCGGCGGGTTCCACGTCATCTACGACCGCCAGTAGCGCTTTGTCTGCCGCGCGGCGACTCACGACACGCCGCGGCGCCTGAACACGACGGCGTTAGCGAGCACATAGTTGGCGAAGCCGCACGCAGCGATCGCCACGAGGTTCGCGGCGACGACGGGCATCGCGAGCCGCTGGACGAGCGCGACGGAAATCGCGACATTCCCGGCGACAGTCGTCAGGCCGTTTGCGGCCCCAAACTGCGCGAGCGCCTTACACGCGCGCCAACCGCGAATCCTCCGGTCGCGCCACGTCCAGCGGCGATGCCACTCGAAGTTGTGGGCCACGGCGGTCGCGACCGCCAGGGCCGTCGCGACTGGCACGGGCAGACCGGCGAGCGAAGACAGCGCCCAGAGACTCGCGAGTTGGACGACCATGCCAAGGCCGCTCACGAGGGCATAGCGCCTGAAGCGCATCAGGACTGCCTCGCCGGGGTCTCTGGGATCGGGTCCGCCTTGTAGAGCAGACGCACATGGCGCGCCGCCGATCCGAGGAACGTGCCGAAGAGACCGACTGAGCCGATGACGCCACTCAGGTCGAAGAGTCGCATCGTGTGTCCGGCGATCGTGGCGGTCGGATGACTGAGGAGCACGAGCGTGCCGATCGACAACAGGATGCGCAGCTCGGTCGGTCCGATCTTGAAGTAGCTCATGGTGAACGACCCGAGGCTGTAGGTCGCGAGGAACACCTCGACACATAGAACCAGGTAGGCCGAAAGCAGCATCAGCGCCACGGTCGGACTCATGTATCCCGAGAGGCCGAGACCGCCGAGCAGGGCCACCGCGCCGAGAGCATCCACCACGTGATCGACGTAGAAGCCGTACCGCGGCCGCTGCTGCCGCCGGACGCGGGCCAAGGTGCCGTCGAGGCTGTCTCCGAACCAGTTGAGGGCCAGGCAGACGACGGCAAGCCAAAGACCCGCGGGCGAGGCACGCGCCAGCCAAAAGGCACCACCAGCCCCGAGCATCGAGACAAGGGCGAGGCCCGTGAGGTGATCGGAATTGACCCGCGCGGGCATCCGGTGGGCCAGCCAAATCAGGCATCGTCTTTCAATCGGCGCGAGGAGGCTTGTGAGGGCGCGCGTGGAATCCCGGAAGGGACGAAGGTCAAGCGCAGAGCTCGGCGTCAGCGATGTCATGGCCATGGGTTGCCTCTTGTCCACCAATGCGACAAAGGGGCGGCGGCTAGCTCGTGAGCTCAGTGCCGCCGGTTCGACGCATTTCCAGATGGGCTCGGCGGACCCGGTCCCAGGCCTCAGGAGGATTGCCACATGTCAGACCCCGCCGCCCGTCATCGTCCGTCCCCGGCGCTCACCGCAATCGCGGTCGCCTTCGTCGTCGCGGGAGCCTCCGTGGGGGCCGCCACGCTCAAGCCCGAATCACTCGTCGGGTGGACCGCCTACGTCGCGGCGACGGAGAGGCGTCTGGCGAACGAGCGTGGCGTCTCGGCCCGGTTCCTCGGCGTCGACTTCGAGCAAGATGCGACCACACGGCGAGGGCAGATTCTGGCGGGCAAGGTTCTGATCGAGGAGGTGGCGCCCGCGACCGACAACGGCCGGTCCATCGACGTGGCGTCTGCCCTCGTCCACGACTGGCGCGGCGCCGTGTTCATTCCGGGCGTCTCGCTGGATCATCTGCTTTCCGGACTGCAGTCGGCCGTGCCGCCGCAAGACGACGTGCTGCAATCGTCGATCCTCGAGCGCACTCCAGAGTACTTGACCGTATTTCTGAGGTTGCGGCGCTCGAAGGTCGTGAGCGTCATCTACAACACCGAGCATCGCGTCCGGTTCGAGCGCATCTCACCGGCGCGCGCGGCGAGCGAAAGCACCGCGACAAAGATCGCCGAAGTGGCCGACGCGAACACGCCGAAGGAGCATGAGCTGACGAGTGACGACGACCATGGGTACCTGTGGCGCTGGAACGCGTACTGGCGTTACGAACAAGTCCAGGGCGGGGTGATCGCCGAATGCGAGTCGGTCAGCTTGAGCCGCGAGCTGCCGCTCACGTTGATCTTCTTGCGGCCGATCGTGAACGGCACCGCGCAAGAGTCCATGGCGCGGACGCTTCTCGCGGTCAAGAAGGCCTACCTGGGCGCGGGCGACTGATCCCCACCGGCGCGGGATCGGTGTCCGAAGGACGCGCGGGTCGTCGCTGGCTCGATGACGGCCGACGACACCCCGACCGCGACCGCCGCGGCCACGAGCAGCACGGCCATCCTCGCGTGCGTGGGCAGTGTCAGTGCCACGACTACGAGAAGCAGGGCCACGAGCGCGACGTCACCGGCTCGGATCCAGATGCCCGTCGACGCCCGCTGGGTTTCCCATTCCGACGGATAGGCCCGCACGGTGAACCAGAGATGGAGGCGCAGCGCGCTGGCCACGAGCGCGGCGACCAGCGCGGTCAGGAACAGGCTGAGGCCGGGCACGCCGCCAATCCACTCGCGCTCGAACCAGAGCGGAATGAGCAAGGCCACGTAGGCGGCGCTCGCCGCGGCTTGATGGAACTGCCACCACCAGAACGGCGACGTCGAAGAGGTGGGCCGTCGGGCGGCCCCATTCGGGCGGCCGGAGGCCAGGCCATCCCGGGCGCCCTCGAGCGCGTGCACCAGGCTGCGTGCCGACGCAAGCCGCGCGCGCGGATCCTTTTCCAGGCAGTTGCGAAGGATCGGATCGAGCCAGGCCGCCTCCGAGCCTCGGATGTCGCCCCGATGGCCGAGTGGCTGAGGCTCCGCCGTGAGGATGCGCGCGACGGTCAACATGGACGTGCGGCCCTCGAATGGATGCGCGCCGGTGGCCAACTCGTACGCGATGAGGCCCAGGGAGAACAGATCGGACCGCGCGTCGACCGGCTGTCCGCGAATCTGCTCAGGGGACATGTAGGCGGGCGTGCCGAGCACGGCGCCTTCTTCGGTCAGCCGCGACGGGCCGTCGGCTGTCTCGCGCATTTGGACAATACCGAAGTCGAGGATCTTCACGTCGCCCTCAGGTGTCCGCATGACGTTCTCGGGCTTCAAGTCACGATGGACGAGGCCGCGCTCGTGGGCCGCTGCCATGGGACGCGCGATCGCAAGCGTCGTCTCGATCACCCGCGGCATTGGCAATGGGCCGCCGCCGAGTTCCTCGCGGAGCGTGACGCCGGCGACATATTCGGTCGCGAGGTAGAGCTCGCCGTCGATCTCTTCCAGGGCGTACACGGTGGCGATGCCGGGGTGCACGAGCGATGCGGCGGCGCGCGCCTCGCGCCGCAGGCGTTCGCGGCGCGAGGTGTCGCCAGCGAACCTCGCCGCGACGGCCTTCAGGGCCACGGTCCGTCCCAGGCGTGAATCCTCCGCCAGATAGACCACACCCATGCCGCCCTGGCCGAGCAGACGGATGATTCGGTACGGACCGATGGATTCCGGCAGGACCGGAGGCACCGACACCGCCTCCGGCAGGGCCCGTGCCGGCGCGGGTGGCGGCTCCTCCAGAAACTCTGGGTCGGCCTCATGCGCCACCAACAAGGACTCGACTTCCGCCCGGAGTGCCGGGTCCTCGGCGTCGAGGACAGAGGCGCGTTCTTCAGCTGGCAGGGCCAGCACGCGATGAAACAGCGCATTGACGCGGGCCCATGTCATGGGTCTCGCCCCTTACGACAGCGCGCGCTTCAGAAACGCGCGCGCGATCGTCCAATGACGCTTGATGGTCGCCGGAGACAGGGACATGGCCTGGGCGGTTTCGTCCACGGACAGGCCACCGAAGTACCGCAGCTCGACGATCCTCGCCTGCTGGGGGTCGATCTCGGCGAGGCGTTCGAGTGCGGCGTCCAGGGCGACCAGATCGACGGCCGGCGTCTCCTCGGCCTGTTCGCCGAGCACGGCGTCATCGAGCGTCACCTGCACCTGACCGCCGCCGCGTTTGGACGCGCCACGCGCGCGGGCGCGCTCGACGAGCAGGCGGCGCATGGCGATGGCGGCGATGGCCTTGAAGTGCGTCCGATCGTTGAACACCGCGTGGTTGTCCTTGAGCAGCCGGAGATATGCCTCGTGGACCAGGTCCGTGGCCTGAACGCTCTTGGCGTGCTCGCGGCGGACATAGCGTCCAGCGATCCGGCGAAGCTCGGTGTAGACCTCCGCCGCCAGTCCCGCGATCGCGGGCGTGGCCGCGACACGGCTGCCGCGACCTTCCGATGAACGCGCGGGTGTCATTCCGCCGGCTCCAGGAAGAAGACTTTACTCGTGTTTGGCAGGCGTCCGCAGTGCGGCGAGCGTGAACGGACAGCGAGCCATGCCTTGTCGCTCCGCGGCATCGAGGACGCGCTCTGCTGAGTCGGCCAGCGACCGCCAGCGCTCGAGACCTTCGGCTTGGTGCAGATCCCGCGCGACGGCCTCGAAGAGCGTCAGGGACGACACCATCTTCCGGGCATCGAGTGCCGAGCCCATGAGGTCCTCGAGTCGACGGCCCTGCGACAGGTGCTCTTCGACCGCGCTCGCCATCGTGATCAGTCGAGCGCAAAGCAGCGGATCGCGAAGGTACCCGCTGGCTTCGGCGACATCGCGAATGGCGTACGTGCGTGACGTCGACGAGACGCCGAGGCCGGCCAACTGCGGGAAGATGAACCAAATCCAATGGCCGCGCTTACGTCCGGTCTGAATCTCAGCCAGTGCGGCCTCGAAGCCGGAGTGTCGGTCATCTTGCGCCGCTCGAAAGCGTTCCAGCCCGGCTGCGTTACCCAACGTTGTCCGACGCGTCAATTCGTCGTACATGGGATACCTCCTCCGGTCGATCAATTACTATGCCTCGCAGTCACGGAGCGGCTGTGCTTTCGACGCCAATAACTGCGGGCCGCGTACCAACCCCGCGCGGGCCGCGCCAATGGCGATTTCCGCGGCGGCCGTGGCGATCGCCTGAAATATTCCGCATCAGACTCGGGGTCTGGCGGGGCTCAGCGGGCGGGGCGCATCGGGGCGCGATAGGATTTGCCGGCGCGGAACAGCCTGAGGTGCGTCTGAAGCTGGGCGACGATGTCGGCTGAGGCCATGGCGTCGACCAGTTGCAGCGCCTTTTCCTCGGTCGCCACCGCCTCGCTGAAACGCCCCGCCGAGGCGTAGGCCAGCCCCAGGGTGTCGAGCCGCCGCCCGTCCCGGTAGGCTGTCAGGGCGCACGCTCGTTCCGCCTCGCTCAGGGCCCGATTCGGATCGCCGCCGTCGGACGGTGCACGCGTGGCCAGAATTCGCGCCAGCGCGTCGTGGGGCTCGTCCAGGTCCGGCCTGAGCCTCACGGCCTGTTGGAGCTCATCCACCGCCTGGGCCACGTCGTTCAGATTCAGCAGCGCGAGGCCCAGCCCGTAGTGGGCCTCGGCATCGGCAGGCGCCAGCTCGGTCACCCGCACGTAGTACCTCCGGGCGTCAGCATCTTCACTGCCGAGGAGGAGCCGCCCCAGCCGCTTGTACTGAGAGACGAGGTTCTCGCGCGCCAGCACGTAATCCGGCTTGATCGCCAGCGCCCGTTCGAAGTTGGCGAAGGCGTCCTCGTCCTGGCCGAGGTGGCTGAGCATCAGCCCGAGGTTGTTGTAGACCTGAAAGTCGTCCGGCTTGAGCTCGACGGCCGCTTGGTAGTGCTCGACCGCTTCCCGTTCCCGTCCCTGATTGGCCAACCAGTTGCCGAGGCTGTGGTGCGCGAGCCAGCTGCCAGGATTCCGGCTCAGCACGTCTTCCCACAGGGTCTCGATGTCGTGGTAAACGCGAGCTTGCCTGTAGGTCAAGGCGCCCAGGCATCCGAGCAGCGCCAGCGACACGGCCGTCACTGCAGTCCGCGGTATCCCGCGTCTCTCCGCAGCCGCGAGCAGGGCGCCCATTCCTGCGGCGGGCGCAATCATCGCCGCGTACTGCCAATGGTCGGCCACCAGCGAGTAGCGCATGAAATAGATGTTCGCGAAGCCCAACACTGGCAGCAGCAACGCGACGTAGCAGCACAGCACCATGAAAGGCCCACGGCTCCAGCGGCGGCGCTGCCACCCCGCCACGACCGTCGCACAGAGCAAGGCGACATCGGGCACGAACGACCGCGGGTTTCCGCCGTCGATAGTCCACCGCGTGTAGACGAACGACAGGTTCAAGGGCCAGATTAGCTTGTAGAAATAGAACCCCACGCACCATCCGGCTCCGGCGAGTCGCGCCAACGGGCTGTCGGTCCGAGGTATCTCCCATGGCTGACCCTCTTTCTGCATCGCCACCTCGACGCAGGCCATCACCACCCCGATGACTAGAAACGGGAGCATGCGCCGCACGTCGTGCCTGTCGATTCGTCCGCGCCGCCACCAGGCCAGAGCCAGCAACACGGCAGGGAGCGTGACGCCTATGCCTTTGGCGAGCGTCGATAGCGCGAACGCTCCCACGGCGAGGGCGTACATTCCTCGTTCGCCCGTGTCCTCATGGCGCAGATAGAGCCAAGTGGCCAGGAGCACCAGGAACAACGACAGGACGTTCTTGAGCTGCGCTACCCAGGCGACACTCTCGACATTGACGGGGTGCAACGCGAAGATCGCCGCGCCGAGCAGCGCGCCCCAGCCTGGAACGCGCAGACGTGACAACACTCGCCAGACCAGCAACGCGCATCCGGCGTGCAGGAGGATGTTGACGAGGTGAAAGCCCATCGGATGGGCGATGCCCCACAGCGTGTTCTCCAGCCAATAGGTGCTGAAGGTCAGCGGCCAGTAGTTGATGTACGTCCCCGGCACCCAGATTCTGGCCAGGCCGCCCGGCTGCAGCACCGGGTTGTTGAGCAGGTGCAGGTCGTCGTCCCAGACATAGCCGGCGCGGAGTGCCGGTAGGTATGCGATGCATGTCGCCACCACCAGCAAAAGCCCAAGGAGCGCCTGGTTCGACCGTGAGCCGTACGGTGATGCCATCGCGCTCGGCGGGGTGAGGGACGACATGCGGGGTGCTCGAGCGGTCGCGAGGGTCCACGCCATCATTGCAGCCGACACGCAGGCGAGCGCGTCGTGCTACTGGCTCTGTGGAGTTGACTCTACTCGCGTTTGAGATCCCGAGAGGATAGCATCAGGAGAAATCGGCTCTTCGCCGGTGCGGTCATTTTTGTGTCACCGCCGCGGGTCCAGAACGCTCTGAACATGCCCGGCGTCGCGTTCGTCTCTTCCTGGATGGAGGTTCGGATCATGTCACGACGCTTTCTGCTCACGGTGCCGGTGCTGGTGGGTCTCGCTGCCGTCGTCGCACCCGCCCTGCCCCGCGCCCAGGCGCTCACGGCCGACGACATCGCCACGAAGTATGTGGTGGCGATCGGCGGAGCTGACGCGCTTGCCAAGGTCACGTCGCGGCGGGCGACGGGCACCGTCACCATCTCGACGCCGGGCGGCGACATCTCAGGGCCGATCGAGGTGCTCTCGAAAGCGCCCAACAAGACGCGCGCCGCGATGACGCTTGACCTGTCGGCGATGGGTGCGGGCTCCGTCGATATCGTCCAGCGCTTCGACGGCACGGCGGGCATGATGTCGAACTCGATGCAAGGCGATATGGAGATCACCGGATCGCAGCTCGAGAACATGCGCAACGGCCTTTTCCCCACGCCGTTCCTGCACTACAAGGAGAACGGCACGGTGCTCACACTCCTGCCGAAGGACACGATCGATGGCAAGTCGGTGCTGGCCGTGCTGGCCACCCCGAAGGCCGGTCCGGCGGTGACCGTCTATTTCGATCCCGACACGTTCCTGGTCGTGCGCACCGTCGTGCGGATCAACTCGGCACAGCTCGGCGGCGACGTAGACCAGTATTCCGATCCGTCCGACTATCGCGACGTCTCCGGCGTGAAAGTGCCCTTCAGAGTCGTGAACTCAGGCGCCGGGCAGACAGTCACGATCATCTTCAGCAAGGTCGAGCACAACGTGCCACTCGACGACAGCGTGTTCGCGAGGTAGGCGCGGCTGTCGTCTCTCGGATCGCCGGCCGCGCGTGGTTCAACGGCTGCGGGTGATCGCGTTAGTGATGATCTTTCTGTCGTTCGTTCAACTCGAGCCGAAAAATTCGATTGGTCACGCAGCGTTCGACGGCTGCCCGGATGCGATGAACGCGCGTCCGTAAGGCGCCAATTGGGATCCCGAGGGAGGCCGCCAGTTGCTGCCGCCGGGCAATCTGGCCCGGTCGGGCGTGATAGGCGAGCAAGAGCGACCGCGTCCGAGGCGGCAGACAATTCAGACAGGCCTCAAGACACGCGAGCGTGCGGTCGAGCTCCTCGCGCTCCTGCTCCGCCTCATCCCGGCTCTGCGCCACCGCACTGGCCACCGAGTCGAACACCTGCCTTTGCCGGGCGCGCTCCCGCGCGTGCTCGCGAAGCAGGTTGAGGGCCACACCGTGGAAGTACTGATAGGGATCTGCCACGCTGATGTCCAAGCCGTCGGCCAGGCGTCTGGCCACGCGGTCGATCGTGCGATCGGCGTACTCCTCGGGGGCTGTACACCCGCGCCAGGCGAAGAGCTTCACCAGGCGGCTTCGCACATCCTCGTAGCGCGCTGCCGCCAAGTCGCGATCCCGGTCCAGGAACCGCAACAAGCCGGTAAAGGCCTCCGCGTCGAGGGACCAGGCCGCCGCCGACCGGCCAATTGTCCGGCGGATCGGAGGGGATACATGCGCGGCCTCGCTGGGGTGTGGTCTTTCGGAGACGGTTAGCATAGGATTCCCTGTCGCCACGGGACGCTGCCCGTCATGCGACGAACCGTAAACGGTCGCCTGGCGGAAGTCCTTTGCGCGGGTTGAATTTTTCTTGAAATCGTCCTGAAGAGCGGTCATGAGCGGCTCCCCGCACGACGCCTTCGAGTTCGGGCCATACCGGCTCGACCTGGCGGAGCGCCAGCTCCGACGTGGGACGGCCGTCATCCGCCTCACTCCGAAAGCCTTCGACACGTTGGCCTTCCTGGTGCAGCGTCCAGGTCACCTGGTGAGCAAGGACGACCTAATCCAGGGCCTCTGGCCCGACGCCCATGTCGAAGAGAACAACGTCGCCCACTACATCTCCGTGCTTCGCCGGGTCCTCGAGGATGGCCTCGACGACAAGGCCTACATCGAAACGTTGCCGCGCGTGGGGTACCGCTTCGTGGCACACGTCCGTAAGGTCCAGAGCGAAGCACCGAACGGTGCGGCGCTCGTCTCAGCGGACCGCGCAGAACCGGCGGTCGACGAAGCCGGTCGGACCGCCACTCGCGAAGCGCCCACCGTTCGCACACGAAGCGAGGGCGCGCGGGGCACGTGGCACCGCGGCTGGGCGTTCGCATTAGTAGGCGCCGTCACCGTCTTCGGCGGTTGGGCGGCGACCCGGTCGCTTCGCTGGGGTGGACGCGAGCCAGTCCTCGAAACCGTCGCGGTGCTGCCATTTGCCGTGACGCCCGCGAATGCGCAAGGGCCGGCGCTCGGTCTCACGTTTGCCAGCGTCCTCCGCGAGCAGTTGGCCGCTTCGACGCCAGGCCACACGCTGCCCATTACGGCGGCCTATCGATACGTGGGCGTAGGCGCGGGGACCACGGTTGTCCAGGCCGGACTCGACCTCAACGCCGGCGCTGTGATATCCGGCGAACTGCAGAGAAAGGACGCCACCGCGGTCGAGCAGACGACCAGGGTGGTGCGCGTGGCGGACGGGCGCGAGCTGTGGTCAGACACCCGCGAGATCGACGTCGGTCAGCTCTCCGACGCCGAGGCGCCCGTCGTGGCCGCGATGCGAGAGGCCGTCGGATGGACCCGTCTGGGTCAGGCCGACAGCCCTGAGAGCGGACGCGCCACATCCTTCGAAGCGCGGCAAGCCTACGTGATGGGCCGCTACCTATGGACCACGCGGACGGCCGATGGCCTTTTCCGGAGCATCCAAATGCTCGAGCGCGCGGTCGAGCTCGCGCCACGGAACGCCGTGTTCCATGCAGGCCTGGCCGACGCGCTCGCCTTCGACCTCGCTCGCTGGCGCGAGGCGGAACGGGAGGCACACGTCGCGCTGCAGCTCGACCCCAGCGTCGGCGAAGCTCACGCGTCGCGCGGATTTGTCCGTCTGTTCTGGGAGCGCGACGGCGAAGCGGCGGCCACCGAACTCAAGCAGGCGATCGCACTCCGTCCGGAGTACGCGACGGCTCATCAGTGGTACGCCCTGGCACTCGGGGCGCACGGCGACTTTGCGGCAGCCGAAGCGGAGATCCACGAAGCGCGTCAAATCGATCCCTTCTCGTTGCCCATCCTGACCGATGAGTGCCACCTCCTGTACTTGAACCACCACTTCGATCGAGCCGAGACCGCCTGCCGAGACGTCATCCGAATCGATCCCGGTTTCCTGGCGGCGCACGCAGTGCTCCTCGAGATCGACGAGCAAACCGGCAAGGGTGCCGAGGCCGTGGACGAGTATTTCCACTGGCAGGCGTTGCGCGGCGCTCCGTCAATTGTCTCAGCCGACGAGTTGCGCGGGCAGTTCGCCCGAGCCGGGTTACCGGGCTTTTGGCGCGCGGAAATTGCTGCCCTCGAACGACTCACCCCGTCCACGTATGCGGATCCGCTGCGACTCGCGCAGGACTACGCCCATCTTGGCAACAGGGAAGCGGCATTGGCGTCCCTAGATCACGTCGCCGCGATGTCCGACTTGGATTCGCTCTTTGTCTGGTTCGACCCCGTGTTCGACGGCCTCCACTCCGATCGCCGTTTCGACGCCATCGGCACTCGGATCCTCGCGCCCGATCCCGCCATGGCGCCCACTCGCGCGCGATAGTCGCCGAGGCGCCTACTCCCGCAGCGCGTCGATCGGCGAAATGGAGGCGGCCAGTCGGGCTGGGTAGATGCCCGCCATCAGGGCGACGGCGAGTGCGAGCGTAAGCGCGAACGCGACGGTGCTGCCGGAGATCGCGACCGGCCAGCCGGCGAGGCGGGCCGAGGCCCAGGCGGCGAGCGCCCCGGCGGGAAGACCGATCGCACCGCCGGCGACGCCGAGCGCCGCAGCCTCGCCAGCAAACTGCATCAACACGGACCGCCGGCTGGCGCCGACGGCTCGCCGCACGCCAACTTCCTGCGTCCGCTCCGTGACCGATGCCACCATGATGTTCATGATGCCGATGCCGCTAATGAGGAGTGCGAGAAGGCCAATCGAGAGCACGAGGACGTGCGAACTGCGCTCCGCACGGAGTCGCGCCTCGAGGAGCTCGCGCGGCACGACGAGATCGTAGGCGGGGTCGCCGCCGTCGCGCCGGTCCGCGAGGAGACGCGACACTTCTTTGGCAGCGAGCGACGGGTCGTCTCCTCCTGGTAGGCGGATGACGATCTCCGTCGCCGCATCGCCGCGGTCGCCGGACCCGAGCGAGACGTCGAGCGTCTCGAAGGGAACGAAGAGCGTGTCATCTGGGCTCGGATGCTGAAGGGACGACCGGAGTCCATGCGCGGCCGTCGCGAGGACGCCGATGATCGTACGCCACTCGCCGACCGCCAGGACGCGCTGGCCCATCGGGTCCGATGTGCCAAAGAGCGCGCTAGCGAGGCTGTCACCGACGATCGCGCATTCACGCTGCGCGTCGGTGGGAGCAAACCACCGACCCCGCGCAACGTCCGCGTTGGTCGCCGCCCGCCAGTCCGATGTCACGCCGGCCACCGCGGCCCCAACCGCTTGCGGCCCATTGGCGACCGAGTCCTGAACCAGACGCAGGGCCGACACGCGGGATCCGGGAAAGCGCGTCTGAAACGTCCGGGCGTCCGAGAGCCAGAGAAGCGGCGCCAGCCGTACGTCCTTCGCGCCGGTGCGCTCGTGCGCCCGCACAATCACGTTGTCGGTACCGAGGGCGCCGATGTCCGCCATCGCCTGGCGACGCGATCCGTCGCCCACGGCGAGCGCCGCCACGATCGTCGCGACGCCGGCGATGATGCCCGTCATCGCCAGCGTCGCCCGCAGCCGGTTGGCCGACAGGCTCTCGGCGACTTCGCGCAGGAGATCACGGCCGGTCATGACCATAGTTCGGGATCTGGGCAGGATCGACCAGGCGCACGACCTCTCCGAGTCGCAGCCCGCTGGCGACAGCCGCGACCAAGTCGTTGCGGCCTGCCACGCGGACCGTGCGCGTGGTCACCTGCCGGCCACTCACCACCTCACAGGCCACCGATCCATCCGGACGCTCGACCAGCGCCTGGACCGGCACGACGAGCGCCCGCTCGATCTCGGCGACCTCGATCTCGACGCGGGCGGTCATGCCTGTCCGAAGGCGCGGGTCGGGCTGGATCACGGTCACCGTGACGGGAAAGAACTTGGCGCCGGCTCGCGTCACGTCTTCTTGGGCGAGCGCGCCAACCAGACCCACGGTCGCCCGGAGGCGCAGATCTGGATAGGCGTCCACGGTGACAGCCACCGGCGCCCCCGGGGCGACCTTGTGCAAGTCGATCTCCCGGATCCGCGATTCGACGACGACCTGGGTCGAGTCGGGCACGGCGACGATCGGCTGGTTCGGCCAGACCTCGTCGCCGGGCTGGGGCTTGCGTCGCTCGGTGCCGAAGAAGAGCTCCTGATAGACGACGAGTCCCGTCGATGACGATCGAACCACCGTGCGCGCGACGTCATCGCGTGCGTGGGCCAGCCGCGCGCGCGCCTCGGCCAGATGACTTTCCGCCAACGCGCGGGCGGCCTGGCGCTGGACCAGTCGTGAGGCCGCAGTGGCTTCGGCGCCGCTCAGATTCCGGCTGGCCGCCGAGACGTCGGCCTTGGACTTGTCGAGGGCCGCCGGCTGCTCGAAGGTCCGCAGTGTGTCGAGCTTGAGCCGCGCGACCCGATCGCGGTCTTCCGCTTGCCGCGTCGCCAGCGCGGCCCGATCCGCCTCGAGCCGCGTGACGAATCCCTTGTCGAGGAGCGCCTGCATGTCGCTCTCGGCCGCTCGGGCGCGGGCCAGTTCTCGCGTCGCGTCGTTCACGGCGGTCTCGGCCTCGGCGAGTGCCACGGGCCCTCTGCCGTCGCGCACATTGGCGAGGGCCGCCTCAGCTTCGCTCACGTCGTCGCGGGCCGCCTCGGTCTCGACCGTCGATCGCAACTGCTCCTGCCGGAGATCCTCGGTCGCCCGAAGCAGTTCCGCTTCGGCTTGGGCGACGCCAGTCGCCTCTCGGACCGCCGCTTCTTCAAACGGCGTGGCATCGAAGCGGACGACCTCATCACCCGGTTGAACGGCGGTGCCCTCGGGCACGAGGGTCAGGATCTTGGCCTGGACACCGGCAATCGTGGAGCCGTACGACATCAGGCGCGCCGAACTGACCGCGCCCCGAGCGACGAGAACGTCGCGGAAGGGCGCCTCGGTCACAACGGCCGTCGGGGCCGAAGGCGAGGGGTGCGCGGGCCAGACCTGGGCCGCCGTCAACGCCAGCGCGGCGAGGCTCGCCGAGGTGAGACCCAGGCGGCGGGTACTCGGCCCGATCCGTTCCGGAACCGGCAAACGTGGATTCATGGCCATTGCCCGTCACGCAGGATGCCGGCCGCGCGCCGCAGATCGAGTGCGAGGGCGGTTCGCTCGAGCTCGGCGCCAATGAGCGCGGTCTGGGCCTCGAGGAGGTTGCCCTCGGCGGCCACCACGTCCAGGGTGTCGCCCAGGCCTCGCTCCAGTCGCATCTCGGCGAGCGCCCGCTCGCGCTCCGCGAGATCGACCGCGCCGCGCTCGATGCCGACCGTGGCAATCGCCGCCTGCCAGAACCGGTAGGTGCGGCGCACATCGGCTTCGATCTGTCGGGCCGAGTCCATCGCGGCTCGCTCGGCTGCCCCGGACGCCACCCGCGCGGTGCCGACCGCAGCGGCGCCGGCCGCGCGGTCGATCGAATAGGTACTGCCCAACCCGACGTGCCAGCCGCTCGTGAGCGGTCCGATGGAGCCCGCGCCGGGCACGTTGAGGCTCCGCTGGGTGTACCCCAAGTCGAGCGTGAGCGGCGGCAGCAGGTTGGATTGAGCCACGTCGGCCGCTCGTGCGGCATCAGTGACCTTGTCTCTGGCCTCGATGACCTCCGTTCGGTTCGCAAGGGCCATTCGGACCAAGTCCTCCAGGGTCGCGGGTAAGGGCGCGAGGGCGGCTTCGAGTTCTGTCAGATCGATCTCGGTTTCGATCGCAATGGGTCCACCGAGCGGTCGACCGAGGATGAGCGCGAGGTTGTCTTGGGCCTCGGCGAGTGCGCCCTCGGCTTCAGCGACCGCGGCCGCCACGTGTGACTCCTGGAGCTCGGACCGCAGCACATCGAGTTGCGTCGCGAGCCCGACGCCCGTCCGAGCTTTCGAAGCCGCGGTGAGCGAGGTCGCCCGCGAAGCGGCCGCGCGGGCCACCGTGGCGACGCGCTCGGCCTTGACGACCGCGAAGTACCGCCGCGTGACGTCGACGATGAGCGCAGCGTGAGCGCTCTTGAGTTCCCGATCAGCCGTGATCCGGGCCCGGCCCGCGTCCACCAGGCCTGCCATTGCGGTGCGTCCGAATCCCTGCAGGAGCGGCTGCGAGAATCCGACCGAGTACTGCGTGCTCCGGACGGCCGTGGCCGCCTCCCCGACTGAAAACGTCTGAGCGTTCACAAAGAGCTGCCCACCGGTCGTCAGGTTCTTGGCCACCGTGACCCCAGCCGATCGCAGATCGCCTGCGATGGGGTCAGTGGTCGTCGTCATCGACGGCGTGATCTTGGTGGCAAACGCGGACGCGGCGACGCGCTGCCGGATTTCAGCAAGCGTCACCGTGTCCACGTGCGGAGCGAGCGCCGGGCTGTGCTCGAGCGCCTCGGTGATGGCCGCGGCGAGCGAGAGGCGCGAACTCACCGTCTCTTGCGCCGCGGCCGGCAGGCTGACGGCCAAGCACGTCGTGGCCGCGAGCCAGGACCGACCAGCCCCTTGCAGCACCATCGGTCCGCCTTACAGGTGGAAGGTTCCGGTCACGTTGTATGTGACCGGGCATGACCCAGTGGCGGAGATCGTGCCAGTGACGGTCACCGTTGTGTTGTCGGAACTGACCTGGAAGGTCAGGTCCACGGCGATCGTTCCACTGGAACCGGTGAAGTGAAACGCGCTGCTCGACGGGGATGAGACCGATCCCGGTACCGTGGCGCCGGAGACGCCGGGCAGTAGCTGGGTAATCAGCGCGATGGTGCTGGTTGCGGTGCCACTGAACGTGATGCTTCCGGACTCGGTCGGTGGGCCGCAGGTGGTTGAGCCGGACGCGAACGTGCCCGTGAGGGACACGGACCTATTGACCACGGTGTTCTCCGACGGCGCCGTCGATCCGGGTGTGGTCGAGCCGCTGCTACTGCTGCCGCCCGCCTCGGCCGCCACGACTACGCCCGCGGCAATCGCGCCACCGATGATGCCTATTCCGAGCGGCGTCTTGTAGAACGGCGCCTCGCCGTTCGTGCCGGTGTCGGCAACGGCCAAGGTGACATCAATCGTGAAGTTCTTCCCCCACAGGACGCCCATCAGCTTCAGGTGCCTCTTCGTGCAACCTGGCGGCATCGGCGCGGTGGGGTCCTGGCCCTGAGGCCACAGGCCGAGCTGGAGCTGGGCGTCCTGGGGACACTGGATGACTACAACCACCAGCGGCTTGCCCGCCAGAAACGGATCGACGCCGGGGTTGTAGGACAGCGTGCCATTTGGTCCGGTCGTGCCGATCGGCACTGTCGAAGTGAGGTCCGCCTGGCCGCCGCTGACATTGGCGACTTGGGAGCCGGTCAGGCCGGTGACGGTGATGGTGAGCGTCGCCTGGCGCGGCGCTGAAGAGGCGTGCAGGGCCGTCGCCAGGAACGTTGCGATGGCGGCCGCGGTGAGCTGGGGAAGAATTCGACGCATGTTCACGTCCTCCTGGGGCCATCGGTGTGCGGACGACGGCCTGTTGCTAATGACCAATGCGCGCAGGGCAAAAACGTTTCACGGCGGGTCGTTCGGATCGTCCGGATCACTTGCGCCGGAGAGTGAGGCCGCGGCGATGGCCGCCAAGGCTTGCGCGAACATCAGGCGTGCGCGATCAGACAGGGTTCGGAGATGCCTGGCCTCGAAGGCGCGCTGGTCGGCGGGCGGCAGGTCGCCGCTGGCGTAGAGGAACCGGAGCTCGTCCTCCAACGCGACAAGCTCGGCAAAGGCGGTTCCGTCTTTGCGCAGACATGCCCGCTCGATCGCCTCACGCTCGTCGATCGGGAGTCTTCCTAGCAGGAACCGCACCAGGCGGTCGTCGGTCGTGTCGATCGGAGCCAGACTCGTCTCCCGCCGCTATGTCGATTTAGCCGAAGCGTGTCAGCGGCGTGTCGTGGTGTCCTGCGCCGGTTCGGCCACTCACCGGGCCTTGGCGGCCTCGGTCAGCACGCGCGAGACCGCCGCCCACCACTGGGGAACGCTGGCCCGGATCTGGGCTTCGACCGTGGCATTCCACGGTTGACGGGCGGCCAGGATGTTCGTCTTCGCATGGGCCGGGAACTCGCGCGCGAAGTCGTCGGCCGAGAACTTCTGGGCCACGGTCCAGATCGACCACTGCCGCAGGATGTTGTAGAACGTCTTCGGATCCATCGTGGGCGTGAACGCCTGCTGACGTTCGAGTGCCTCCTCGGTTCGGAGGACCCGCCTGAGCTCCGCCTGTGCCATTTGCGTCTTCGTGTCGGCCAGACGATAGATCGTGCCCTGGGCTGGCGGCAGCTTCGTGTACTCGCCGCAGTACCCGGACAGGCGCGCGACGGTCGGCGCCGGCGCGTTGGGGCCGCGCGCCTTGACGGCGTTCTCCCATTCCTTCCTGGCGCGATCCTGGCGATCGCGGCCCACCGCCTCGAGGACCACGGCGTCCGCCTCGATCGACGCATCATTTTCGTCGTCGTTGATGAAGTGCGCATCGAACGTGTCGCCCGTAGCGGTGCCCAGGCTGACGAAGACGGCCTGCAGCGGCGACCCGGATGAGGCCTGCTGCCGTTCCGCCGCAAACACGCGGGGCTCGATGAGGTTGAGCCAGGACGTGAGCGGACCGAGCGGTCGCATCGGCGACACACCTGGCACGGTGGTTTCCGTGATGATCACGATGATGACCTGCACGACCGCGTCCGCCGGACCCGTGTCGAGGTTCATCGCCTGCGGTGGCATGCCCCAGGTGCCGGCGCCGCCCGAGTTGCCCACGCCAGTGGAGCCGGTGCCACTCGTGCCTGTGCCGCTTGTGTCCGTGCCGCCCGTGCCCGTACCACTTGTGCCACTGGCACCCGTGCCCGCGCCGGCGCCCCCGGTCGTATCGCTGCCGGTTGTGGCGCCGTAGCGGTAGTCGAACCTGAGCTTTCTATCAAGTTTGTAGTCCGGTTGGATGTTGAAGCTGTTGGTGCCCTTCGGGTCGTTGCAGTCGATCACCGGCGGTTCGGGGCTGCGAATCTTCACGAGCTTCTGCTGAAGGGCATCGAGCGAAGCCTCCTCGGCAGCGGCCCAGTCGGCCTCCTTCTTCAGCGCGGCGAGCGTTGCCTCGCTGCCCTGCGGGCCGGCGCCAGCCCCCGCGGGATACATTGCAAAGTACACGTCGCCGCTGTAGTCGCGCACACTGGTTTCCGCAGCCTGGATGGCGTTCCAGAGGGTGTTCCAGTCCTTGAGCCACTTGTCCCTATCTGCCTCCGAGCAAAAATGATCTGGTCTTTTCGGCAATTCGAAGTTCGGCACGCTCGGCTGGTGCAGTCCCTTGGGAAGCGCGGCCCCTCCCCCGCTGTCCTTTGCGGTTCCGCCTGTGCCGGTCCCACCCGGGCCACTCCCACCAGTGACGCTCCCGGTGCCACGGCCTCCGGCTCCACTTCCGGCCCCTGCACCCCCCGCTCCTGCACCCCCTGCTCCTGCACCGCCGGCGCCGGAGCCCCTGTCGTCGCTGCGACCAGGTGGAGGTGGCGGCTTCTCGGTGGTATCAGGGCAACCGGCCTTACTCGCCTTCCACTCCTTCAGCTTGAGGTCGAGCGCGGCGCGCGGCCCACCCAGGATGTCCTTGGACGGGCCGTCCCAGAAGTGCAGGTTCGTCGGGTTGGTCTGGCCGATCCACAGGTCACGACCTACAGGGGTCTTGGCGACGTTGGTCACCCCGGCACGGAACTCATCGAATGCTTGCTGGAGGGCGGTGTATTGGGACTCGAGGTTCTGCAATTCGGCGAATGCCTCGGTGCGCGCAGACGGGGGGCAATAGACGGGCTTGATGTCCAGGGCGTCGATCCGGGTGAGGAGCTGTACGGATTGCTGCTCCAATTGCGTCATGCCGTCGTCGTAATTGCGCCGGGCGCCTTGCCCACCCGCTTCGATCACGGTCGTCGTCGCGGGGCTAGCTACGCCCGTCGATCCCTCACCGGGAAGGATCAGCCACGCACCGAGGAGAAGCGCGAGGGTGCAGAAGAATCTCAGGGGTGGCTGCCGCATGACACTCCTTCGGCCAGCTCGACGCGTGCGGCGCGCAGGCCAACGACCCGAGGAGGCTCCTCGGGCCCTTCACACTCTGAATGAGAGAGTTCGAGAAACATTACGCGTGGAGTCAGGCTGGCATCAACGGCTCGAGCATGTCAGATGGCGGAGAGGGTGGAATCGGAGCACCGGTGCGAACGTGCTAGCCTGATCCGACAGCAGCACCTGGAGAGTCGACATGCCGAACCTACCGCTGACGTTCACGTATTACATCGCCGCGCCGGTGGAAGAGGTCTGGAAGGGGTTCGTGTCGAAGGAGGCGAACCGGCAAATCTTCATGGGCGCGGACTTCGACGTGGACTTGAGAGTTGGCGGCGCGATGACCTGGTCGGGACCTGGAAAGAACGGCACGCCGACGCGGTATGTGACCGGTGAGGTGCTGCGCGTCGAACCGCTGAAGCTGCTCGAATACAGATTCGGCATGGGCGATGGAGCGGTCATGTCGAGAGTGAAGGTGGAGCTAACCCCAGAGTCGGAGGCGGTGAAGGTTGTCGTGACGAACGACGGGTTCCAGGACAACGATCCGGCGTACGCCCAGAATGCGGACGGATGGCCGCGGATTCTCTCTCGGTTGAAGACGCTGCTCGAGACGGGGAAGACGTTCCGGCCGCATTAGCACGTTGGCGGCGTCGGCCGGGCGAGTTGGCCACGTCCACCGCGCTCGCAGACGCGACGCCTGATCGAGGATCGTGGTCCGCTGTTGGCGTCCCGACGTGCGCGCCTGCACATCAGCGCGAGGTCGCCGACGTGATGACCCAGACGCCCTTGACCTGCCGGAATTGAAAATTCCATTTGCGCGCGTCGACATGCTCAGTCCGCTTGCCGACGCTGGGGATGTACAACGCCGTACCCGTGCACGAGGCCTCGGCGACAGGCCCTGTCGCGTGGATCGCGCACGAATCGAATTGCAGCGACTGTTCCTCGAGCTGTTCGAACGCCTTGCTCAATGCCTTCGTGTTCGCTCCCGGCCACACGTCGGCGACCGCGTCCGCGTCGCGGTGGTCGTAGGCGAGCCGGTACGCGTCGAGCACCGCGCGAATCGGAGCTTCCGCGCTCGGCGGGTTGACCGGTGGATTGGCGGACGCGTCAATCGCTGCGGTCGCGGGCACTGCGGTCGCGGGTGCCGCGTTCACAGGCAGAGCGCTCACCGGCGGCACGCTCACGGCCGCGGGCGCCGGATCGGCCGGCTGTGACGGTGGCCGGTCAGTCGCTTTCGGAGCAGGCACCGTGGCGACCGAGCCGGCGACCGGTAGCCCGGTCGCAAGATCGGCCGTAACGCCCGGCGTCGATGCCGGCGGCGACGGATCCGCTGGTTGATGCGCCACTCGTGCCGAGGCCGACGACGCTGCGGCGGAAGCGGCCTTCCTCGGACGCGGCGCGACGAGGCTCGGCCGATCGTCGGGAACAGTCGGTGGCTGCGATGTCCTGCTCGCGAGATCGGAAAGAGGTGCCGGCCTCGATAACTCTGTTGAGGGCACCGTTGAGCGCGGCGGCGGCACCTTGCTCGACAAGGGCGGCAACGACGGCTCAAGGGACGTCGCATCGGGTTTCGCGCGCGAGGCGACGTCAGCGTCCTGAGGTGACGTCCGCGGCGTCGCCGGCACCCGTCGAGCGATCGCGAGACCGGAGGCGATGCCGACCGCGATGCACAGGCCCCCAGCAACAATCGCCACGCTTGTCTTGAACACCAGTCGGCGAGGTGGCGGCCACGCGCGCGGCGGCAGCAGGTCGGGCATCGGCACCTCGGGATCCTCGGGAGGGACCTCCGTCGGCCAGTCCTTGGACCAGTCTCCTTCTTCGTCGCCGCTTACAGACCCCCGCGGCTCGGCCGGCGTCAGCGGCCGGGTGGCAACCCCCTGAAGGTCCGGCGAATCCTCGGACGGAAACAACGCGTCGAAGTCGGGCTCGCGCATGCCGGTTACCTGCCGAACGAGTCGTCCAGCGTTATCGTCGGCACCCAGCGGGCGTTCAGACCGCCCGACGTCACCGGACGGAGCACGTTCGCGCTGAGCAGCCAACGCCCGCCGATGTTCCAGCGAAGGCCGGCGACCACCGAGACCTGCGACGTGCTGCGATCGGTCCCCGTCAACCGGATCGTGTCGACCCCGACGACGCCGGGCTGTGGTGTCGTGACATAGACGAGATCGCCGGCCGACGCCAGGCGCCGGCCGACGACCTCACCGACGATCGTGACTCGCCGGCTCGCGGCCACGGTGGCTGCGCCGCCATAGTCGAGTTCGTTCGAGATGCCGCCGCGCGCATACCCGACGTCGCCATGAAACGCGATGCGGTCTTCCTCGAGCGACGCGATGATTCTGGGAACAAACACGGTCTTGCCCTCTCCGAGGAAGTTGTTCACGTCGCCCGTGGGCAATCGCGCGTCGCCGCCAATCGCGAGGCCGCTGCCGCCAGATCGCCAGAGGTTGTACTTCGCGCGAACGATGACGTCCCCAAGGCCGGACACGGAGGCGGCGGCGCTCGCCTGCGGAAAAGGCGAGCCGCGATACGTGTCCAGTCGCGAACCGCTGAGCGTGAGCGTCACGAACGGCACGATCGCGCCCACGTCGATTCGGTCCGTCAGGCCCCACTCCCCCGTCAGCGTCGTCGTGCGCGTCTCGAGACGCAGCGTCAGGGTCTCGGCATCGAAGGGCTTGGCGTCGCCCTTCAACTGGCTCGCGATCGCGACGAGCGATCCGTTTCTGAGCGACATCCCGTCGATGGTGTCGAACGACGCTTGACCGAAGCTGAGGCTGACCGCCGCGTGATTCCGGCCGACCGTCAGCGACCGCTCGTTGTAGAACGGACCAAAGCTGTCGCTCGAGCGCACGCTGGTGCCGAGCGAGGGATCGAGACGGTAGGTGAACCCCCCCGCGGGCGATGTCGTCGGCAGCGTCGTGAGCTCGGTCAGCAGAAACGCGCCAATCGCATCACGCGTGGCAGCCGCGGCCTGTTCGTCGCGCGCGAAGTCGTTGGTCGTGATCGATCGGTTGATCAGCAGGAACGAGAGGACCTGCCCAATGGTCTCCTGGGCCACCGCCGGTCTGGCGAAGACCGCGAGCAGAACGATCGCGACGCCCAGTGCGCGTGCCATCAGCTGCCCGCCTGCGTGACCGTGAATGTCAGGCCCGCGATCGTCACGTGGCCCGTGCGTGCCGGACCCGGGTTGGCGCTAATGGTGAACGTCACCGAGCCGTTGCCAGCGCCGCTCCCACCAGTGGTAATCGTGATCCACGTGTCGGTGGTCGTCGCCGTCCAGGCGCAGCCGGCAGCTGTCGTCACCGTCACCGGATTGCTGGTGCCGGCGGTTCTCGGAAACGACTGCGACGTCGGATTGATCGCAAATGAGCATCCACTGGCCTGGTTCACGGTAAAGGTGTTCGTCGCGATCGTGAGTGTGCCTGCTCGCGCCGGGCCGGTGTTTGCGTCGATCGTGAAGTTGACGCTACCGTTCCCGGTTCCAGTCGCGCCGGACGTTACCCTCAGCCAGGGGTCATTCGCCGCCGCAGTCCAGGCGCACCCGGCGGTGGTTGTCACGGACGACGGCGTGCCTGCGCCGCCCGCGGCGCCGATCGACTGGCTCGTCGGATTGATCGCGAAGCTGCAAGTTCCCTGCGTCACCGTCAGCGGTTGCCCTGCGATGGTGATCGTTCCGGAACGGCTGCTGCCGGCGTTGGCCGCGGCGGTGAAGTTCACCGTGCCGTTGCCGGTGCCGCTCGCACCCGACGTGACCGTGATCCAGGAATCCGTCGTCGTCGCGGTCCACCCACAGCCGGCGGCCACCGTCACCGTGACCGGTGATCCGGCGCCGCCGCCGGCGCCGACCGCCTCGCTGGTCGGATTGATCGACGCCGCGCAGCCGGCCGCTTGCATCACGCTGATGCCCTGGCCGGCGATGGTCAACGTGCCCGTCCGCGAGGGACCGCTATTGGCGGTGGCCGTGAAGTTCACCGTGCCGTTGCCATTGCCGCTCGCGCCGGTCGTGATTGTCAGCCACGTATCGCCGGTGCTCGCCGTCCACGCACATCCCGCGGCCGTGACGACCGTTTCGCTGCCCGATCCGCCGCCAGCGCCGACCGCCTGGCTGGACGGTGTCACCGACATCGCGCAGGACCCTGCCTCGGTCACCGTGAACGTCTGACCCGCGATAGTCGCGGTGCCGACCCGACTGCTGCCGGCATTGGCGGCGACGGTCAGCGAGACGAGCTGATTACCCATACCGGCACCGCTTCCGCTGACCGTCAACCAGCTGACATTGCTTGCGGCGGTCCACGAGCACGTGGGGTCAGTCCGTACGGTCGTCGTCGCGGTGCCGCCGCCGGCGCCGACGGACTGTGAAGTCGTGTCGAGAGTGAAGACGCAGGGTACCCCTGGTTGCGTACCGGCCGCCTGAGTCACCTCAAAGATCTCGTCGCCGATCGCGATCGATCCCGCCCGAGCCGCTCCGCTGTTTGCCGCGACGGAGAACTGGACCACCCCACTCGCAGTAGCGCTCGTGCCCGACGTGATGGTGACCCACGCTGCGCCGCTCGTCGCCGTCCACGCGCAGCCCGACAGGGTGGACACCGCCACTGATCCGGTGCCACCGGTCGCGGCGACCGCCTGGGTCAGCGGCGACAGGTCGAAGTGGCAAGCCGCACCCGCTTGCGTCACTTGCGCGTGCTGATCACTCACCGTGATCATTCCCTGTCGAGGCGTCGGAGCGGGATTCGGGGCGACCTGGAACTCTACCTGTCCCGCGCCCTGCCCGCTGGCGGGCGTGAGGCCCGTAATCCATGGAACTCCGACGGCGGCCGACCAGGCACATTCGGCCTCGGTGGTGACCGTGACAGTTCCCGCCCCACCATTGGCATTGACCGAACCCGGTGGCATCGCAAGCGCCACCTGACACTTTGCCGGCGCGGGGGCCGTGGTCAGTTCAGACGATGAGGAACAGCCGGCCGGAGCGATCCCGATCGAGATCGCCAGAGCGGCGGCGGGGACGAGGAAGCGCAAAGACAAAGCACCAACTCATCGGGAGCGGCTTACCTGTCAGCAACATCGAGACCAAACGGCTTTTCACAGGCGGTCGAGAGACGCTCGAGACGAAGGGCAACGCGTTGCCCAGTTCAGGTAAGAAGCGCTCATTGCCGTCCCTCAAATACGCTTCATGGGCTTCCCGCCTTCTGGTATGAAACTGGATGCGCAGCGCAACGAAGTCAACACAAGTTATTTGTTCAGTTGCACTTAGAGATGGCGGAGAGGGTGGGATTCGGTGCCCTCGGCGAACGCGCTAGCTTCAGTAACATCAACGCCCAGAAGCATTTGCTAGGATTCGCTCAAACCTCCAAGATCGCCGGCTCATGTTCGAGGCCCAGATGTGACGTCGACTTGGTGGCTCGCACGACGACGGCGTGATCCGTGCGCTGAACAGACTCACGGGGCTGCCCTCGGGGTGCGTCGGCTTCTCGCCGGTTTCTACACCCTCGCAGCCTCGAGCACTCCGATCTAGCGTCCAACCTACCGCACCCGTCGCGTCATTTGATCGCAGGCACCTTCCGCCGCAGCTCGTCGAAAAAGTTCAGCAGAAACACCACCTCGTGGTCGCGCGCGGGCGCGCCGGCGGATTCCACCGGCGTCAGCACCGCCACGTGCTTGCCGTCGGGCGCCAGGTCCCAGTCGGTGCCGCCGAGTTTCGCGATCCACACGCGTGGCTTCTCAGGCACGAACGTGCCGCCGTTCACCGTGTAACTCACGGCCATGATCTGATCGCCGGACCGGTACATCAGCTCGTGCGCGCTCCTCGACCACGCGGGAGTCATGCCGCCGCTGTTGGATATCTGCGCCTTGGTACCCTGCGCGGACGACGGCGGACGAAGCTCGCGGACGTAGATCTCGTACTTGCCTGATTCATCCGATTGATATGCCAGCCACCGCCCGTCGGGCGAGAGCGAGGGGCACACGTCGTTGGAGCTGCTCTTGAGGATTGGCTCCGGCGTCCCGGCTTTCAACTGGCCATCCTGGTCCTCCAGCGGCACCGTCCACATTTGGCCTTTCCCGACGTATTCAAAGAACGCCAGCCGTTTGCCATCCGGCGTGAACGACCACGGAAACCGGAGCGTCGCGGGCACGAGCGCTTGCGGCGGACTCCCGCCATCCGCGCGAACCTGGAAGATGCCGGCGCCGTAGGACGCGAAGACCACGTAAAGGCCATTCGGGCTCCAACGTGGGCCGATAGACGCCGTTCCGCCCAAGGTCAGGCGCGTGGGTATGTCCCGCCGCGGATCGTAGACCCACACGTCTTGACTACCGCCGGCGACCACCACGGCGATTCGGGAGCCGTCCGGAGACACACTGAGATCCCTATATGCGTCGGGCTTGGGCCACAGCGGCTCCCTTCTCCCGGTGGGGTCGACCCACTGTATCGTCGCCATCGCCGCGGCGCCGCCAGTCCTCCGATAGACCAGCGTGCCGGTGCGCGAGAAGGTCCATTGACCGCTGTTGGTCGAGGACTCGTAGGCGACATCGCTCAGCACGGGCACGGCCGTCCCGCGTGCTTCCAGCGTGTCGAGATCGAACGGGATCGCGAACAGCGTGGCCTTGTTCACGTAGACCAGATGGCCCGCTCCGCTCGACGTGGGCAGGTAGCGGGGGCATTGGCCGCCACGGGCCAGGATCTTTCTGTGGCCATCGGCCAGCGTCAGGACCTCGATCGTGATCTTATCCACATCCAGTGTCTTGACGGCCGCAAACAGAATCGCTTTTCCGCCGGGCAGCACCTGCGGGCACGCGAGGGTCACCTCTCCTTCGCCCAGTCCCGCGACGAGACCGGGCGCGCCGCCACCGGCGGCAATCCGCACCAGGCCCTTCCTGACGACGCTCACGACGATTGTGCCGTCGTCACTCCAACTCGCGCCGGCGATGTTGCCGCCGACATCCGCGAGCGGGACCACGGCGCCGCCGTCGATGGAGATCTTGTTCACTTTGCTATCGACGTAGAATCCCACCCACAGTCCGTCCGGCGAGAAGAACGGCACCAGCGCATTCTGGGTGCCGGGGAGTTCAGTGCCGTCGGGCTGATCTAGCCGGCGCGTGAACAACTTCACGGGCGTGCCCGAGGCGTAGGCCAGCCGCGTGCCATCAGGGGAGAGGGCGACACTCCCGCCGCCGGTAGCGAAGGCGGGCAACGAGACCTCCCTGCCGAGGTCGACTGTCAGCCGCGCGGGCGGACGATCGGCCGGCGTCTGCACGCGCCACGGCGCCCACAGCGCGAGCGCCACCACTGCGAGTGCGCCAGTGACGACCCATGGCAGCGCGCGCTGCCACGCGGAGACGCTGGGTGCGGTCGCGGTTGCCGACGCGACCGCATCGTCCGGAGCGCCGGCGATGATTCGCGCGATCTCGATGCGCGCCTGGCCGATGTCGCGCAGTCGCTGCTTCGGATCGCGGATGAGGCAATCGCGCAGAAGGGCGCGGAGGCGCGGCGGAATGTCCGCCGGCAGTGACGACAGACTCACGTCGCGCGTGAGCACCGCGGCCAGCGTCTCGGAAATGTCCTCCGCGTCGAACAGACGGCGTCCCGTCAACATCTCGTGCAGCACGACCCCAAAGGCCCAAATGTCGGCGCGCGTGTCGACCGACTTGCCCTTCGCCTGCTCCGGCGCCATGTAGGCCGCGGTGCCGAGGATCATGCCCATCTGTGTCGCCCGTGCGGTGAGCGTGGGGGAGTTCATCGCGTCTGCGCTCGACGCGCCCGCCGGCTCCAGCGCTTTCGCCAGGCCAAAGTCGAGCACCTTCACGGTGCCGTCGGCCTTCACCTTGATGTTCTGCGGCTTCAGATCGCGATGGATGATGCCCTGTTCGTGCGCGGCCTCGAGCGCGTCGGCGATTTGCTTCGCGATGGGCAGCACTTCAGCGAGCGGCATGGCGCCGCGCCCGATGTGCGCGGAGAGGTCCTCGCCCTCGACCAGTTCCATGACGAGTGCGTGCGTCGCGCCCGAATCTTCGAACCCGTGGATGTGTGCGATGTTCGGGTGGTTGAGCGCGGCGAGGACCTGGGCCTCGCGCTGGAATCGCGCGAGCCGATCGGGATCGGCGGCGAGCAGATCCGGCAGCACCTTCAGCGCGACCTCGCGGTTGAGCTTCGCGTCCTTGGCGCGATAGACCTCGCCCATGCCGCCCGCACCCACGAGGCCAACGATTTCGTAGGACCCGACACGGGTACCGGGGTTCAGTGACATGGGGAGTGGCCGGATTATATGCAGCGGACGCGTCAATCACCCGCCGCCAGATGCTGCAGGCGCTTGAGCGTGTCCGGGTACTTGCGCACAAGCAGAATGAGCGCGGCGGCCTGGTCATTCGGCTTGCTCCGTCCCTGTTCCCAGCGTTCGAGTGTGCGCGGGTTGACGCCAATCCGGTAGGCAAACGCCGGACGCGACATGTGCAGCCGCTCGCGCGTGCTCCGGATGATGCGCTGATCGATGCGCGGAAGCGACAGCCGTTCGACGTGATGCGAGCGCAGCGTGATGCGCCTCTCGCGGTGCAGCTGCATCGCGAAGACGCCCTCCATCAGTTCTCCAAAGAGATCGCGCTTCTTCAGTCTGTTCGTTGCCATATGGTTATCTCCGAGGTCGCTCAACGCGCCGAGCCTGACGGGCCTTCCGTTCCGCATCGATCGCCGCACGCAAGATCGACTTCTGCGCCGGCGTCAAATCGTCAGCCTCGTTCTTCCCGTACAGCGTGAACAACCACACCTGGTGTTCCTCGGAAAGAAGGTGGTAAATGATGCGCAAACCGCCGCGTTTCCCCTTGCTGCGCGTCTCATCGCCCCAGCGCAATTTGCGGAATCCACCGGTACCAGGCATGACCCTCCCGGCTTCCGGGTGGTCAATCGGAAAGAGCTGAAGCGCCAACAGTCCTGCGTCATCGAGATACGTACCGAGATGGCGCGTAAAGGCAGGCGCCTCGAAAAACTCCACAGGCTAAACCATACGCTTAATGCGTATGGTTTGGCAATGCCATCCCGGCGGCGCTCGAAGGGATCAGCGAACACGCTCGTCGCCTCGTCGAAGGCGGGGCCACCACGGGCCGGCGCCGAGCACAAATCACTCCCTGGACCCCCCAATCACCCCAAGGAGATTCATGGCCAGGAGCCTGACCGGGCTCACGAGTTCAGGCCTTACAAACGTTACCTTTAACGGTAACATTAAGAATCTCGTGGGCAAGCACCGTCGGGGTGGCTACGTCTTCATCACCTGGATTGGCGATCATCCGCCCCGTCATGTCCACGTCTACCGTGACGGAAGACTCGTTGTGAAATGGGACCTCGACAATCGGGTTCCCATGGAAGGGGCGGCCACCCGACGCGTGCTGCAATTGATCGCCGAACTGGAAGCAGAAGGTGTTCTGTGAAAATCCGATCCATTCGACACAGCAATCGTAAGAAGGTGTTCGAGGTGCGGACCTCGGCGAAGGCCCTGATCTTCCCGTTCTTCAAGGCGGACCCGGTCCCCACGATGGCAGACCCTCTCACAGAGCTGTTCGTCGACCAGGAAGCGGGTCGCGAAGCCTTTACTTACGTGCTGCGCTCCGGTCGAACGGGCACGGTGCACATCGAACAGGTGCTCGAGTACAACCAGGATCCGGCGCATCTCCGTAATCTGTTGCTGTACCGGCTCACGCTCGAAGCACAGAAGCGAATCGAGCAGAGTCCGCTGTCGAAGCGCGAGATCATTCGGCGACTAGGTACGTCGGCGGCCCAGTTATATCGATTGCTGGATCAGACGAATTACCGGAAGTCACTCGACCAGCTGTTGGCTCTCCTGCAGGTGTTGAACTGCGATGTCGACTTGGTGGTTCGCACTAAGACGGCATGACGTTCTCGGAGAACTTGGTCTTTGTGCGTAGATTCGCTATGGGCCAATCTTCGCCAGGAGGAACGCGCTCACAGGGGCGCCAATGAAGCAGCCGATGAGGGCGCCGGCAAAGCCGGGGCTGTCCCCGTGACTCGGCCCCAAGCTCACCTGGCACCGCATGGACAACGTCGCGCTCGGCAAGTACGGTATGGGCATGTTCGCCGGAGAAGCCTGCCGATGAGGAACGCCGAAACGCAGCTCGCGAGCTTCTTCGCGAAGTACGAGCCAGCGATGGTCAAGCTTGGAAAAGCGTTGCGCGCAAAGCTGCGTGCTCGCCTGCCCGGTCTGTTCGAGATCGTGTA
>Ga0070732_10000381_pt1 | contig 29082 bp, 21 predicted proteins | sample Coa_R1_5_FD_66449 | JGI IMG/M metagenome (GOLD analysis project Ga0070732, IMG submission 66449) | Surface soil microbial communities from Centralia Pennsylvania, which are recovering from an underground coalmine fire - Coalmine... | ecosystem: Environmental > Terrestrial > Soil > Unclassified ... | reverse complement strand
TCCCAGTTCAATCCCCGGCCCGTAAAGTAGAAGATCCCGTCGAACGCCTCGCCCGGAGTCGTGTCCGTGTTGAACATCAGTAGCCCAGCAAGGGGGGGGCCGGACGCCGGTGTGCCTCCGGGGGTGCTATACGAAATAGGGGTAGTGGTGCTGCTCAGAACTAAGTTCCCGTCGCGGGCCAGGATGCGCACGTGGTTGGCGTGCTCGTGAAACGGGTGTTGCCAGCGGCCCTGCCCGATGGTGCGGATCAAGGTCAGCTCACCCGGATGCATGTGCGGGTTGCCGTTGTAGGGCTGGTGCGGATACTCGCCGGCAAAGTTGGGGTCCATGAGGTCAGGCATGGAGCGTCCGTTGATCAAGAAGTAGGCAGGGTGGTAGGGCTCAGTCTGTACGTCGAGACTACATCCCGAGGTGCCGGCCGCGCAGTTGGCCCGCGCCGCCACCTGCGCCTGGGCCTGGCGGTGAATCCTGGTATCCATCTCGGCCCACTGGAACAAATATTCGCGGTCATAGCAGCTTGCCGGGTGGTCGTAGGCAGCCTTCGAGAGCCGGAAGTCCGTTTCTCCCCAGTGCGCTTCCGCCGTTAGGTTCGCGGCATGGTAGCCGGTTGTGCAGTTGGCCGGGACGGCCGCCGGAAGGACGATGATGGCGCCATACAGGCCCATCTCGATCTGGAGGTCGCCTTGCGTGCCGCTGTAGTAGGCGTGCGTACCCGGCGCGGAGGCAGTGAAGGTGTACGTCACTGTGGCGCCCGGTGCCGCTTCCTGCGTCAGCAAGCCAGCCACACCGCCCGTTGGGGTCACGTTAAACCCGGGAAACAGGATCGACGTGTTGCCGGCGGCGGTGGGAAGACCATTCAGCAGATTGACTGTGACGGATTGCCCTTCGGTGACGATCAGCGTCGGACCGGGCACCTGCATCGACGGGCAATTCTGGCCGGGCAGGGTCGGCGCAAAGCCCGCCGGCGCTGTCGAGCAGCCGTAGCCCCAGGAGTAAATCGCCTCGCCGTCTGGCTGGTTGAGATAGGCTTGCTGGGCCGTCAGGTTAAAGGTGGGCCCGGTAATGCCGGGAGCCGCAGCAAAAGCTGTGGCCGCAAGCCACATCAAGAGAGCTATCGGGGCCAGAAACCGCCCGGTGTTCAAGATCGCCTTTTTCATTGTCATCTCCCTCATTGCCGCGCTCCTAATTACAGGTGTTCCCATATGTGTTGCCGCCCGTCACACTGTTGCAGACATGTACTTCCGTCATCATCCCGCCGAAATTTTCGGCGTCATTCGACAGGTGGTCCAGATTGGGCGAGTAGAGGTAGTAGGTGCCCACTGGGGTACTGGTCGCATCCAGTATTACGTCGAGCGATTCCCCGCCGCCCAGCGTGATCGAGTTCGTGTAGTATTCGGTATTGTTTCCCGCCTGGTCCCGCAAGAGCTTGGCGTTCCATCCGACCACCTTCATCGGCACCCCCAGGGACTGCAGCGTGTGATATTCCGAGACGGAAAGGTTTACGAGGCGCAGCGAGGCCTTGCCGCCCACGGGAATGTTAATGATGGCCGGCAGCGGCTGCGAGTAGTGCATCTGGCCATCGGTCGCCACCGTGGCCTGTGGCCCGGCCGCGACCGTGTCGGGGTAGCTCCGCCCGTTGAGCAGGAAATATTTGTCCTTCATGTCCACAAACATTTCCGGGTTGAACGTCATGCCGACAAAGTGGAAATTGGGGTCAAAGCCGTGCATCTGGATGGGATACTCGGTGTCATACGCCGTCGAGCCGTCGCCGTCGTTGTAGACGTACTTTTGGGGGTTGCCCAGTTTGTCGACGCCTTGCGTGGCGCCGGTGTTGATGGCCGGCATGGTGGCAGAGCACAGGATATCCGCAGCCGGAGTGCAGACTGTGCGCAAATCAGCCGTCAGACCTGTCGCGCCCTCGATCCCGTTCTGGTACCCGAGATACGTGTACAGGTTGCCACCGCCGCCGTTAGGAAAAGTCCCAGTGCCGGCCGGCACGCGGTCCTGCCGCGGTCGCACATAGAGCTGACCCACCATCCCCATCTGCAAGTGCTCGGGCGGGGTGATGTGGCAGTGCCAGAAGTAAGTCCCAGCGTCCGGGGCGAGATAGTAATAGGTGAAGCTGGCGCCGATGTTGATCGCCACCGAAGCGTCGGGCACACCATCGTAGAACGAGGAAGCGTTGGGGTAGCCGTGGAAGTGGACGGTGTGCTGCTCAAACAGATCTGGGCGCATAATCATGCCCACGTTGGTAAGGGTCAGGAAGAATTCGTCGTCCTCATCGAAGGCAGCCAAGGGCGCCGGAATGTTGCCGTTCATCACGCCCACATCGATGATGGGGCGTGGATCCACGTGTCCATCGTTCGCCGGAGCCACCGCCGCGGCGGTGCCGGCGTTATTATTGCCGACGTTCGCGGCCAGCCCGGTGTTTGTAGCGGTGTACTGGAAGGCGAAGCCGATGAAACCGCTCCCATTGACGACCAAGTCAGGAGCCAGACCGCCGTTATCTACACAGGTGACTTTCCAAGAAGGCGGGTTCGGGCTCGCGTTCAGAAAGCCCGCCGCCGTGGGGGTGCCCCCGATCCCGCTGGAATGAGCATCGTTTGCGATGACGATCTGATCGTTTACTTTAACGCCCAGCGGCGAGTCCGTGAAAACCGTTACCGTGTTGGCGGACGGCGCGGCGCAGTTGGGGGCGGCGAGGGGGCTGGTAAGAGGACCCTCGATGATGTCGGTCACGGTTACGATGTTCGGGATGTCGGGGGCTAGACCCACCGCGCCGTTCCAGGTAAACGCCGCAGCCGCAGTGCTGAACGGGGTAGCAGGGGAACCCGGCCAGGGTAGGGCGCCGGTGGCTGCCCCATCGGTGGTGGCGGGGTCACCGCGCGTCAGCGTGCCCGGATACGGGGTGTTAAAAACGCTCGGGAACTGAGTGCTCGGCAGGCCAGCTGCGACGTCCGCCAGCCCCGAGAGCGGGCCGAAGGAGAACATGAACGTCTGCGTGCCGTCGGCCTCGGTCATTAATCCGTCACCGCCCGAGATCTGCTGGCACTTGATGGCGCCGTTCACGGTACCTGCCTGCGGCACTGCCCATCCTGAGCCGTTCTGAGACGGCGGCGTGAATTGCGTCGGACCGTTGTACGCAGGCTCCGAATTATTGACCCCGGCGTTAGCCGGATCGGGGTGAGTGATCGTGCTGGTTGGGCATTGCACTCGAAATGACTGGGCGCTTGCCGCGACTGTCGCGAAGGCAACGAGAAGTATGGGAATCCAAACCTGTGACGACTTCCTCATGGCTGTACAGCCTCCTTCCTAACCTGGGCGGACGCAAGCGACCGCTCCCACAAAACGAGCACGCGCAGACCCGGGAGCCCGGCAACGTGCAATGAATTCCAAGAATTTCGAGAGTTCCCAACAACGGAGGCTTTGTGAAATCTCAGCGGCTCGAAAAGCTACTCTTCCGATAAATCATCGAGAAGGTGTCGCTGTTCTCAGTCGCCTTCGGAGTTCCCAAACGCCTTTACAAGTACCGGCACAATCCCGGTTCCTGTTCGAGGTACACTACCGAGACTTGACTTTTGTAACTTTGCGGATGAACAAATATCGAAATGTAAATTTTGTGAGCTGCGGCGAAATGTGGCACGGAAGTGCCATGCCGACGGCCCGAACGTTTAGTTCTTTGCGCTAGAGCAAGTACGAAAGCGGGTGGGTGGTTTATCAGTAAGGCTCGCGGCGGTTTGGCCGGCTCGACGCGAGTCTTCGGTGTGCCGCTCCTTGTTCCCCCCAATGGTTCGGCGCTACACGCAGCGCGTGCATGACCGGCTTCATTCCTTGTCAACTTGGGCTTGATCACAAAACTATCTATGAAGCGACTTCAAATTCTGTGGGCTGTGCCCTTGGTGCTCTCCTTGGCTTTGCCGCTGCACGCGGATGAAGCCGGCGCCGAATTCAAACGTGGCGTGCAGGCGGAGAGTAAGAACAATTATGATGAAGCCTTCCAGGCTTACAACCGCGCCCACACGTTAAAGCCGAAGGATGCGAAGTATTTCACCGCCTACACGCGGCTGCGTTTCTACGCTGCGATCGAACACCTCCGCAAGGGACAGGCTCTGCGAGATGCAGGCAAGTTGCAGGAAGCTGTCACGGAGTTCCAGCACGCTGCCGAAATTGATCCTACGAATTTCACCGCCAAAGGTGAGGCGATTCGCACCCAGGACCTTCTGAAGAAGCAGGCCCAGCCCGAGGAAGCTCCCAAGGCGCCGCTCGCTTTGGACAAGGCTGCTCAGGAAGCCGCCGGTCCGGTGGAACTGCAGGCGCTGTCGACCAACTTAATCACCCTTCGACTCAGCGAAACCTCCTCGATGATCTACAAGACCATCGGCAAACTCGCAGGCATCAACGTAATTTTCGACCAGGATTACAAACCACAGAAGGTCACTGTCGAATTGAACGATGTAACTTTGCGCGAAGCCCTGAACACGGTCGCGCTTCAAACGAAGACGTTCTGGGAACCAACCTCCAGCAACACCATCCTGGTGGCAGCCGACACTCTTACCAAGCGCAAGGAAATGCAGGACAGCGTGATGAAGACGTTCTATCTGAAGAACGTCTCCAGTCCGGCCGAACTGCAGGAAGCGGCGACTACGCTGAAGAGCATCCTCGACGTTACGCACATTCAGATGATCCCCAATCAGAACGCACTGATTGTGCGTGCTACGACGGATCAGATGGTGCTGGCGCAGAAGCTCCTGACCGACATCGACAAGCCGAAGCCGGAAGTCGTGATCGACATTGCTGTATTGCAGGTCAGCCGGGACCGTATTCGCACCCTCGGTGTCAACCCGCCAACTTCGGCGAGCATTGTGATGGTGCCCACCACCGGCGGCACCGGCGGCGGCTCGGGTGGATCGTTTACCCTCAACTCTCTGGGTGCTCTGAACGCCACCAATTTCCAGGTAAGCATTCCCGGCGCATCGATGTCGTATTTAATGAGCGACAGCGACACGAAACTGATTCAGAATCCGGAAATCCGCGCGCTCGACAACGAGAAAGCAACGCTTAAGATTGGAGACCGCGTCCCTGTGGCGACCGGCTCGTTCGGAGGCGCGGCTGGTGGCGGCGGCTTCAGCGCCCTCGTCAACACGCAGTTCCAGTATCTGGACGTGGGCGTCAATATCGACATTACGCCACACATTCACTCGGACCACGAAGTCACCCTGAAGATGACTCTCGAAGTCTCGTCTGTGAGTGGCACGCAGAACATCGGCGGCATTAGCCAGCCAATTATCGGGCAGCGCCGCATCGAGCATGAGAGCCGTCTGCAGGATGGAGAAGTCAACCTGGTCGGTGGCATTCTCGAAGACACGGAAACTCATTCTCTCGCTGGATATCCCTGGCTCACGAAGATTCCGATCCTGAAATATCTATTTGGGCAAGAAGATAAAGAGCGCCAGCAGAATGAAATCGTCTTCGCCATTACTCCTCATATCGTGCGCTCGCAAGAGGTGACGGACGAAAATCAGCGCCTGGTGGATCTGGGTCGCGGCAGCACAGTGACGGTGGGTCATAACGATCCGCGAAGGAACGGCGCGTCTGGGCGTACCCCGAACACCATGGAACAGACTGCGGTTCCCGGTGCACCGAAGGCTCCGCAGAAAGCGGTCACACCTCCCGTTCAGCCTCCGAAGGCCGAGCCATCCAAGACACCAGCGCCCGCGCAGATCCCCAGCGCTGTCACTACAACCACTCTGATTCGTCCGGTCAAGGCAACGCCCGACGAACAAAAGTTATCGCTGCAACCACCGGAACGGGCCAAGCCCCGATCTACTGAGGCAACCGCGGATCCCTGCCCCTATGGAATGCACTCCATTGGCACTGAATATGGAGTTCTCAACTGCGCTTTTGATTGAATAGGACCCTGCCGTGACGCAACCGCCACCTGAACTCTGAGTTGAATTCCCTGCACGCTTGATTGTGAGCTGTGCGCCTGGTCGACAAGCTATCGTTCAAACTACCTGAACCGTCCAATTCCAGTTCATCTAAGCTAGGATCACTCCTTGCTCGATCGCATTCACTGCGTCACTCCGCTCACGGAGTTCTCAACTGCGCTTTTTGATTGAGAGTCGTTGCCAGGACGCAGGCCGAACGGGAACTCTGCAGCAGAGTTCCCTGTCAGCTTGATTGTTGGGCGGTCTTGCGGATCTATGCGGAACGCTCTTCGGCTTGAGAAATCTGCGCCAGGGCAGCAAAGTCCTGCACCAGAACTGACTCCCGACGAACCCTGACGATACCTTGAGTCTGCCACTGGCAGAGTAGCCGGCTTACCGTGAACAGCGTGGTCCCGGTCAATTGCGCCAGTTCCGCGCGCGACAATGTGATCTCGAGCAGGCCGTTCTCGGTACAGCGGCGCAGACGGTCGGAGAGGCGAACGAGTTCGCTGCTCAATCGCGATCCTACTTTTTCCGTGGAAACTTCGCGGAATCGCTGTTCCATCTCGAGCAGACGCTCCTCGAGAGCCCGCACCGTGTTTCGGCGGAACGTCGGAATCCGGGCCAGCAGTTTCTCAAACGCTACTGCGTCCCACACCAGGGCAACGCACGACTGTACAGCCTGCGCGGTCGCGCAATGGCTACAGTTGACGCAGACGCGATAAGAACCCACGATCTCGCCGGCAGCATTCAGGCGAAGGATTACTTCATTGCCATTGAGCCCCATCTGGGTCACTTTTACGATGCCGGAAACTACCATCGTGACGTGACGGACAGGGTCCCCTTCACTGAAGATCGTCTCTCTTTTGTCAAAACGCTTTTCGCGGGCAGCCCCGAGGATCAGGTCAAGCTCGGCGGGAATGACTTCCGCAAAAAGTGCAAACTGCTTGACCGTTTTAATTTTTTCGCTCAGCACGCTTAGGTTTCCCCCAGTCCTTCAACAACCGTCGTTCGAGAACAATTGGCCCGGTTTGTAAACTCAACGCACCGATTCGAGGCAGCTTCGTTCGCCAGTGACACTTACCCCGGAATGTGGCCCTATGAGAATGCCTTCACCCCAAGTCATGGTCAATTACACTGTCGGGGGAGGAAATAGCACTCTTGGGGTATTCTTCCTGGAATTTAGACTACCCCGGCTGGGCTCGGCAGATCTTGGTACGGCAGTAACAAAATCTTTGATTACTTCAAGATCCCGGCGGGAGCACTGATATGGATGTACAAACCCTACTGCGGGCGGCTCTTGAGGAAGCCCGCCTCGGGCTCCACGAGGGTGGACTGCCCATCGGATCGGTGCTCGCCGATCCGCAGGGGCGCATTCTAGCCCGCGGCCATAATTTGCGGGTCCAGAGCGGGGATCCGACCGCGCACGCCGAAGTCGTCTGCATCCGTAATGCGGGTCGACGACGAGACTGGTCACAGTTGACTCTGGTCAGTACGCTGAGTCCATGCGTGATGTGTACCGGAACCAGTTTGCTGTATCGAATCCCGAGAGTGGTCATCGGAGAGAATCAGAATTTCATGGGTGCCGAAGAATTGTTCCGCCAGCACGGCGTGGATCTCACAGTCGTGCAGGATCCCGAATGCATTCAGATGATGCGGGAGTTCATACGCGACCACGCTGACTTGTGGAATGAAGATATCGGCAAGTAAAGCCGGTGTAGGTGATTCTTTAATTCGTCGATGGTTGTGGCTGCGTAGGTTTGGTTGAAGAAGAGACTTCGCTGGCCGGAAGTATTCTCCGCAAATCCCACCGGCACAATGGACAGCGAGTGGCGACCGAAAAAACGATATGACCGAAGGCGACACACTTCTCATTCATGCAAGTTCTCATGTTAGAACTCCCGATTTCACTGCCGCACTCCGTCCCTATTAGAGTGACGCTAGCAGGAGTTCCGCGACGATCGCGTCCTTCTTTTCGATTCTGACTGATTGAATTTTCTTCTAGGCTGGAATGGAGCGCTCGGTTCGCTAAGCCAGTCCGAGACTCGCGGCGGCGGTGTCTACGATCGTCTTGCCTATCATGAGCGAAGCTGTCGCCGCTGGAGAGGGCACATTTAACACATGCAGCACCTTGCCCGAAGGCACAAACTGAAAATCGTCGACCAACGCGCCATCCGGCTTGAGCGCCTGCGCCCGAACCCCCGACCCGCCCGGAACCAGATCGCTTTCGTTGATCTCAGGCAGTAATCGTTGCAGCGCTCGAACAAACGCCCGCTTGGAGAGGGAGCGATGCCACTCTCCCAGCGCATTACGCCAGTGCTTTGCGGCCATGCGCCAAAACCCAGGGAACGCGAGCGATGACGCCAGATCGCGGGCGCTGATGTCGTGGTGCCGGTATCCTTCGCGCGCCAACGCAATCACCGCATTCGGGCCCGCGTCAACCCTGCCCGTTATACGGCGTGTGAAATGCACGCCCAGGAACGGAAAACGCGGATCCGGTACCGGATAGATCAGCGCCCGCACCAGCGACGAGCGTTCGGGAGCGAGGTCGTAATACTCTCCTCGAAAAGGAACAATCATGATTCCCGGATCATCACCTGCCATGCGCGCGATGCGATCGCTGTACAGGCCTGCGCAGTTGATTACCGAACTCGTCCCAAACGCACCCTTGTTTGTTTCGACCACGATTTCCTGTGCGGAGCGCTTAATGCCCGTGACGGCGACCGAGGTTCGAACCGTCCCTCCATTCGCCATGATCAGTTGCGCATACTTTTCGCAGACCAGGGCGAAATCGGTCACTCCTGTGGAAGGAACAACGAGCGCCTGCAACCCGCTTGCGTGGGGCTCGACTTCGCGCAACTCCTCAGAGCCGATCAGGCGAAGTCCGGTAAGTCCGTTCGCCTCGCCGCGTTTCCGTAGTTCCTCCAGCCGCGGAAGCTCTTCTTCCCCCGTCGCGACGATCACCTTGCCGCACACATTGTGGGGAATTCCATGTTCGTGGCAGAACTCCACCATCGCTGCGGCTCCCGCAACGCACAAACGCGCCTTCAGCGAACCTGGCTTGTAATAAACGCCGGAATGGATGACACCGCTGTTATGGCCGCTCTGGTGGCGTGCAACTTTATCTTCTTTCTCCACTAGAAGAAGCTTCTGGCGCGGAAACCGTCGCGTGATCTCGAGCGCGACGCCGAGGCCGACTGCGCCACCACCGATGATGATTACGTTGTAGTGAGAATCGGTCATGCCGGGGCTTGCGAGCGAGCGAAATTCACGACCGCATAATCGTACGCTACGAAGCCCTTCAGTTTACGACGAGTGTCACGGTGGTGCTCTGCCCGGCGTCGGAGGGTGTGCCCAAAGAGGTACCGGTCACCGTGATGTGATAGGTCACGGGTGGAGGCGGCTGTCCACCACCGCCTCCGCCCTTGCTCACACCGGAACACGAAACAAATGCCATCATCATCAGGCAGAAAACGACGCAGCCTGACAATTGCCGAATTTTTGTCGCAGTTCGATTTCCCGAAACGTTCGCGCCAATCACAATCGCAGCCAGCGGAATCCACATCGCGGGTGGAGGAAAGTTTCCCTTTGCCGGTGTCTCCGAATGGGCACCGCTCGCGCTCGTCGAAATGTTCATGACCACGTCAACTGCTGAATTTCCCGGAGTCACTGGCGTTGACGGATTAAAGATGCATTGAGCCCCACCCGGAAGTCCTGCGCTACAAGTAAGGGCAACACCGCCATTGAAAGACGAGCCCGTTGGTAGCACCCTCAGCGCATAAGCGCCGCTCGTCTGTCCTGCCGTAACCGTCTGGCTGGCTGTCGAAGAGGTCCCAAGGAAGTCCTGCGCGACCGTCAGCGAAATGTTTACATTGTGGCTTGGAGTTCCGGTCGTGTCCTGGGTATTGATCTTGATGTTGTATTGGTTCGCGTTCGCATCGTTGGGAACATTGATCGTCGCGGTCAGACTCATCGTTCCTCCGCTCGCGAGAATGAGCGGATTCGCCGGAGTGAGCGTACACATGGCTCCCGGAAGTGAACTGGCATCGCAAGTCGCGTTGATCTTTCCGCCGTAGGAGAAAGTAGAGGTCAGCTGGAGATTGGCTTTCGCCTGCGCCCCGGGATTGGCCGAGATCGTCTGCGTGCCGGAAATGGAGTAATCCCCGACACTGAATGGGAGGGATAGCGTGTGTACGACCGATCCCGAAGTTCCGCTGATCGAAAGCGCGTACGTACCGGCCGCAAAGAAAGAGCCATTAATGGTCAGAGTCACGGTCGCAGGAAAGCTGCTGACCGACGCCGGATTAACGCCGCAACTTCCCGCGCCATACGTCGCGGGACAAGTTAATGTCACGGTTCCGCTGAACCCATTTTGCGAAGCAATGGAAATTGGCCCGTTCGTGCCCGTGCTACCAGCGTTGACCTCGGGGAACCCACTCACTTTCATTCCAAAGTCAGGATTTGCGGTCACGACCAGGTTGAACGAAGTGGTCAAAGGCGTCGCAGCTCCGCTAATCGTCGCTTGCAGGGTTACCGGATATGTGCCGGCGACCGTCCCCACCGGAACCATAACGCTCGCCGTCATGTTCACCGGAGATCCCGATCTCGGATTCACTATTGACCCGGGAGTCAGGTTGCAGGTGGCGCTGGGAATCGAGGAAGTGCATGAGACCGTGACGCTCTGGCTGAATGATCCCGCAGCCGTAATTTGAAAACTCACTGGCGAAGAAGTGCTCCCACGCGAGACCGTCACGCTGGTTGGAGAAGGCGTCGTGATTCCAAAGTTCAGAAGATGAAGAGTCAGCGGGATCGTATGCGTAACGTGGCTTGTGTCGGCCCCGGTTGCTTTCAGATTAAACGTGTAGTCCCCCGCTGCCCCGCCCACGGCCAAGGTAAACGGCGTTTTGTTGCCGGGAGGTAAAACTCGCCGGAGATGGCGTGCAGGTGCTCGGAGGTGCAGTCGTACCGGCGGTGCAACTCAGCGTCACTGAGCTTGTGTATCCCTTCACGGCAGTCATCGTGCCGTTGAAAGATGCCGTTGCCCCACGAGCGCCGTAAGCGGCGTGTTCGACACGGAGAACTGGAAATCCGGCGTAATCACCAGGTTGAATTGCCACATGCCGCGGCCATAAGTGGAGGCCCGCAGCAGTTGTTGTCCGCCGCGATTGAACACAGCCAGAGCCGTAACCGCGACGTTGGGAAGAAATCCCGTCTGATTTGTGCTCGGGTTCGGCCCCAACTCGGTCCAGTTGGGCGCGGCAGTCGGACTCGCGAACACGCCCACGTCGGTTGCCACGAACACCTGCGATATGGGCGCGTAGGCGACCACCGCATTGGCGGGAGAGTCGGGAAGATTGCCCGTGAAGTCACTCCAGCTCGCACCGGCGTTGATCGTTTTCCATAAGTGGCCCGCGCCACCAGTAAAGCCCATTACCGTAACGTAAGCCGTGTTTCCCAAGGCGTCGGAAGGATCGATGGCCACACCCGAAATCGGATACTGATTCGGATTGATATTTCCCTGCGGCCCGTTCTCAGTTGCATCGACAAACGTTGCGGGCCCCGTCGAAGCATTCGTCGTCACCCAGACCCGGCCACCCGCGGGCGAGTGGGCAGGGCCCCCAACAGGACCGAGTCCGCTGGTGGTGGCATAGATCGTCCCCGATCCGTTGCTGTCGATCTTCCCCGCAGCAGCCAGCCCGCGCAATTGGTTCACTTCGCTCCCCGTGCATGTGGCCGCTCCTAACGTATCGAAGTTCGGGCTCACCGCGGTAAAGACGCCGCTTGTGCGCGGTCCGCGCCATACCCGGCAGGTGCCGACCAGCATGGAAGTCTTCGAGCCAGGATCGAGAATGTAGGGAAAGTAAAATGCGCCGTCGTCCCCATCCAAGCCGCTACTGGTGACGACGTAGCTGAACCCCGCGTTGTTGCAGAACACGCCGTTGCTGCAAAGCTGAATGCCGAGCCCTTCCGGAGGAATGTCAGGATTCGATGCATAGAAGTTCGAACTCATGATCGGATCGATGGCGTTATACCCGCCGTCGCCTCCAAGAACATTCGTCCAACCTGGATTCGTCGTCGCCTGGCTGGTCGCTGGCGAACCGTTGTCCTGGGTTCCGCCGAGCATCGTGTTGGGATCGCTCGGATGCTGCGAGAAGCTGACGAACTGCGCCATGGACCCAAGGTTCTGGTTCAGATCATCGAACTGGTTGATTCCCGAACATGCGCCGCTCACTCTGCAGAAGCCAGCCCGCGCCACACGTCCGCGGTAGAACCATTCGTTGCGTTTCCCTGACATGGTCCGCATCGCGATCGGAAATAGACTCCTCAGCCCCAGTCTGCTTTGCGCCTTGACCTTGCACTGTGGGGAGGCAGGTAAAGAAGGTCGCTACCAGTACGAGGACCCGCAGCTGCCATCGGCTTGGCCGTCACGCTTACGCACCTGCCAGTATCAGAAGGAAAGCCGGACGATTCAATGTAAAACCGCCATCGCGCAACGATGTTGGCCCACTTTGGGAATCCGCCGCTCGTGCTGTAATAGAAAAGACGTGAAAATTGCGGAGGCTTACATCGATGTTGCGATTCTGGGTTGCGGTAACAGTCTTTCTTGCTCTGATTTCCACTCGCTCATCGACGCAAGAGAAAGCACAGCCCGGGTTGCTGGTAGCGGCTGCTGCCGACCTGAATCCTGCCCTCCACGACATCGCCCAGCAGTACGAGAAGAAGACCGGCATCCGGATCAAGCTTTCCTTCGGAGCGTCCGGAGCACTCACTCAACAAATTCAAAATGGAGCTCCCTTCGATCTATTTTTCTCGGCGGATATGGATTATCCAAAGCGCTTGATCGCCGATGGCCAGGCCGACGCCCCCAGCCTCTACCAGTACTCTCTGGGTAAGCTGGTTCTCTGGGTTCCCGCGAGCTCGCCCCTCGACGCCGAACACCAGGGCATGGCAGCTCTCCTCGACGCCTCGGTCAAAAAGATTGCTATCGCCAATCCTGAGCATGCACCCTACGGCCGCGCCGCAGTCGCCGCTTTGAAGCATGCTGGACTCTATGACCGCCTGGCGGACCGGTTCGTCATGGGCGAGAACGTCTCGCAGGCCGCTCAGTTTGCCGAGTCGGGAAATGCCCAGGCTGGATTTGTCGCCTTGGCGCACGCCCTATCGCCCGCGGTCAAGAGCCTGGGAAAGTTCTGGGTGGTTCCTGCGGATTACTATCCCCCGCTGGAGCAGGGCGTAGTCATCCTCAGCAGGTCACAACATAAGAAGGAGGCAGCAGATTTTCTGCAGTATCTGAAAACGAAGGATGTCTCTGAGGTACTTCACAAGTACGGATTTACGCTTCCCAAGGATTAGAGGAGCCGGCGAAAGTTAGCGCGAGCCAACACGAGCGGCTCTCGCCAAAGGCTGCGATTCGGCGCGGCTAACGGGCCCCATGAGGCTGACATGGTGCTCTTCGAAAGTAATTTTGGGATCACCGGCAACACGATCCGCGTAAGAGGCGAGCGCCAGAAGGAAAGCTTCCATCTCCACAAGAACCTGTTCGTTCCCCGACATACGATGGCCCCTCCTTCGTTGAAACCTTCTCGCACTCATTACCGCTCACCCTTCCCGCGGAACGACTAAATCTCACCCGTTCTTAGGTCGTATACCCGCGACTCTTAGAACACTTTCGGCGCAGATTAGTTGTTCGAACGGGGGAAGACTCAACTTACTCCACAGGCGGGCCGGGGTAAATGGCACATTCGGGCTAGGAACAATACTTGAAAACACATCCTTTTGGGCTACGACCGCCCACCGCGCGAGGTGATGGAGGTTGCGAGCAGTTCTGCTGTAAGACCCCGATTCGCAATATGGGCGGTGACGTGCTTGCGCGCTCGTGACACCGCAATGCCGGGATCGAGGAATACCAATACAGACGGTCCCGCTCCGCTAAGCACTGCTCCCAGGATTCCGTTCTTCCCTTTCAGTTCCTGCAAGCATGGCAGCAACGGGCATAGGGCTGCCCGATAGGGCTGGTGAATACGATCGTCAAGAGCCACGCCCAGCAAATCGGGACGGCCCTGGGTGAAGGCCGATAGCAGCAGCATTGAGTTCTGCACGTTCGTCACGGCGTCCGCCCGCGAGTAATGGGCTGGAAGCACACGGCGGGCTTCCTCGGTCGACAGCGGTTGATCCGGAATGGCCAGCAATAAAGGCCACTTCCCTTTCGGCCGGATGACCGCGACCTGTGCCTCGGCTTCTCCAGACATCCGCGCCACGGTCAGCCCTCCCATCCAGCAGGCCGACGCGTTGTCGGGATGGTGCTCGCGCCGCGAGGCCTCGCCGACAATCTGCGCATCAGTCCACTTGATCCGACCGAAATGCACCGCCAGAGCAATCCCCGCCAGCCGAGCCGCGGCAGAAGAACCGCACCCTTTCCCGATCGGAATCTCGTTGGCAATGCGCAGCGAAAGCGGTGTGATCACCCGACCGGTTCCGGACAGAACTTCCCGGTAGGTATTCAGGATGAGATGGTCTTCCACTTTCCCGCAGACGCCCTGATCGCGTCCCTTGGCCACGATGGAAAAATCGTCGGCCGGACGCGCATCAATCCTGATGTAGAAATCCATCGCCAGCGCCGCAGCATCAAACGCCGGCCCAAGGTTGGCAGAAGTAGCGGGCAGCGCAATACGAAAGCTGGATTGTCGCGATCTCTTCGCAGGCATCAGAGTAGCGTCGGCGTCCCGCCGGCTGTGGCGAGCGCATCTTGCGCTCGCACCATCGGGCTAGATATTCCCTCGCCCCTCATTTCGAAACTCAGTTGAATCGCTCCAAAGTTCGCATGACCGCATCAAGCGACGCATCCAAAACGATCGGCGGATGGCGCAAGGAATCCACCGCCCCAGATTCTGGTCCACCGCCAAACATCTCGCCGCGATGGAAATCGATGGTGAAATCCGGATCCTTCAGCAAATTCCCCGTCAGCACCAACACCACAGTCTGGTCGCGCGTCACGAACCCTTGCTTCACCAGCTTCTTCAGCCCAGCCAAAGTAACGGCCGAAGCCGGCTCGCACCCAATGCCTTCCGCACCGATCTCCGCCTTGGCCTGCGCGATTTCCCGTTCGGTCACCTGTTCACACGCGCCGCCAGTAGCTTCGAGCACGTGCGCAGCCTTCTTCCATGAAGCAGGATTGCCGATGCGGATCGCAGTCGCTCGCGTTTCTGGAGGAACGCTGATCAAGCGCTTGCCGCCCGCTTCTCGCAGCGTGCGCACCAACGCGTTGGCCCCTTCCGCCTGAATCACGGACAGCTTCGGCAAGCGCGAAATCAATTCCAGCTCACGCATTTCCAACAGCGCCTTGCCGATGGCGGAACTATTCCCCAGATTGCCGCCAGGAACGATGATGTGATCAGGCACCTGCCAATCCAGTTGCTCGAGCAATTCGATCGCAAGCGTCTTCTGCCCTTCCAGCCGAAACGGATTAATTGAATTCAGCTGGTAGACGGGCGCCTTCCGAACCAGTTCTTGCAGCAGCTTCAGGCAGCCGTCGAAATCGGTGCGTAATTGGCACGTAACCGCGCCGTAGTCGAGCGCCTGCGAGAGCTTGCTCCAGGAAATTTTCCCTTCCGGAACCAGCACCAGGCCGCGCATTCCTCCGCGCGCCGCATAGGCGGCCATCGATGCCGAAGTGTTCCCTGTCGATGCGCACGCTACCCAGCGGAATCCCGCACAGCGGGCAAAAGTCGCCGCCACCGTCATTCCAGCATCCTTGAACGATCCCGTGGGGTTCATTCCCTGGTGCTTCGCAAAGAGACGCGGCACACTCGTGAGACGGGCGCATTGCGGCAGTTCGTAAAGCGGCGTATTCCCTTCCCTGAGAGTGATGACCTGCTGCTCGTCGTCAAGCGCAGGCAGCAAATCGCGATAACGCCAAACGCCGCTTAGGTCTATTGGGCTCGACGACAGCCGCCGCTTCTGCCACGCAGACTTCAGCGTCGCCGCATCAGGCTTCTTTTCATTCCAGGTGGGATAAGTGATTTCGAGTAAGTCTCCGCATCGACCGCAGCGGAAGTCCTGGCTAGCGGCATCGCTGAGATCACCGCAACCAATGCAACGAAACCTGAAGTTTTCCTGGCGCACACCCGGAGTGGAACTGGAGACCAATGACATGAGCGCGATCTATTTCTCTCTCCGCAGGTATTGGTCGGTCTTGTTGATCCAATCGGCGCGCGGCGGAGCGAACACGTCAAGGTCGACCGTATCTTCGAGCGCCTCGGCCTTATGCGGCATGTTGGACGGGATGCACAGCACTTCCCCGGCATGCACCACGATCTCTTTACCGTCAATGTAGAACTTAAGCGCGCCTTCGACGATGTACGTCAACTGCTCATTATGATGGCTGTGTTCGGGGACGATGCATCCTTTCTTCAGCAGGACGCGCGCCAGCATGATCTCCTGACCGACCACGAATTGCCTTTGCAGCAGAGGATTCAGATCCTCGAGCGGAATCGTATGCCACGGGATGTATTGCAGTGCGGCGGAAGGGGCAGCCTGTTTTGCGACCACGCGCTTCGCGGGCTTTTTGGACTCCGCTTTCGCGAGCGACGTTGCTTTAGATTTGGGTTTCGATTTTGGCATAAACTTTTTGTGCAAAGCTTAAGTTTCGAAAGTCGTCAACTGCCCTCCAGGATGCGAAGGTCCCGTTCCGCAGCATTTCCCAGCACCTTCAGAGCCGCCTGGTATGCAGGACTCTCATAGGTCGCGACGGCGCTCTGCACACTATCGAACTCGATCACCACACTCCGTTGATCCAGGCCGGCTTCATACCTTCGGTAGGGAGTGCCGCGTGCGATGAAGCATCCTCCTCCGGATTGAATCGCTGGAGTCGCCAACTTGGCGTATTCCACCAACGCAGCTGGATTCGAAACCGAACGGTAGAATGCGATCCAGTATCCCTTCGCCATATTAGTGCACCCTTCCGTTGTACAGCTTCACCGCCGTGTCATGCAGGTAAGCGTGGGCCAATTCCAGCGCGCGCGGCTCTGTGACTTCTCCTTCGGAAATCATCTCCGCTAATGCCGCAGCCAATGCGGTTCGCGACGAATATGCGCCCAGCCAGTAACTCTCTTCCGCGCCCAAGACCTGATTGTACGGGAAACAGTCGGTGCCAAAGGTGATCTTGTCGGGAAAAGTTTCCAGCCACATCTTCAACGTGTGCTTGAATTCTGACGGATACTGCGCGAGCTCCCCAAACGAAGAGTCCAGATACACGTTCTTCATCGCCGCCAACCAGATCGCTTCGCGCTCCAACGGATATCCCCCGTGAATCATCACGAATGTTGTAGAGGCATATCGCGGATCGCGCAGCACGGTTTCGAGACTCATGATGTTGCTCTGCGAGAGATTGAAATAGTCGCCGATCCCGATGGCCGTATGAATGTGCACCGGCAAGTGCAGCCGACCACCTTCCTGAACCAAGTAGCGGAAGATGTAATCCTGAAACGTGCGGTATTCCCTTTCCGTCGGTATTCCACCCGTGATGAACCTGCGATAGATGTCCTCAGCCTGCGAGCTTGCTGGATCGCTGAACGACATCGGTCGGAAATAAGCGACCTCGAACTTCATGGCAACGCCGCCGCGCCGGGAATTGTCCTCGAGCACGCGGCTGATAAAGCTCAGATAATCGGCGAATGACGCTGGAAGCTTCGTGACGTTCACCTGCTGCATCCAGCGACGGAGCATCTTCTCTTGCAGCGGAATGAAGACTCCTTCGTCAGGATTGCGTCCGGTTTCGCGCTCATTATTAAATGGCCACATGAACGAATCGGCGAAGAACACCCAGGGAAAGCGCTTGGCGTCGAGATAGTCGGGCATCATCGCGCGATTCGCCACCGAGGATTCTATGTTGATTTTGTCGAGAATGGAGTTGAAGTATGTGGTGCCCGAAAGCTGCTTCTTCAACTCAGTTTTCTTATTCAGCAGCCACTTCGCGTGCTCCTGGGAGAGATCGTTGTACGGATATCCGAATAGCGCCTTGGCAGCGGCTGCCAACTCAGGATTGTCGTCGCGGGTGCGCAGGGCTTCGCTGGCATTTGGAGGAGCGGCCATGGCGTCGACATCCGGATCGTCAGCATAACCAGGATGGGCGTGATGATCGAAGGCCGCAATCTTTTCGATCTGGGGAAGCAGGCGTTGATAGATCTGCTGCACATCTCCGCCTGGCAAAGGACGAGCCTGCGCCGCACACCAGCCAGCGACCAATAAGATGACCACAACAATTCGGATTCCATCTCGCATGGGATGCCTCGAACACCACTTTGAATCTGGGACTGCTCACCGAACTGCAGTTGCCTGCCACGCCGACGAGACTTTGTGAATGCGCTCGACCGCTTCCTGCAACGTTGCCATCGATGAGGCGAACGAGAACCGGATGAAGTCTTTGCCGGAAGAGCCGAAGGCCGCGCCAGGAATTGCAGCGACACCAGCGTCCTCGAGCAGACTGCGGCAGAGATCCTCGGCGCTCATGCCGGTTCCGGTAATTTCGACCCACGCATAGAACGCGCCATCCGGCGGCATGCAGCGGAAACCAGGAACGCGATTCAGGTCCTGGGCGAACTGAGCTCTTCGGCGGGTGAACTCGGCGACCATCCGCGGCGTGTTGCCTTCTCGATCGCGGAGCGCCTCGATCGCCGCGTACTGCGTGAACTCGGCCACGCAGGTGTAGGTGTTGACCACCATCAGATTCAGCGCGGGCACGACTTCGGGCGGAGCAACCGTGTATCCAAGCCGCCATCCTGTCATCGCAAAGCTCTTCGAGAAGCCGTCGATGATCAGCGTTCGCTCGGCCATCCCGGGATACCGCAACATCGACAGATATTCCCCGCCGTAGATGATGCGAGCGTAAATCTCGTCCGAAAGCACCCACAGATCGTGCTTGACTGCGAGTTCGGCGAGCGCTCGCTGCACAGCGTCGGTGTAGACCGTTCCCGTCGGATTCCCTGGAGAGTTCGTAAGCAGCATCCGCGTCCGCCGAGTAATCTTCGAAGCAACTTCCTCTGGATCGGGCTGAAGTTGATTCCGCGCCGAGAGCGTGTAAGGTACCGGGACGGCTCCGAGGCCGAGCGAGATCGAGGCATATCCGGGGAAACCCGGATTCGGGTAAAGAACTTCGTCGCCCGGTTCGAGCAGCGCCATCATCGACTGAAAGAGTGCGATCTTGCATCCGGGAGCAATAACAATGTTATCGGGCGAGACTTGAATGCTGCGCGTGCGGGCCAGATACGTGGCGATGTCGTGACGCAGTGCTGGAACTCCGATCACGTTGCAATAGCGATCTTTCCCCTCGGCCAGCGCTCGTGCCGCCGAATCGATGACCGACTTACCAGGATGGAAGTCGGGTTCGCCGAGCTCAAGATGAATGATCGAGCGGCCCTGAGCCTCAAGTTCCTTAGCGCGCGCAAAGACCGACAGCGCACCTTCGCCACTCATGACTGACATTCGTGATGCGATCGATCGCATGAATCTCCTAGAGCAATGAGCCATGTGCGATGAGCTGTGAGCAAGCCGGTTCGATACTATGGTTGCTCACTGCTCACAGCTCACTACTCATTGCTCATCACAATCCTTTATACATTCCGCCGTCGACCAGCACCGTTTGCCCCGTGATGTAGGACGCGCGATCCGAAGCCAGCCAGACAATTGTTTCCGCCACTTCGCGAGGATCGCCTAAGCGCTTCACCGGAGCATCAGCGGCCCACGCATCGAGGAATTCCTGCTCCGGCTTTCCCGTCGTTGCGGCGCGGGCTTTCGCCAGCTCTTTCAGTCGATCGGTCGCAGTGAATCCCGGGCCGACGTTGTTGACGAGTATGCCGTCTTTCCCGAACTCGTTCGCCAGGCTCTTCACCAGACCAACGACTGCGGCGCGGACCGCATTCGACAGCACCAGGTCGGTGACCGGCTGCTTTGTGGTAATCGAAGTGATCGTAATTATGCGTCCCCACTTTTTACGCTGCATGTGGGGGATCACTTCATGGGCGAAATACACGTTACTGAGAAAGTTGGCGTCGATCGCCTTCTTCCAGTCTTCGAGGGATGCGGCTAGAAATCCCTTGGCCGGCGGACCGCCTGCGTTGGTCACGCAGATGTCGACGCTGCCGAACTTGCTTGCCACGGCGGCGACGAAGCGCGACACGCCTGCGAGATCGGTCACGTCGAAGGCTTCGGCGTAGACTTCGGCCGCTTGCTGACGGCGAATCTTCTCGGCGGCGGCTTGCAATGTGCGTTCGTTGCGGGCACACATCGCAACGCAGCAACCTTCGGCGGCAAACGCCTCGGCTGTCGCTAAGCCAATCCCTTGACTGGACGCTGCTACCAGCGCGACTCGTCCTTTGATCCCCAGATCCATGGCGGAGTGAACTCGGCATTATAAATGGTGGCAAGGAAATAAGGATGCGAGCCGAACGCGCGATTCTTGCGTCGCAAAGAACGCGACTTCGCGCGGCTCGCCCGGGTCCTTCGGCGCGCAAAAGGCGCGCGTCTCAGGATGACAAAACTCGTTTGGCTTGCAGCGCTTGAACCACACCATTAGTCTTGACGTCAGAGGAATCTATGAAACAGCGCAAACGTCGTCCTGAAACCGCCGCGGTGCGCGGCGCGTCGGAGATGGAGAAGAAGAACGGACCGGTCGCGCCAGAGATCTATCAGACTTCGACCTTCGAGGTCGCCGACAACCAAGAACAGATTCGCGTAACCACGACGGACCGCTACTACACGCGCTGGGGAAATCCGACGATCACGCTCGCCGAGCAAACCGTGGCAGCGCTCGAAGGTACCGAGGCTGCGCTGGTGTTTGCCTCCGGAATGGGAGCGATCACAACCACGATCCTGTCGCTGTTGAAAACCGGGGATCACATCGTCGCACAGCGCGACCTCTATGGCGGCGTGACAAAGTTCTTCTCGGAGTGGCTGTCGAAACTTGGGATCGAGACTACCTTGGTGGATACGACCGAATACGAGCAGCATTCGGGAGCCATTCGTCCGAGCACGAAGCTGTTGTATCTGGAGTCGCCGACGAATCCTGCCTTGCGCATCGTCGACATGAAAAAGACGGCGGCGCTCGCCAGGCAGCACGGGCTGATCAGCATGATCGACAGCACGTTTGGCACACCGATCAATCAGCATCCCGCGGAGTACGGAATCGATCTGGTGATGCATTCGGGCACGAAATACCTGAGCGGGCACGCGGATCTGACTTGCGGTGTCGTCAGCGGACGGCAGGAGTTGATCGAGCAGATTGGCGAATCTCGAAAGACGCTCGGCAATTGCATGGACCCGCACGCGGCGTGGTTGCTGATCCGCGGATTAAAGACGCTGGCCGTGCGCGTTGCTCGGCAGAACGAGAACGCGCTGCGCGTGGCTGAATTCCTGGAGCAGCACGCGAAGGTGCGGCGCGTTCATTATCCGTTTCTGAAGAGCCATCCACAGTACGCGATTGCGCGCCAGCAGATGTCGGGCGGAAGCGGCATGGTCACGTTTGAGGTCGATGGCACCGGCGACGACGCGCGGCGCGTCAGTGAGGCAATGAAGCTGTTCACGCTCGCGACGAGTTTGGGTGGAGTCGAGTCGCTGGCCTCGATCCCGGTGCTGACGTCGCACGCGATGATCTCGGCCGAGCAGCGCGCTGAAATGGGCGTAACGGAGCAAATGGTCCGGCTGTCGGTTGGAATCGAGAGCGTGGAAGATCAAATCGAGGATCTGGAGCGGGCGCTGGAAGCTGTGGGAATGCGGCAGTCAATGTCGGTGGGATAAGAAGAGTAAAATAGACTGCAGATTCGCCCTTCGATCCGGAGGCATGCCGTGATCAGATCTGCTTTCCTCTTCATTGTTCTGCTCGTCTGCGTGTATCCCGCCCATGCTCAGATTAAGGACGCTTACACTCCTGGAGTTCCCCCTCCGCCTGCCTCCATGGACCCGGACCACGGCAAGACCGCTCCGAACGGACCGAAGTTGCCGCAGCGTCATATCGATCTGGCGAAGCTGCAGCAAGAAGCTGACGATCTGGCCCGCACCGCGCAAACGATCCCGACAGATATGACCGGTGTCCGTCAGGGCACGCTGCCAAAGGACATCATTGAGAAACTGAAGCGGATCGAGAAGCTGTCGAAGCGGCTGAGAGGTGAGCTGAATCCCTAGACGGCCCGCCAAGGCTGGCAGCCGGGCGCAACCTGGAGGGCATTTCCGTCACCCGCCGAAGACGGCAACCCCGGCCTCTTCGAGGCCGGGGTTGGCATGTTGCGAAGCTCACATGGCTAGAAGATGAACTTCATACTGAACTGCAGGACGCGGGCGAGGTGGGCCTGACCGATCTGGGCAAACGCGGCATTTCCCGGACCGATGCAAGCCGCGTTGCCGGCCGAATTGTTGGTGCCACCGGTGCAGGTCATGGAGTTCGTCAACCCCCCGCTGGATCCTGATGAGACGCTGGAGAGCGAGAACTGCGAATGGTTGAAGACGTTAAAGGCCTCGGCCCGGAACTCCAGAGCCGTGCTTTCCTTGATGGCGAAGTGCTTAAACACTCCCATATCGAAACTCAGACGAGATGGGTTTCGCACATCGTTTCGACCAGCATCGCCAAAGGTGAGCCCCCGCGGCAACGCGAAGGCGCCTGGATTGAAGTCAAACTTGGCGTAGCCCGGTCCACTGACCTGGCTCGCCGGCGGGATATTGGAGGTCGCACTACCAATGCGGTCCGGATAAGAGACAGCGGACGTGATGCTGCCAGTTGCAACACCTGCATTGTCGGGGTAAGTTGTGCCGTTCGCCACAGTAACGGGTATCCCTGTAGAGAACGATTCAATACCGGACCATTGCCAGCCGCCCAGCAGGGAATGGGTAAGACCAGACTTCTTGAAGAAAGGCACGTCATAAACCCAAGCTATGTTCAGCATGTGCCGCTGGTCGAAATTAGAACTGGCGCGGCTCAAACTCGGGTCATAGGAGTTAACAAACGTCCCATCGTAACGATCCGAAGAATCGTCAATCGAGTGGCTGTAGGTATAGGCTCCCGTCAGGACCAACGAGCCTACGCTCTTGCGAGCTGAAACTTGCAGGGCGTGGTAGGTCGAATTCGCTTGATTTTCCAAACGCGTGATGTTGTGCACCCCGAGGAACGGACGATAGTAGTCCGCACTGTTTCCGCACGCTGTTTGCAGATCAATAGCCACCTGGCCGTTGACTGCGTTCCCATTTACCACCCCGCTCACATTGGGGAGACCAATGTTCGTCAGGCTGTTGCAATCAGCGGCGCTTATCGGCTGACCCGGCAGGTAGGGGTTCTGCGATGCTGTCACGGGAAACAGCTGGTTTAGGTTGCGCTCCAGGCCAATATGAGTTCCCTTGCTGCCGACATACGAAACGGTCATCACGCTGTGCCCCGCAAACTCGCGTTGGACATCCAGGTGCCACTGCTGCATGTATGGCCAGATGGCTTTGTTTGGAATCGAGTAAAAGCTCAATGGGAAAACAGGCGCCGCTTGTCCTGCGCCTGCCACCCCGATATTGGTGTACCCGACAACGTTATTCTGGGTTGCACTTTGGAGTAACGGTGAAGTCTGGCCCTCCATTCCTTCGGTATCAGCTTCATTGCCGTTGGCGTGCTCATAAAACACGCCGTAGCCGCCGCGAATAGCCATCTTGCCATCGCCGAATACATCGTAGGCAAATCCAACGCGGGGAGCGGGGTTAAACAAGTGCCCGTTCAGGCAGCCGGCGTTAGAATTCTTTCCGACAACTACACCTGTGAAGCCGTCGAAGTTGTAAGTGCCACCCGGGCCCCCACATTGCACGAGGCCGAGGAGCGGGTTACCGCTGGTGATTTGTCCCGGCGTACAGGTCGTTGAGTTGGCCGGACAGAGGACCGGAGCATTCGCGATGCCGGCCTGATAAACCGCTGGATCCCAGTTGTACGCATGTTGATACCGATCGCGGTATGTTCCGAACAAGCTCAGACGTAATCCAAGATTGAGCGTAAGCCGATTGGTAACACGCCAGTCGTCCTGGAAATAGGGTTCGACGATCTTGTACCGGTTGTAAAACTTCAACTGGTTGCTGCCCTGAACGAAACTGGAAATATTCCCTACCAGAAAGTCAGCAAAAGGGTTGCCGGTGCCCTGAGGCATATTCTTGCTGAAGTTCAGCTGGCCGTTGACCTGAACACTGCTGAGTTCGTTCTTTTGCGCAGTGACTACATACAATCCCATCGTCAGATTGTGGCGGCCGATAATCTTCGTCACGTTGTCGCGATAGGTATACGTCGGATTGGAGTTGTAGGCGCCTTCAGGCCAGATACCTTCCGGATCTATGTTCAAGCCTGAGGTGTAGACGTTCTTGCCAGCGCCGATGTTAATAGCCGGGAGCTTCCCTCCACCGCCGTTGTTGTAGAGGTATCCCATCGTGAAGCCGGCGGGGATCTTGTAATAGCCCCGCGACTGAAACGAGATGTGGTCAGTCGTATAGCTGGCCACAAACTCATTGAGGAGCGTGGGTGAAATCGTGCTGGTCAAACGGGCGACCATACTCACACCGGGACCGTTGAAGAACGTCTGCGAAGTTGGGAAGTTAGTTGTGTCCCAAATGGAGCCCGGTTCGAGAGTCGTCCACGAATCATGGATGTAGCGAAAGGTCGCGCGATGGTGTTCGGTAATGTTGTGATCGACTCGCACCAACTCCTCCCGCCAGGTGGTCGGCAAAGTGGTGTTGGTGTTGAATTGTGATGCACCTTTCACGTCGATGTTGCCCACCGGGATCAAGGGCAAAAGGGCCTGCGCTTGCGGAGTGACGGTGACTTGATTATTTGGGAATGCGAGGCCGGTGGCCGGATTGATGGGGCAGTCCACTCCTGGGCAGACGTCAGAAAAGTCTCCCGAACGCTCTGCGCTGTACGGCACCGGCACATTGTAGGTCCATGGCAGTCGGTCGCGCCGCCATTCCTGGGACCAGAAGAAGAATGTCTTCTGCTTGTCGGTGTTGTAAACGTGAGGAATGTAAACCGGCCCACCGACGGTGTAGCCGTAATCGTTCTTCTTATAGGGGGGGGTCTTGCTGGGTGTGCCGGTGCCTAAGGTTCCGGTGCGAAACGGGCTGTTAAAGTAATTATTTGCATTGAAGAAATCGTTGCGCACAAACTCGTAGGCGTCGCCGTGAAAGGCCCTGGTGCCGCTCTTGGTTTCCACTTCCACCGTGCCTGATCCGTTGCGGCCGTACTGCGCGCCATAGTTGGACGTCAGCACCTTGAATTCGGAAACAGCATCAACGCTGGGATAGACGTTCAGCGTGCCGTTGCTGCCGTTGTCCATGTTGTCGCCGCCGTCGAGTTCCCAGTTGTTGTACTCGGTGCGACCCCCATTCATGCTGAACGCGACGCTGCCGTTGATGCCGACCTGCGGTTCGTCCATGCCGGTCTGGTTACTAACGCCAGGCACAAGAGTGACAAGTGTCGTAAAGTTGCGTCCGTTAAGTTCGAGTTGGCTGATTTCTTTGCCGGTGACGGTGCCCGCAAGCTCGGATGACTGGGTTTCGACCTGGGCCACATTCTCGCCTTCTACAATGACCTCAGTGCTGGCTGCGCCGACTTCGAGAGTCACATCGACGCGGGCTTTCTGGGCGACGTCGAGGACGACGCCTTTGGCCTGAAACTTCTTGAAGCCCGAGGCGGTGACGATGACATCGTACGAGCCCTGCGGCAGAGCGGATTCGTTGTAATCGCCCGTAGAGTTGGTCTGCATCTGGCGAGTAATACCGCGTTCCGGGCTGGCCACGACGACAGTGGCACCGGCAACCGCAGCGCCGGAGGGGTCCTTCACAGTTCCTGTGATGGACCCGGTCTGGGCCCAACCAGCGACGCAAGACAACGTCAGCACTAGCAACGTTCCCAACAGAACACGAGAAGATCTCATAGTGAATGCTCCACATTTCGCGCAGGTTTCCCACTGCGCCAGTTTCGATCGGTTTTGCCGTACTTTCGAGCTCGACGGCTCGGTCGTTCGTTCAGACACTGATTTCCCGTGCGGATTGAGACCCGGGACGGGGTTATTAAAACGTATGAATAGTGCGTTTATATGATGTGTACTGTCAAGAAAAAACGTTGGTGCAGGGGGGTGTAGAACGGGAATCCGACTGCGAGAACGTTTCCGATTGTGATTTTCCTGGAGGACGCGTAGTTCTGGCGGGTGCGGAGGCGTGACGCCGGCGTTACCGGCTCCGATACGCTACTCCAGCACGCGCGTCGATTCCCGCACGACCAACTCGGGAGCAACCTTGCGGTGGCTGGGAGTCACCTCGCGCTTTTCGAGGACGGCATTAATACCCTCGAGCACAACGCCCACGGCCGAGGCGCCCATGGTTTCCATGGGCTGGCGCACCGTCGTGAGCGACGGCGTGTAGATGGCCGAGGTGGCCACATCGTCGAAGCCGATGACCGAGCATTGTTCCGGCACGCGGATCCCGGCGCGGCTGAGCGCGCGGATCGCGCCGAACGCGCTCATGTCGTCGAAAGCCAGCATGGCTGTGAAAGAGCGCTTCTGATGAAGCAGTTGTTCGGTGAGTTTGTAGCCGGATTCAAAGCTGGAAATCGGATCGCTGGATTCGGGCATGTCGACGATCAGGCGGGCATCGAGTTCGAGGCCGGCTTCCTTGGCGAAGTTGCGAATGCCGCGCCAACGCGGCGAACTGTCGGTGAGCGCCTTGGGGCCACGAATGATGGCGATTTTGCGATGGCCGAGGGAATGAAGATGCTCGAGCGCGAGATGGCCGCCGACCTCGTTATCAACGATGACCGAGCTGATGGAATCTGTCTTCAGTTCGCAGCCGATCATCGCGGTGGGGATGCTGCTCTTTTCGAGATCGGCGAGAAGGTTGATGTCGAGGAACACCCAGTTGGCGATGACGATCAGGGCCTCGATGCGGCGATCGAGCAGCATCTCCAGATAGCGCTCGAAGCGGCTGCCCTCGTTATGCACATCGGTGAGAATGGGAAGATATGACGCCTGGTAGAGAGTGTTCTCGATGCCGCGGAGGATCATCGTGCAGAACGGATCGGTCATGTCGAAGACCATGACGCCGACGGTGTGGCTGCGCTTGCTGCGCAGCGAGCGGGCGAACTGGTTGGGACGGTATCCGAGCTTCGCCGCGGCACGCTCGATTTTTTTCTTGGTGGCGGGGGGGATGTAGCGGGCCAGCGGCGCGTTGTTCAGAACAATGGACACGGTGGTCGAAGAGAATCCGCTTTCCTTCGCCACATCTCGAATCGTCACCATGACTCAGGTCTTCACAGTTCTTAGTTTCAGAGTTTTCGGTCGCGACCGCATTGAGCTATGAGCAGTGAGCTATGAGCTACGAGCTATGAGCGAACCTTGGTTTGCTCACAGGTCACTGCTTATTGCTCGCGGTGCTCACGACTCTCGGCCCGTCGGATAACGTTTCTCGAAAATCAGGGACGGCATCGCTTGAATTTCGAGCGATCGCTGGCGGACACTACAGCAGAGAGTCATGCGAGTGTCAAGCACAGGGATCACATCGATCAGTTGCGTACTGCTGCTTGCGCTGGCAGGCGCAGCGGCGGGTGGTGTGGCGCAGACCGCATCGGGAGGCACGCCGAACGGGCGATCTGCAGAGTCTAAGACGGGGGATCCGGCGGTATTTTTTCAGCGTGGGGAGCAAGCCCTCAAGGAAAACCGGTTAGAAGCAGCCGCGGCAGATTTTCGCCAGGTCCTGCAGATGGAACCGAAAGCCGGACCGGCCTACGCGAATCTGGGGGTCGTGTACATGCGGGGCAAACAGTGGGCTAAGGCTCTGCAGGCGCTGAGCAAAGCGGAAGAGTTGATGCCGAATGTACCAGGTATCCGGCTGAATATCGGGCTCGCGTACTACCGGCAGAATGAATATCTGAAAGCGATCCCGGCTTTCGAGTCAGTGGTGCGGGAGCAACCGGAGGCAGTGCAACCGAGGTATCTGCTGGGGCTCTGCTACTTTTTCGCCGAGCGCTGGAAGGATGCCGCTGTCACATTGGAACCGTTATGGGCGCAGGAGTCGGAGAACTTGCCCTACCTGTACGTGCTGGCCAATGCAGCGCACCGGGCGGGCCAGGCGGAATGGGACGACCGCGCGACGGCGCAATTGCTGAAAATCGGCAATGACTCGGCCGAATACCATCTCTTCGCCGGAAAATATCATCTCAATCGCGAGGAATGTGACATGGCGATTGCGGAGTTTGAGGCCGCCGCGAAAATCAACCCCACTCTCGCATTCATCCATTTCAATCTGGGGGTAGCGTATTTTAAAAAACAGGAGTACTCCCAGGCGCGGGAAGAGTTTCTGAAGGATGTAACGATCGAGCCAGACCTGGCGCTGAACTACGACCAACTGGGAGAGGTCTATTGGCAGATGCAAGACGATGCCAGCGCCGAGAAAAGTTATCGCGAGGCCATACGAAGAGATCCCCGGCTGGTAAGTTCACACCTTGGGCTGGCGAAGATTTATCAACGGCAGAAGAAGTATGCGGCGGCACTGGCTGAAACCGATCAAGCGGTGAAACTGGATCCAGAACGGACGGATGCGCACTATGTACGCGGGCAGGTGCTGCTCCGACTGGGGCGAAAAGAGGAAGCACAGAAAGAAATGGCGGCGGCCGCCAGTGCGAGGAAGGACGTTTCGGTGCCTTCTCCCGAACTGATGCAGGAGTAGCAGTGATACACTTTTCTCGCCGCACGGACTTCCTTCAATTCGGTTGCTACCGCCGTTCCTAAAGGAGGTAAAAAATCATGAAAAGATTCCTGAAGATTGTCGCCATTGTTATTGCGGTACTCGTTGTGATCGCCATAGCAATTCCCTTTTTCATTGACGCGAACACCTTCCGTCCGAAGCTGGAGGCGGAACTCACCGACGCTTTGGGGCGGCAAGTGAAGGTGGGCAACTTGTCGCTGTCGCTGCTGTCGGGTGGCGTGACGGCTGACAACATTTCGATCGCCGACGATCCGCAGTTCAGCAAGACTCCGTTCGTGCAGGCCAAGTCGTTCAAAGTTGGGGTCGAGATGATCCCGCTGATTTTTTCGCGGACCCTGAATATCACGCAGGTGACGCTGGATCAGCCGCAGATCAGCCTGGTGAAATCGGAGAACGG
>Ga0070732_10000380_pt1 | contig 29085 bp, 28 predicted proteins | sample Coa_R1_5_FD_66449 | JGI IMG/M metagenome (GOLD analysis project Ga0070732, IMG submission 66449) | Surface soil microbial communities from Centralia Pennsylvania, which are recovering from an underground coalmine fire - Coalmine... | ecosystem: Environmental > Terrestrial > Soil > Unclassified ... | reverse complement strand
ACGTCGCGCTTGCGCTCGGGGCTGCGAAGGAGGAACGCCGGATGAAATGTCGGAATCAGTTTCGCGCCGCCGCGGTACTCGAACACCCGGCCGCGGATGCGCGAAATGGGCGCGTCTGTCTTGAGGAGGGCCTTCGCCGCGAACGTGCCCAGGGCGACGATGACTTTCGGCTGAATCAGATCAATCTGCTGCGCCAGAAACGGCTCGCACGTCGCGACCTCGTCGGGCTCCGGATTGCGGTTGCCGGGCGGGCGGCACTTGATCACGTTGGCGATGTAGACGTCCGCGCGGGTGAGTCCAATCGCCTCGATGATCTTCGTCAGGAGTTGGCCGGCGCGGCCAACGAACGGCTCACCCTGGAGATCCTCGTCTGCCCCAGGGGCCTCGCCGACGAACATCAGGTCGGCGGACGGACTCCCCACGCCGAACACCACCTGCTTGCGTCCGAGCGCATGCAGTTTGCACCGAGTGCAAACGCCAATGAACTCGCGAAGCGCGCCGAGACCGGCAGCCGGATCGCCAGCAGGACCGACAGTCGGCGGCGGCACGTCTAACGGGAGCGGCACGCCGTTCGGAGATCGATCTCGCCAGGCCGAGTCACGCGACACGCCCTTGACGCCCAGGTCGCGGTAGTACGACAGATGTCCGGCGAGATCGTCGCGGGCGCTCATCGAGCGGCCGACGCCGGCTCGGCCGCCAAGCGGCGCTCCACGCGATCGAGCAGGCGACGGGCGACATCCACCTTGCTCAGAAGCGGCCATGGCTCGACGCTGTCCTCGGAGACCAGCGTCACCTCGTTGGTCGTCACGTCAAACCCCGATCCGGCCCGGGCGACGTCGTTGGCCACGATGAAGTCGACGTGCTTGGCCGCGAGCTTGCGTCGAGCGGCCGGTACCGGATCGCCGGTTTGCGCCGCGAAGCCGACCAGAACCGGCCGGGGGCCGTCGCCGCGGCGGGCACCCAGGTCTGCCAGGACATCGGCCGTCCGCGCCAGCGTGATCGTGAGGGCGGCACCCTTTTCGATTTTTCCGGCCGCCGCGCCACCGACCGGCGTGTAGTCGGCGATCGCCGCCGCCATCACGACGACATCGACGCGGTCCGCCCGGTCGATCACGGCCGTATGCATTTCGGCCGCGCTTCGCACCCGTACGATCTCCCCGACCGCCGGCGGTTCCACGGGCGTCGGCCCGGCAATCAACGTGACGTACGCCCCGCGCGCGTGCGCTTCGGCGGCGATGGCGAAGCCCATGCGCCCACTGGACCGATTGCCGATAAACCGCACGGCGTCCCAGTCCTCGAAAGTCGGCCCGGCGGTGACCAGCACGCGCGTACCCGCGAGGGCGGTCTTCGGCGCGAGCACGGCGTCGGCGGCATCCACGATCTGCTCAGGCTCGGCGAGCCGGCCGGGTCCGACCCATCCGCAGGCGAGGTAGCCCAATCCGGGGTCGACGAAGCGGACCCCACGCGCCTCGAGCCGCGCGACGTTTGTGCGCACGGCCTCGTGCTCCCACATGTTCGTGTTCATGGCCGGGGCCAGCAGCACGGGCGCCTTCACGGCCAGGTACAGGGCCGACAGGAAATCGTCGGCGATGCCGTTCGCAAACTTGCCGATGATGTTCGCGGTTGCCGGGGCCACGAGCAGCAGATCGAGACCCGACGCGAGCGCGATGTGCTCGATGTCCGCGTTCATCCCCCGCGCAAACTGCGACGTGATGACGGGATGGCGCGTGATCGCCTCGAACGTCAGCGGCCCGACGAACCGTCGGGCCGTCCGGGTCATGACCGCCCGGACGTCGTGCCCTCGCTTTTGCAGGAGCCGGGCGACCTCGACGGCCTTATAGGCGCCGATCCCGCCGGAGACGCCGAGGCCAACGAGGGCCATGTCGCCTACTGGGCGTCGTCGTGAATCGACGGCGTCGGCACCGACCAGACCAGACCAGCGTTCACTTCCTGCAACGCGCGGCGCGCGGGCTTGGGCGACCCGTCGAGCTTGGGCAGGCAGCCGCTCAGGAGCTGCTTGGCGCGGGCCGCCGCGACGGTCACGAGCTCGAACGCGTTCTTCGGTCGGCTTGGAATCGAATGGATATCGGACATAGGGTCAGTCTTCCTTGTGAAGTCTCCATCAACCATCGAAGGTCATCGAAACGGCGTCGACGACACGCCGTCGTCGTCGGAGGCGGGCACGCTCGGCCGTCACGATCCCGGCCATCTCCGCCACGCATCGATCCAGGTCGTCGTTGACGACGACGTAGTCGTACGAGCCGGCGGCCGACACCTCCGAGCGCGCAGTCGCGAGCCGTCGAGCGATCGCCGGCTCGGCGTCCAGGCATCGTCTCCGCAAGCGCGCCTCGAGCACCGCCTGCGACGGCGGCAGCACGAAGATGCCCACGCTGTCGGTCAGACGCGCCCGCACCTGGCGCGCGCCCTGGACATCGATGACCAGCACGAGGTCGGTGCCCGAGGCCAATCGGACCTCGGTGTCCCCGCGGCCCGTCCCGTACCAATCCCCGAAGACGTCGGCCCACTCGAGAAACGTGTCCTCCCGGGCCATCGCCTCGAACGCAGGGCGGCTAATAAAATTATAGTCGACCCCGTCAAGCTCGCCAGGCCGGCGGGCCCGCGACGTGTAGGATCGCGATTTCTCGAGCGCGGGCACGACCTGCACCAGCCGTTCGACCAGCGTCGTCTTGCCGGTCCCTGAAGGCGCCGACACCACGAAAAGCAGCCCACGGTCGGAAACCGGAGGGCTACTCGACATTCTGCACCTGCTCGCGCACGCGCTCGAGTTCGGCCTTGGCGCCGATGACAATTTCGGGCGCGCGGGTTCCTTCGGCCTTCGAACCCACGGTGTTGATCTCGCGATTCATCTCCTGCACCAGAAAATCGAGCTTCCGGCCGCAGGGCTCGGGCCCGTCGGCAAGCGCCCGCCAATGTTCGAAGTGACCCCGGAGACGCACGATCTCTTCGTCGATGTCCGACCGTGCGACGAAGCGCACGACCTCCTGGGCGAGGAGACTGGAGTCCGAGGACAGATCCGGCGGAAGCGACGCGAGGCGGTCGCGAAGGCGGGCCTCGAACGCCGCCTGTCCTGCCCGGGCCTCACGCTCGACGTCCGCCACGGCCGTCGCGAGCCCCGCGAGACGAGTCTCGAGATCCTGCCCGAGGAAACGACCCTCCGTCTCGCGCATGACGACGAGCGCGTCCACGGCTTCAGAGAGCGCCGCCTCGACGAGCCCCGCGACCGACTCCGGAAGGGCCGCTGGCGTGGAGTCCGCGCGCGCGCGGATCTCCAACACCTGTGGCAGGCGCACGATGTCGGAGGCGGAAAGCGTACCTGTGACGAGTCCCTTGGCCCGAGCGGCTTCCATCGTGCGTGCGATGCGCTCGAGCAGGGCCTCGTCGAGGACGACCTCGCGCGCCGGCGCGTCGACCAGGTCGAGGGAGACCGACACCTCGATCCGCCCGCGCGCGACCCGCTGACCGACAATCGAGCGCAGGCGGCTTTCGAGCCCGGCGAGGAGCTGCGGGGCCTTGATGACCACATCCAGAAAGCGATGATTGACCGACTTGACGGTCACTCCCACGCGCGCCGTGCCGTCGTCGCGACTCACCGACGCGAACCCGGTCATCGAGCGAATCACGCTAGTGTCCCGGCCTCAACTGGCCGCCTCGTCGCGCTCGTCGAACGCCTGGAGCGCGTAGAGCTTCGCGTAGAGCCCGCCGGGCCGCGACACCAGCTCGTCGTGCGGCCCGGTTTCGATGACCTCGCCGTGCTCGAGGGCCACGATGCAGTCAGCGTGCCGGACGGTCGACAGCCGATGGGCAATGACGAACGTGGTGCGGTTGCGCATGAGATTCGCGAGCGCGTCCTGGACGAGGAGCTCCGATTCGACGTCGAGCGACGACGTCGCCTCGTCGAGGACGAGGAGCGGCGCGTCTTTGAGAATCGCGCGCGCGATCGCCAGCCGCTGCCGCTGGCCGCCCGAGAGCCGCTGGCCGCGCTCGCCGATGCGCGCGTCGTAGCCGGCCGCGAGGGGCTCGATGAACTCGTGCGCGTGCGCGGCCCGCGCGGCCGCCTCGATCGCCTCGCGGCTGGCCCCGGGCGCGCCGTAGGCGATGTTATTGGCGATGGTGTCGTCGAAGAGGACCGTGTCCTGGGTCACGAGCGCGATCGCGTGGCGGAGCGACGCCAGGTTGACGCGGCGAATGTCCGTGCCATCTATCAGGATCGCCCCCTCCTTGACGTCGTAGAAGCGGGGGATCAAGTTCGCCAAGGTCGTCTTGCCCGCCCCACTGAGGCCGACGATGGCCACCACCTGGCCCGCGTGGGCGGTGAACGAGATGTGCCGGAGGATGAACCGGTCCGGCGCATCAGCGTAGGCAAACCCGACGTCCCGGAACTCGACGCTCTGGCGGGGCCGCGCGAGCATCGGCGCGCCGGGAATCTGCGGGACCTCGGTGTCCGTATCGAGCAGCTCGAAAATCCGCTCTGCGGCAGCAATCGACTGCTGCAGGCCCGAGTTCACGCGGCTGAGCCGTTTGATCGGCGAATAGAGCAGAAACGCCGTCGTCAGGAACCCCGTGAAGGCACCCTGGGTCAATCGCTGGGCGGCAATGTCGGCAACGGCCAGGTACATCACGCCGACGGCGGCCAGGCCGCCGAGGAATTCCATGAGCGGCGGCAGCGACGACACCGCCGCGGTCACCTTCATGTACGTGCGATACAGCCGATCGGACGCGTCGGCGAAGCGCCGACCCTCGCGGTCCTCCGCGCCGAACGCCTTCACGATCCGATGCCCGACGAAGGCCTCGGTGGCGCGGTGCGTGACCTCCTCGAGGCATTCCTGACTGCGCCGCGTCAACCGCCGCACGCGTTGGCCGAGACGCCACAGCGCATAGACGACGAGCGGCAGGGCGGTCAGCGACACGAGCGCCAGACGCGCGTCATACCAAAAGAGAAGACCCACATACAGCACGGCCGTCATCGATTCGCGGATCAGGTCCGCTATCGTCTCCGAGACGGCCCGCTGCACCTGGTTGACGTCGTTCGTCAGGCGCGACAACAACTGGCCCGATGAGCGCCGGGAAAAGAACGTGGCGGACTGCCCCAGGGTGCGCCGGAAGAGGTCGTTCCGCAGGTCGGTCACCACCCGCTGCCCGACGTCCGTCATGAGGTAGTCCGAGGCGTAGTCGCCGAGACCCTTGACGAAGAACGCGGAGATCGCAAGGAGCGCGACGTACCCGACCCGCTGATGAAGGGCGAGCACCTTGTCGAAGAGCGGCTGAACCAGCCTCGCAATGCTCGCCGACCCGATCGCGTAGAAGACCATCGCGATGAAGGCCCCGACGAGGCGCCCGCGATAGGGCTCGGCGTAGCGCAGCAGGCGCTTGAACGTGTTCACGCGGTCACCGGAAGCCGGAACGGCATCATCTGGTTAGGCGCTCCCCGGCGTGCGATAGCCGAACGGGTGTCGTTCATGCCACGCCCAGGCCGTAGCGACGATCGCGTCGAGCGACTCGAACTTCGGCGCCCAGGCCAACTCCCGGCGTGCCAGGTCACTCGAGGCGACGAGCGCCGCCGGGTCGCCCGGCCGTCGAGGTTCGGCGGTGAACGGCACGTCGCGCCCGGTGGCGCGCCGCACGCTGTCGATCACCTGCCGCACCGAGGCCCCTCGCCCACTGCCGAGATTGTAGGCCCCGGACGAGCCGCCCGCCTCTAGCCGCGCGAGGGCAAGCACGTGCGCGCTGGCTAGATCGCTGACGTGCACGTAATCGCGAATGCACGTCCCATCAGGCGTCGGATAGTCGGTGCCGAACACCGAGAGCGACCCCCGCCCCACCGCAGCGGCCACGGCGCGGGGAATGAGATGGGCCTCGGGCTCATGGTCCTCTCCAATGAGGCCCGAGGGATGGGCGCCAGCGGCATTGAAATAGCGCAGGGTGACCGAGCGGAGGCCCGTCGCTCGCTCGACGTGCGGGAGAGCGCGCTCGACCGCCAGCTTCGTCTCGCCGTACGTGTTGACCGGATGCTGGGGGTGCGCTTCGTCGATCGGCGTCCGCACCGGCTCGCCGAACGTCGCACAGGTCGACGAGAAGACGAAGCGGTCGACGCCGGCGTCGGCCATCGCGGCAAGGAGCGTCAGCGTGCCCGTGAGATTCGTGCGGTAGTAGGCCACCGGCTGCGCCACGGACTCGGCAACGAGCGCGCGCGCGGCGAAATGCATGACGGCCGTCGCCTTCGATTCGCGCAGCGCCCGGCCGACCGCGAGGGCGTCGCCGATGTCGCCGCGCGCGAACGAGACGCGGCCGGCCGGAAAGGCGCGGGCCAGGCGGTCGGCCGCCTCGACGTGGCCCGCTGACAGGTCGTCGAAGAGAACCACGTCGTGCCCCGCCCGTGCCAGCTCGTAGGCCGCGTGGCTGCCAACGTATCCGGCGCCGCCCGTGACGAGCACTGCGCTCACGGCCGGCCGATGGAGGCGTACGTGAAGCCCAGCTCGCGCACCTGAACCGGATTGTAGATGTTCCGGCCGTCGAAGATGACGGGCTCCTTCATCAGCTTCTTCATCCTCGGGAAGTCGGGCTCGCGGAACTCGTTCCACTCGGTGACGACGAGGAGGGCATCGGCGTTGGTCAGCGCGTCGTAGGCGTGGCGCGCGTAATGGATGCGGTTCCCGAAGATGCGCCGGGCCACGTCGCGGGCTTCCGGGTCGAACGCGCGGACCTTCGCCCCGCGCGCGAGCAGGCCGTTGATGATCGGAATCGCCGGCGCTTCGCGCATGTCGTCCGTCCGCGGCTTGAAGCTCAGGCCCCACACGGCCACGGTGCGGCCGCCGAGCGCGCGCTTCGACGTCGCCGACTTGCCGAAATGCGCGTCGAGCTTCGTCAGCAGCCGGCCTTTTTGCCGCTCGTTCACCGCCTCCACCGCTTCGAGGAGCTTGAAGCGGTATTTCCGATCGGCCGCGAACTTGATGATGGCCTTCACGTCCTTGGGGAAACAACTGCCGCCGTAGCCGACCCCGGGGAAGAGAAAGGCCGGTCCGATCCGCTTGTCCGAGGCGATGGCCTGGCGCACCTTGTCGGCATCCGCTCCGAATAGCTCGCACACGTTCGCGATCTCGTTCATGAACGAGATACGCGTGGCTAGCATGGCGTTCGCCGCGTACTTGCAGACCTCCGCGCTCGCGCAATCCATGACCATGATCGGCGCGCCCGTGCGCGTGAACGGACGGTAGAGGTCGGTCATGATCTCGGCGGCCCTCGGATCGGCCGCGCCGATGACGACGCGATCGGGCTTGAGGAAGTCCTCGACCGCCGCGCCCTGTTTCAGGAATTCCGGGTTGCTCACGACGCTGAATGGGTGCGTCGTCTCTCGACGGATCGTCTCGCGCACCCGCTCCGACGTGCCCGCGGGCACCGTGCTCTTGTCGACGATGACCGTGTACCCGCTCATCGCGCGCGCAATCTCGCGCGCCGCGCCAAGCACGTGCTGGAGGTCGGCCGATCCGTCCTCGCCGGTCGGTGTGCCGACCGCGATGAAGACGACCTCGGCCTTCTTCACGGCGTCCGCGAGCTCCTGCGTGAACGCGAGCCGTTTCTCGGCCACGTTCCGATGGACCAATTCGGCCAGCCCCGGCTCGTAAATGGGAATCTTGCCTCGACGCAGACTCTGCACCTTGGCCGCGTCCTTGTCGATGCAGGTGACGTCATTGCCGGTCTCCGCGAAGCACGCGCCGACGACCAGTCCGACGTAGCCTGTCCCGACGACCGCTATCCGCATGAGGAGCCCCGCCCCCGATTCGTAAAACCCCAAATGCTACCATGGCGCGCGGTGCGCATCTTTGTCGACTATCGGCCCGCGCTCCGCGAGCGAACAGGTGTCGGTGAGTACGTGCACGAAGTGACGCGGGCGCTCGTCGCGACCGCGCCTCGAGATGAGTCCCTGACCCTCTTTTCGGCGTCGTGGAAGGACCGACTCGACCCGGCGGCGCTGCCCGGCGCATTGACCCTCGACCATCGGCTCCCGGTGCGCGTGCTGAACTTCGCGTGGCACCGGTTGGAATGGCCGACGATCGAGAAACTGACGGGTCAGACGTTCGACGTCGCGCAGTCGTTCCATCCGCTGCTCGCGCCGAGCACCGTTGCGGCGCGGCTCGTGACCATTCACGACCTCGATTTCCTCGACCACCCCGAACGGTCGCGCGCGGAGATCCGCCGGGACTATCCGGCGCTCGCGGCCTCGCACGCCGCCCGAGCGGACCACGTCCTGGTCAACTCCCATCACACGGCTCGCGCGGCCGAAACCCGACTCGGCCTGGCGAGCGACCGGATCAGCGTCGCGCGGCCGGGGGCACCCGACTGGCCCCGACGCGCCGAGGAACCCGCGCGCGGCTGCATCCTCTTCCTCGGCACGATCGAACCGCGCAAGAACGTCGGCACCCTCCTCGACGCCTACGAGCGCCTGCTGGCGACATCGCCGGATGCGCCGCCTCTTGTCCTGGCAGGCGCGTCGACCGCCGAAGAGGCGCCGACGATGCGTCGGACGCAGCTCGGGCCCCTCGCCGGCCGGGTCGAGACACCCGGATACATCGAGGCGGTGGCCCGGCTCGATCTGTACCGCCGCGCCCTGGTCTTCGTCGTGCCGTCCCACATGGAAGGCTTCGGCATGACCGTGCTCGAAGCGATGACGTGCGGCGTCCCCGTGATTGCATCGGCACGCGGCGCGTTACCGGAAGCCGCCGGGTCGGCCGCGCGTTTCGTCGACCCCGACGATGCCCAGGGTCTCTCCACTGCGATCGCCGAGGTCTTGGGGAGCCGCGCGCTCCGCGATCGAATGCGCGAGGACGGATGGCGGCAGGCGGCGACGTTCTCCTGGCGCGACACCGCGACGTCGGTGCGCGACGCCTGGGCGCACGCGATCGCGTTTCGGAGACGACGTCGTGCGTGACGGCGCCCTGCATATCGGCATCGATGCCCGGGAGGTGCTCGGCCGGCCGACGGGCGTCGGGCGGTACCTGACGGAGATTGCCCGCGCGTGGGCGGCCGACCCGACGCTCGCACACACCTTCACGTTCTTTCTGCCCGACGGTCGCCCCGACTGGCCGCCGGCCGACCCGCGCTTTCGGGCGGTCGTCGCGCCCGGGAGGGGATCCGGCACGTGGTGGGAACAGACGACCCTGGCACGCGCGGCTGCCAAGGCGGGCCTGGACGTGTTCCTCGGCCCCGCCTACACCCTGCCGTTGCGCTTGCCCTGTCCGGCAGTGGTCTTCATCCACGACGTGTCGTACTTCGCTCACCCGGAGTGGTTCGGGTGGCGCGAGGGTCTCCGACGCCGCTGGCTGACCCGAGCGTCCGCTCGCCGCGCGCGAATCGTGCTCACCCTGTCCACGTTCTCCGCCCGCGAGATCGCGAGTCGCCTTGGCGTGCCGCCCGACCGCATCCTGCTCGCCCCGCCCGGCGCACCGCCGGCCGATCCGGCCGATCCCAAAAACGACGCGCGACGGGAGCCAATTGTGTTGTACGTCGGATCGCTCTTCACGCGGCGCCGCATTCCAGACCTCATCCGCGGATTCGCTGAAGCCGCGAGGCAGGTGCCCGGCGCCCGCTTGATTCTCGTCGGCGACAACCGCATGCGGCCGCTGATCGACCCTCGGGCGCTCGCGGCCGCCGAAGGCGTCGGGGCGCAAGTCGAATGGCGCAGCTACGTCGCGGACGCCGAACTCCAGACGCTCTACCGCCGAGCCCGGGTCTTCGCCCTGCTCTCGGAATACGAAGGCTATCTCCTGACCCCGCTCGAGGCATTCGCCCACGGTGTCCCCGCCGTGCTGCTCGACACCCCCATCGCGAGAGAGGCCTATGGCAGCGCGGCGACGCTCGTCGCAACTGGCCCGGCCGCGCTCGCCGGGGCGCTCGTGCCGCTCCTGACCGACGACCGGGCGCACGCATCCGCTGTCGCCGCGGGCCGTGAGCGCCTCCGTCGATCCTCATGGCCCAGCGCCGGGCAAGCCGTGCTGGCGGCCCTCACGCGCGCGGCGCGCTCCTGATGCCCCAGCGCCTAGACGTCATCATCGTGAGCTACAACACGCGCGCGGACACGCTCGCGTGCCTCGCGGCGCTCGTCGCGCCGCCTCCGCGGGACCTCGGCACGATCCTCGTCGTCGACAACGCGTCGAGCGACGGCACGGCCGATGCCGTCCGCCGCGCGTGGCCCCGAGTGGAGGTCGTCGCGCTCGAGCGAAACGGCGGCTTCGCCGCGGCGAACAACGTAGGCTTCGGGCGGACCACCGCGCCGCTCGTGTTGCTTTTGAACAGCGACACGATCGTTCAGCCGGGCGCGATTGACGCGCTGGTCGATCGGCTCGACGCCACCGGAGCCGTCGCGGCAGGCCCCCGCCTCGTGAACGAGTCGGGACGGCCCGAGGTGTCGTTCGGCCGGATGCTGACGCCCGCGGCTGAGGCCGCGCAGCTCGTCCGCGGCCGTCTGGCACGGAGCCCGGCGGCCTGGGCCCGCCGACGCACCGAGCAGCATGTGTCCGAGGAGCGCGAGGTCGACTGGGTGAGCGGGGCCTGCCTGCTCGTTCGCCGCGACGCTGCGCAGGCGGCAGGCTTCTTCGACGAGCGCTTCTTCCTCTACGAGGAGGACGTGGATTTCTGCGCCGCCCTCCGCGCGCGCGGTGGCCGGGTGCTCTTCACGCCCCAGGCCACCGTCGTGCATCGCGGGGGCCGGTCGGGGGCGCCGCGGTCGGGTCAGTACGATCGCAGTCACGTCCTGTTCTACGAGAAGCACGCGCCGCACTGGGCCCCCTGGCTGAGGGCCTGGCTGCGCGTCCGCGGGCGCGCGGTCCGTTAGAATCGTTCCCGGAGATCCCACTGCGCATCGTCATCGACGCGCGCAAGCTGCACGACTACGGCATCGGGACCTATGTCCGAAACCTCGTCCGCCAGCTCGCGCGGCAGTGCGGGGACGAAACCTATGGACTGGTATGCCGGCCGGCCGATGCAGAGTTCGTCCGCGCCCTCGGCCCGCGCTTCGACCCCCTCGTCGCGCGCGCCGGCCACTACTCGGGCACCGAGCTCCTGACGATCCCGTGGATCGTGCGACGAGCCCGGGCCGACGTGTTTCACGCACCGCACTACGTCGTCTCGCCGCTGACGCATTGCCCGACGGTGGTCACGATCCATGACTGCATTCACCTCAGGTTTCCCCAGTACCTGCCGAATCGGGCGGCCTCCGTCTACGCCGCGTGGATGATGCGGTCGGCCGCGACGCGGGCCCGACGGGTGCTCACGGTGTCTCAGGCCTCCAAGGACGACATCCTGTCGTACCTGCACGTGCCCGCGTCCAAGGTCGACGTGATCTACAACGCCCTCGATGAGCGCCTCGCGACGCCGCCGACGACCGAGGACATCGAACGCGTGCGCGACCGGTTCCTGCTGAACGCCCCGTTCGTGCTCTACGCCGGGAACATCAAGCCGCACAAGAACCTCGATCGGCTGATTGAGGCGTTCGCGAAGCTGCGCGAGTCCGTGCCAGGCGATTTCAAGCTCCTGATTATCGGCGACGAGATTTCCAAGTATCCGAACCTCCGGCGCCTCGTCCATCGGTTTCAGCTCCACCCTCACGTGCGCTTTCTGGGCTTCGTGACCGACGCGACGTTGGCCGCGTTGTACCGTATGGCCGCCGTCTTCGTGTTCCCGTCGCTCTACGAGGGCTTCGGTTTGCCGCCCCTCGAGGCGATGGCGGGCGGCGCGCCCGTGGTCACTTCCAACGTGTCGTCGCTGCCGGAGGTCGTCGGGGATGCCGCGCTCCTCATCGATCCCCTGGACCCCGGCGCGATCGCCGCGGCGATGGCGCGCGTGCTGACCGATTCGGCGCTCCGGGCCGATCTCATCCGGCGGGGCTACGAGCGCGTCCAGACGTTCTCGTGGGCGCGCTCCGTCGCTCGCGTCAAGCAGGTCTACGCCGAGGTCGTTGACGAGGCCGCTCATGCCTGACGCGTGGCCCTCGACCGTCCGCGTCGCGCTCGTCCATGACTGGCTGACTGGCATGCGCGGCGGCGAGCGGGTGCTCGAGACGTTCTGCCGGATTTTCCCGGCCGCCGGAATCTACACGCTATTCCACGTCCCTGGCAGCGTTTCGCCGCTCATCGAGTCCCATCCCATTCACACGTCGATGCTGCAGCGGCTGCCGGGGGCGACCGCGTACTACCGCGCCCTCCTTCCGCTCTTCCCTACCGCGATCGAAGGGTTCGATCTCGACGAAGCGGACCTGGTCGTCTCGACAAGCCACTGTGCCGCCAAGGCCGTGGTGCGGACGGGACGCGCGCGCCACCTGTGCTACTGCCACACCCCGATGCGGTACGCCTGGGATCAGTTCGACGCGTACTTCGGGCCCGCGCGGGTCGGGCGGGGCCGGTCCGCCGCCTATCGCTACGTCATGGCATGGCTGGCCCGTTGGGACCGCGAGACCGCGCCGCGCGTGGATTGCTTTGTCGCGAACTCCCATCACGTTGCGGGTCGAATCGCGCGGTTCTATAATCGTGGGTCGTCGGTCCTGCATCCGCCCGTGGATACGGCGTTCTACTCTCCCGGCGGGGGTCAGCGAGGCCGATACTTTCTCGTGGTGTCCGCTCTCGTCCCCTACAAACGACTGGACGTCGCGATTGAGGCGGCCAACCGTCTGGGCGCATCTCTGCGAATCGTCGGGACCGGTCCGGAGCGCGATCGCCTCGCCGAGCTCGCCGGCCCGACCGTCACGTTCCTCGGCTCGGTCAGCGACGAGGCGTTGCGCGACGAGTACCGCGGCGCGACCGCGCTCGTCCTTCCCGCCGAGGAAGACTTCGGCATGGCGCCGGTCGAGGCGCTCGCCTGCGGCACCCCGGTGGTCGCGCTCGCCCGTGGCGGCGCGACCGAGTCCGTGACGGACGGCACGACCGGCATCCTCGTGCCCGAGGCGACGACCGACGCGTTTGCCGCGGCGCTCACGCGCGCGGCCTCGACGACGTGGGACCCGGCCGCACTCCGCACGGCCGCGGAGGGGTTCGGGGTCGATCGATTCGAGGCGGGCTGTCGAGCGCTCATCGAGGAGTTCCTGGCGACCGGGGCGCCATGCTAGGCCGGTACAACCGCCTCCTCGTGGCGATTCACGTCGTCGCCGACACGCTCTCGGCAGCGGCGGCGTTCGCCCTGGCCTATGTGATTCGCTTCGACACCAACCTCTTCGCCACGCCGAAGGGCCAACCGCCGTTCGCACGGTACTTGACGATCCTGCCGTTCGTCGCGCTCCTCGTGCCGGCGGCGTTTCGGCTTCAAGGACTCTACCGCCTTCGGCGCGGCCGATCGCAGGTCGACGACTTCTTTGCCGTGCTCGTCGGGTCGATCTGGGCCGTGCTCGCCGGCGTGGCTGGCACGCTGTTCGTCCAGGCGTACTACGTCCCGCCCCAACTGAAGGGCGTCGGATACTTCGAGGTCTCGCAGCCGGTCTGGGTGCTGTTCCTCATCGGCACGGTCGCGCTGACGTTCGGATCGCGACTGGTCGTCCGCGACGTGCTGCGCCGTCGGTGGCGCGCCGGCAAGGGCCTCAAGCGGGTCCTCGTGGTCGGCGCCGGCGAGCTTGGCCGGATGGTAGCCGACCGCATCCTCGACCATGGCGACTTCGGCTTTCTGCTCACCGGTTTTCTCGACGACCGCTTCGGATCGGACGACTTGCTCGGGCACCGAGGCCTGCCCGTCCTCGGCACGGTCGACGAGACGGCCGAAGTCTGCGCGCGTGAGCACGTCGACGAGATCTATGTCGCGCTCCCCATCGAGGAACACGTGAAGATGCTGGGCGTCGTGGAGTTCGCCGGGCGCGAGTGCATCAACGTGCACGTCGTCCCGGACCTGCTCCAGATTATCGCGCTCAAGGCCAGACTCGAGGACCTCGACGGGCTGCCCCTCATCGGCGTGAACGACGTGCCGTTGCGCGGTCTCAATGCCGTGGCGAAGCGCATCGTCGACGTCGGTCTGTCGTCAGCGGTCTTGATTGCCGGCGCGATCCCCGCGGCGATCATCTCGTGGCTCATCAAGCGCAGCTCGCCCGGCCCCATCTTCTACACGCAGGAGCGGATGGGGCTCGATGGCAAGGCATTCACGGTTTACAAATTCCGATCCATGCCGGTCGACGCCGAGGACGTCACGGGGCCGATCTGGGCGCGCGATGACGACCCGCGCGCGACGCCCATCGGCCGCTGGCTGCGCCGGACCGACGTGGACGAGCTGCCGCAGTTCTGGAACGTCCTTCGCGGCGACATGTCGATCGTCGGTCCGCGGCCCGAGCGGCCGTTTTTCGTCGAGCAGTTCAAGCACCGCATTCCGCAGTACATGCTGCGTCACAAGGTGAAGGCGGGCATTACCGGCTGGGCGCAAGTCAACGGCTGGCGCGGCAACACGTCGCTCGAGAAGCGGATCGAGTTCGACCTGTATTACATCGAGAACTGGTCGCTCACGCTCGACATCAAGATCATGGGCCTGACGCTCCTGCGCGGGTTCAACCGAGCCGCATGAGAGTCGTCATCACCGGCGCCGCCGGGTTCATCGGATCGCACTTGTCGGAGGCGTTCCTCGATCGCGGCCACTCGGTGGTCGGCATCGACAACCTGCTGACGGGCGACCTGGCGAACATCGCGCATCTTTCCGGACGGGACTTCGTGTTCATCAAGCACGACGTCACGCATTACATTCATGTCGACGGCCCCGTGGACCTGGTGATGCACTGGGCCAGCCCCGCGAGCCCGATCGACTACCTCGAGTTGCCGATTCCGACGCTCAAGGTGGGAGCTCTGGGGACGCACAACGCGCTCGGCCTCGCGAAAGTCAAGGGCGCCCGGTTCGTGATCGCCTCGACGTCGGAGGTCTACGGCGATCCGCTCGAGCACCCCCAGAAGGAAACCTACTGGGGCAACGTGAATCCCATCGGACCCCGTGGCGTGTACGACGAGGCCAAGCGCTTCGCCGAGGCAATCACGACGGCCTATCACCGATTCCACGGTCTCGACGCGAAGATCGTCCGCATCTTCAATACGTACGGGCCGCGGATGCGAATCAACGATGGCCGGGCCGTGCCGACCTTCATCGCCCAGGCGCTGAGGAACGAGGACGTGACGATCTTCGGCAAGGGATCGCAGACGCGCAGCTTCTGTTTCATCTCGGACCTCGTCGACGGCATCATCCGCCTGGCCGCGTCGAACGTGAACGACCCGGTCAACATCGGCAACCCCCACGAGATGTCGATCGAGGAGATGGCACACGTCATCATCACGATGACGGGCTCGAAGAGCCGGCTCGTGTTCAGGCCGCTGCCCACCGACGACCCGAAGGTGCGCAGGCCCGACATCACGCGGGCCAGGACGCTGCTCGGGTGGGAACCGAAAGTGCCCCTCGACCAGGGACTGATCTCGACGATCGACTACTTCAGAAAGAAGATCTCCTCCTAGCTACCCTCGCCCGCCGCGCCAGGCTTGAATGTCCTCGTGACGCGCACCAGGTAGTGCGCGGCCGAGGCGACCGTGAGCACCAGACACACATACTCGAGCACCTTCACCAGACGGGACGGCTCGCCCTCGTAATTCGCATACAGCGTGTACACGCCCGTCACGACGAACACGAGCGTCGTGGCCTTGCCGAGCAGGGAGGGCCGGAACGTCCGTCGCGCCACGGCGAGATTCACGATCGCGACCGTCAGCACGATGCCGAGGTCGCGGCTGATGACGAGCACCGTAAGCCACAGCGGCAACCGATTCGCCAGCCCCATGCCGGGCATGGTCAGCATGACGAACATCGTGACGAGCAGGAGCTTGTCCGCCATCGGATCGAGCCAGGCGCCGATCGTCGTCGGACGGCCGCTCAGGCGGGCAATGAGGCCGTCGAACAGGTCCGTCACTCCGGCGACCGTGAACACCAGCAGTGCCCATCCCGGCAGGCCGTACAGCATGCACAGCGCGAAGACCGGCACGAGCACGATTCGGAGCAGCGTCAGCTGATTGGCGAGGGTCAGGAGCTCGATGGGCACCGGACTACCGCGAGAGCTGCTGGAGACGGGCGATCGCTGCCACCAGGTCCGCCCCGGTGGCCGGCTGGGTCGAACCGAAGCGGCCGTCAGCGGCCGTCATCGCGCCGGCCGCAACCGCCAACGCCGCAGCCGCGTACGAGGGGCTGCCGCTCGGCACGTCGGCGAAAGCCGGCGTCATCGCCCTCCAGCGGGAGAGATCGGTGCCCCGCTCGGACGAGAGCAGGGTCAGGAGTCGCGAGACGACGTCCGCAAGCGTGTTGCGCTTGACGATGTTCTCGGGCTGGAACGTGTGATTCGAGAAGACATCCATGACGCCGGCCTGGGTGACCTGCAGGATCCAGGTCGCCGCCCAGGTGCCCCGGGCATCCGTCGCCACGACCGTGACATGGCGGGGAGAGCGCGAGAGCACGTCCGGAAGCCGAAGGCCAATCATCGCCGCGACGTCCGCGCGTGTCACGGTCGAGGCAGAGGCGATGTCGCGAAACGCCTTCGGTTCCGCCTCTTCATCGGCCCGCGTCCGGAGGGCGTCGCGGCGGTCTTTCCAGCCGGGCCGGGGATCGAGGCTGAACGCCTTGTCGTAGGCCTCCGACGCCTCGCGCGAGCGAGCGGCCTTGTCGAGCACCGCGCCGAGCGCCGCCCAGGACTCCGCGTCGCTCGCATCCATCTGAACCGCTTGTCGGGCGTGGCGCTCCGCTCCCGTCAGGTCGCCCTTGGCCATGGCGACGAGCGCCAACTCGCGGAAGATCACGGCGCCCGGCGGCGCGGCGGCCAGCGCCGACTGGAGCGTCGCCTGGGCCTCGTCCAGGCGCCCGGCCTCCCGCGACCGGCGGGCCGCGTCGATCTCGTGCTGGACCTGCCGGAAGCGGACGACGTCAAGACGATTGCGCACCGCGTCGTTCGCCGGATCGACCTTCAACACCGCCTGCAGGGCGGCGACCGCGGCCGTGTCGTCTCCGGCGGCCACGGCGGCATCCGCCCGGCCGTCGAGCGCGGGACGATAGCGCCCGTTCGCCTGGATCGCGGCACCGAATTGGGCCGCCGCCTCCTTGTAGTCGTGGCTGGCCATGGCCACGTACCCAAGGCCGGCGGCCGCCGGATAAAACGAAGGATCGCGCGCGAGGATGGCCAGGTAGTCCCGGCGCGCGCCGCCGAGGTCGCCCGTTTGCAATCGCCGCCACGCCTCGTCATGACGCCGGGCGATGTCGGGCGATGGCTTCAGGGTCGCCGGCACGACAAGGGCCGGGAAGTCGGGGTACTGCGGTGCGGTCACGACGGCTGGTGGGGGGGCGACCGCACACGCGGCACCGCCGGCGATCACGACGACCGCGATCGCGAGCCGCCTCATGCCGAGGCCTCGCGGCCCTTGAACCGGTCGACCAGCCGTCGCGGCACGTCGGCCTCAATCGCGACCCGGTGCCCGTTGGTCGTGTGGCGAACGACACGAGCCAACCGATACAGGTCCGCCACCAGGCGCCGATCGGCATCGACCCGATCGTCGAGTCGCAGCTGCACACGCTCGCTGTCCATATCGAGGCGGGAGGCGACGATGTCCACGAGTTCCGATCGCCCGAGACCGGAGAGAGCCGAGATGAACACCGCGGCCGGGTGCTGCGCCTGCAGCCGACTCCGCTCCCCCTCGTCCAACCGGTCACATTTGTTGAAGACGTCAAGGATCGGCACGTCGGCGGCACCGACTTCCGTGAGCACCGCCCGAACGGCGGCGGCCCGGCGGTCCCTATCCGGGACCGAGGCATCGATCACGTGCAGCAGGAGATCGGCGGAGACGACCTCCTCGAGGGTCGCTTGAAACGCCGCGACCAGATCGTGTGGCAGCCGGTCGAGGAATCCGACCGTGTCCGCAATCACGAGTTGGCGGGCATCGGCAAACTTCACCCGCCGGACGATGGGATCCAGCGTCACGAACAGCGCGTCCGACGCCATCGCGTCGGCGCCGGTCAGAGCGTTGAAGAGCGTCGTCTTGCCGGCGTTCGTGTAGCCAACGAGCGCGACGGTCGGGACGTCGGCCCGGGCGCGCCGCTCGCGGAGACGCCCGCGGCGCCGCTTGACCTCGGCGATGTCGCGCTTGAGGACTGAAATGCGGTGCCGGATGCGCCGGCGATCGGTTTCGAGTTTCGTCTCGCCCGGCCCCCTGGTGCCGATGCCGCCGCCGAGCCGCGAGAGGGCCTCGCTCGATCCGACGAGCCTCGGCAGAAGGTACTGCAGCTGCGCCAGCTCGACTTGCAATTGACCCTCTCGCGTGCGGGCGCGGAGCGCGAAGATATCGAGAACCAGCTCGGTGCGATCGATGACGCGCAGACCGATGATGGTCTCGAGGTTGCGCGCCTGCGCCGGCGTCAGATTGTGATCGGAGATGACCAGCGTCGCGCCCACCTCGCGGCAGCCGATGGCCACCGACTCGGCCTTGCCGCGACCGATGAGCGTCGCCGAATCTGGCGAAGCGCGATCCTGGACGGCGCGCAACACGACGTCGGCGCCGGCCGCCCGCGCCAGGCCAGCGAGCTCGTCGAGCGCAATGTCGGGATCGGATCGACGGGGTCCGCGGAGCGACAGGCCGATGAGCGCCGCGTGTTCGACCGGTGGCTCGTTCGACTCAGCCCGGCGCGTGCTCATCCCTCGAGAAAGTCTAGCACGCGGTTCCACGCGATCGCGCCCTCGCGCACGAGTCGCGGCTCGCCTCCGCGCGCGTCGACGATCGTCGAGGGCGCGCCGCCCGGCGCGGCGCCCGCGTCCAACACGAGCACGCTCGCATCGTCGGCGATCGCGCCGAGCGCATCCGGCGTTCGAACCGCGGGGCCGCCGGTCCGATTGGCGCTCGTGGCCGGCAGCGGGGCGCCCCAGGCGGCCGCCAGGGCGCGCGCGACGGCGTGATCCGGTACTCGAATCGCGATCGAGCCGGCGCCGCCGAGCGCGGCCGGATCGACCGACCGCGGGGCATCGAGCACAATCGACAGCGGGCCCGGCCAAAACCGAGCCGCCAGCCGAGCCGACTGTCCGCCGAGCGGTCCACACCACATCTCGACCTGCGCTGGCGACGCGGCGATGAACGGCAGCGCCGACGCGAGCGGACGGCCCTTCAGGGCAAAGAGCGCGCCGAGTGCGGTCGCACTCGTCGGATCCACGGCCAGCCCATAGAACGTATCGGTGGGAAAGACCACCACGCGCCCCTGACGAAGCCAGTCGACCGCGATCTCCAGGACCGCGTTATTGGTCGCCGTCCCGCCCACGATGACTCGGCGCACGAGACGCTAGAAGCGGATGCGGAGGTCCTGGTCGGTCCGATCGACGTGGATCGTGTCGATGAACCGGATCTGATGGGGCTGGTTCTGCATGACGACGGAGCTGGTGCGCGTGCCGTGGCCGAAGAACCGCACGCCCTTCAGCAGCGCGCCGTCGGTCACACCGGTCGCGACGAACGTGATCGACTCGCCGGACGCCAGATCGGCGGAGGAGTAGATGCGCCGGAAATCCGTGATGCCCATGTCCCGACATCGCGCTTCGTGCTCGGGCTTCGCCACCACGAGCCGCGCGAAGATTTCGCCGCCCAGGCAGCGCATCGCCGCGGCCGTGAGCACGCCCTCGGGAGCGCCCCCGGTGCCCATGACCGCATGTACGCCGGAGCCATCGACGGCGGCGGCAATCCCGGCCGAGAGGTCGCCGTCGCCGATCAGCCGGATGCGCGCCCCGGCCGCCCGAATCTCGGCGACCAGGTTCTCGTGACGAGGCCGATCGAGCACCATCACGACGAGGTCTTCGACTTTGCGGTCAAGCGACTTCGCGATCGACTTCAGGTTCTGCTTGACCGGACGGTCCAGGCTCACGGCATGTCGCGCGCGGGGCCCGACGACGAGCTTGTCCATGTACAGATCGGGGGCGTGCAGCAGGCCGCCACGGGTCGACGCCGCGAGCACGGCAATCGCGTTCGGCGCGCCGGTCGCGCAGAGATTCGTCCCTTCGAGCGGGTCGACGGCGATGTCGACGGCGGGCAAGTTCTGCTGGCCGCGCGTGGCCTGTCCGACCTTCTCGCCGATGAACAGCATCGGCGCCTCGTCGCGCTCGCCCTCGCCGATCACGATCGTGCCGTCGATCGGGACGTCGTCGAGCACCTTGCGCATCGACTCGACGGCCACCTGGTCCGACCCGTGGCGATCCCCTTGGCCCATGGTGTGGGCGCAGGCAATCGCCGCCTGCTCGACGACCCGCAGCAGCTCCAGCGACAAATCGATCGTCATGGTCGGTGATGCCTCGAGGGCACGTTAGCGGCCCGGATACGGCGGCAGTTCGCAGCGTGTCGGCTTGTCGACGCGGTACCCGAGGAGGTAGTCCGCCTGCATGACCTTGTGAATCTCGCGGGTGCCCTCGTAGATGACCGCACCCTTGCAGTTGCGGTAGAACCGGCCGACCGGATACTCGTCCGAGTAGCCGTTGGCGCCGTGGACCTGGACCGCATCGCCCGCCGCGCGCTCGGACGCCACCGTCGCGAACCACTTCGCCAAGCCAGTCTCGCGCGTGTTGCGCTCGCCGGCGTTCTTCATCCAGCCCGACCGCATCCACAGGAGACGCGCAGCCTGGTAGTCGGACTCCATCCCCGCAATCATTTCCTTGACGAGCTGATGTTCGCCGATGGCCACCCCGAACGTCCGGCGCTCGAGCGCGTACTTCACGCTGGCATCCCGGCACGCGCGGATGAGGCCCGTCGCGCCGGCGGCGACCGTGTAGCGGCCTTGATCGAGGGCGAACATCGCGATCTTGAACCCCTCCCCCTCCCGCCCGACGAGGTTCGCGGCCGGGACTTCGACCTCGTCCATCTTGAAGAAGCCGGTGTTGCCCGCGAGGATGCCCCATTTGTGGGTCATCGAACCCGACGAGAAGCCCTTGAAGGCGCGCTCGACGATGAACGCGCTGATGCCGGCCGTGTCGCGCGCCTTCTTCTTCTCGAGATCCGTCCAGGCGAACACGAGAAAGTTGTCGGCGACGTCGGCGAGCGAGATCCATTGCTTCTCGCCGGAGAGCACCCAGTGCGGCCCTCGCTTCACGGCGACCGTTTGAATGCCGCGAACGTCGCTGCCGGCCGACGGCTCGGTCAGCCCGTAGGTCGCGATCTGCCGGCCCTGCGCCTGCGGGACCAGGTACCGCTGCTTCTGCTCTTCAGTGCCCCACGTGAGGAGCGTGAGGCAATTGAGGCCCGCGTGCACGGACATGATCACGCGGAGCGACGTGTCGACGTATTCGAGCTCTTCGCTCGCAAGGCCCAGGCTGATGTAGTCCATGCCCGCGCCTCCGTAGGCGGCGGGCACCGAGACGCCGAGCAACCCGAGGCTCGCCATCTGCGGCAAGATCCCACGGTCGAAGGTATGCGCGCGGTCGAGGTCGCGGATGCGCGGCGCCACTTCGCGCGCGCCCCATTCACGGACGGTCTGCTCGAGCAGGCGATGCTCGTCGGTCAAGTCGAGGCTCATCCTCATCCCCCACGAACGTTTACTGACGACCGAGTTCGACCGGATCCCCGACCGACACCCCGAGCGCGGTGGCCGCACTCTCCGCATGTGCGGCGCACTCGAGGTGATCGGTGCTGCCAAACAGCGCGGCAATCTCGCCCGCCCCAATCTCGGAGAAGGTGGAGACCAGGCGCGCAATCGACCGGCCGCCTACCGTCAGCCGGATCGCGCCGGATCCGTTCGTCAGGCGCTCGCACGCCTTGCGATCCAGGTTGGTGACGATGTTGCCGAAGTGGTCGATCCGGACGACTTCGCCCCTGAGCACGTCGCCGTCCTGTCGCGCTTTCGGTAGATCGAGCAGATGAAAATCCGTGACCGTCCGTCCGAGCGCCGCCAGCTGAATGCCCTTCGCCAGCCAGGCGGCGGCGGGCGCAAAGCGGTCGCGGCCCTCGAAGGTCCGGCTGACGGTCGGCCGGGCGTATCGTCGCTCCGTGAGCTCGACGACCTTCTTCGGCACGGCTTCCTGGAACACGCCCGTCAGCACGCCGTTGTCGGGCGCCACGAACCGCCAGTCCCCCGCCTCGGCCGCGATGCCGCGTCGGGCCGTTCCCACTCCAGGATCGACCACGACGACGAAGATGGCGCCGGCGGGAAAGTACTTGTAGGTGGCCGCCAACTCGCGAGCGGCGAAGGCGACGTCGTGCGACGGCAGCTCGTGAGACAGGTCGACCAGGGTGGCGTCGGGCACGATGGACAACACGACGCCCTTCAGGACCCCTGCATAGTGGTCCCGCGTGCCGAAATCGGTCAGGAACGCAATGATCGGCTTGGCCATCGTCGGGGTTAGTGTCCCACACCCCGGCCCTGGCCCGTTACGGCTTACGGAACAGGCACTCCCGGGCGCTCGTCTTGAGCAGCACCGATTCGGCGACCGCCAGGCCCTCGAACATCCGATTCACGTCGCGAGTCACCAGCACCGTCCGTCGGACGGGTGTGGCCGGATACGTGCGCACGCGCAGGACGTCCTCGGCCTCGAAGGTGACCCTGGAGTAGTGGGTCAGCTCGATGTCAGTCGTGCCGAAGAATCCATAGAGCGCACCACCGGGCCGCAGGAGCGCGGTCAGCCGCACCGCCAGCGTCCGGCCGGCCTCCCGGTCCAGGTAGTCGAACACGTCCCAGCACAGGATGCCGTCGACCGACGCGCTCTCGCGCGCGAACTGCGACGACAACGCGGCGGACAGGGATCCACGCTCGCCGGCCGCGGCTGCGCGTTCGATCGTCGCGAAGACGTCCTCGACGATGATCTTGCACGCCAGCCGCTCGCCGAAGAAGGCGACATTCGGACCGACGACCGGGCCGAGATCCAGCAGGACCGGATTCGGCTGGCGCGCCAGGGCGGACAGGAATTTCGGGAAGACCTTCGACCGAGTCAGCCCTTCACCCGCACGCGGCACGGCCGGCGCCGGCGGCGGTGCGACGGACGGCTTGCGGGTGTTCCAGAACATGCCCAGAGCCTTCGGGACCCGGGCTGACGATCGCGTCGGCCCCGGTCCCGAAGCGGGGTCGTTATCGGGCGCCGACGCTCGCGGGCGGCTTCGCCGGAGCCGCAGGCGGTGTCACCGGCGAGGCGGCCGGCGTCACTGACGTGGCGGGCGGCATCGCCGAAGCATGGGGCGCCGCCGCAGCCGCGCCCGGCCTGCTGTCGCCGGCTTTCGCCTGCTGCATGTCGATGCTGCCGCGGAAGTGCGCGCCTTCGGCAATCGCCACGCGTGGCGCGGACAGGTCGCCGTCGACCGATCCGTTGTCGCGGATATCCACCTTCTCGGTCGCGGAGATGTTGCCGTGCACGCGGCCCATCACGATCACGACCTTGGCCGAAACCTGCGCGGTGATGCGCGCGTTGGTCCCGATCGTCAGCGTGTTCTGCCGCAGATCCACCTTGCCTTCGACCTGGCCCTCAATCGTCAGGTCCTCGCTCGCGCTCAGTTCGCCTTTGATGACAACGCTTTTCCCGATGTTCACAAGGTCCCTCCCAGGTTGGCGCGTCGCTTCCACGCGAGCGGGAGGCTCGGGCACGGCGGGCGCTGGCGTCGGCGCCGCTGGTTGCGGCGGCCGCGGGGCTTCATCTCGCTTCCACATGATGCAGTCTCCAAGCCGATCAACGCCTGGATGAGTGACCAACCGTGGGGAGGCGGTGGCCAGCCGGGGATGCAGGCGTCCGTGAGTATATCTTCGGCAATGCTACGATACAACGATAGTGCGCATTTATCTCGACCATAACGCGACGGCACCCCCGTATCCGGCCGTCGTCGAAGCCGTCTCGCGCGTGCTTCGCGACTGCTTCGGCAATGCGTCGTCGGTGCACGCCTTCGGGCAGCAGGCCAAAGCCGAGGTGGATGACGCTCGCGTGCGCCTCGCCGGCCTCCTGGACGCCGAACCGAGCGAGATCGTCTTCACGAGCGGCGGGACCGAGGCCGACAACGCCGCCATCCGGGGCGCCGCCGAGGCGCTCGCCCCGGTGGGGCGCCGCGGGATCATCACGACCGGGATCGAACATGAGGCCGTGCTCGTCACGACGCGCGCGCTCGAGCGCGCCGGCCACCCGGTCACCCTGCTGCCGGTCGACGCCGGCGGCCTCGTCGACCCGTCGTCACTCGACGCGGCCATCACCGACGACACCGCGGTCGTCTCGGTCATGCACGCCAACAACGAAGTCGGAACGATTCAGCCGATCGCGTCGCTGGCCGCCATCGCGCGCGCCCACGGCGCGCTCTTCCACACGGACGCGGTGCAGTCGGTCGGCAAGATCCCGGTGTCGGTGCGCGCGCTCGGCGTCGACCTGCTCTCGCTCTCCGGACACAAGTTCGGGGCGCCGAAGGGCGTCGGGGCGCTCTGGGTCCGCCGCGGCGTCCGGTTGTCTCCGTACATGACGGGCGGCAAACAGGAACGAAGCCGTCGCGCGGGGACGGAGAACGTGCCCGCGATCGCCGGGCTCGGGGTCGCGGCCCTGATCGCGCGCGAGTCGCTGTCGTCGATGACGAAGGTCGCGGGCCTCCGCGACGGGCTCGAGCAGCAGATTCTCGCGCGCGTGCCCGGCACCGCGGTCAACGGCGATCGCGATCGCCGCGTCCCGAACACCACCAACATCAGCTTCGACGGCCTCGAGGCCGAGTCGCTGCTCATCGCGCTCGACCTCGAGGGCGTGGCGGTCTCGACCGGCTCGGCGTGCTCGTCCGGGTCGCTCGAGCCCTCGCACGTCCTCCGTGCCATGGGCCTGCCTCATCCACGCACGCGAAACTCCCTGCGCTTCAGCCTGGGCCCCGCCACGACGGCCGATGAGGTCGCCTTCGTCGCGGACCGCCTGCCCGCGCTCGTCGAGAAGCTCCGGCGCCTCACGGCGACGGCCGCGGCCCTTCGGTGAGGCCGATGCGGGTCGTCGTCGCGATGTCCGGCGGCGTCGACTCCTCTGTCGCCGCGGGTCTCCTCGCTGAGGCCGGCCACGATGTCGTGGGGTTGTCGATGCAGCTCTACGATCAGCGGGATCCGGCGCAGTCCTTCGGCTCCTGCTGCAGCCTGGACGACCTCTACGACGCGCGTCGCGTCGCCGCCGTCATCGGCATCCCCCACTACGTGGTGAACTTCGAGGATCGCTTCAAGAAGACGGTCGTGGAGAACTTCGTGTCCGAGTACGCCGCTGGCCGGACGCCGATTCCGTGCGTGCACTGCAACGCGGACCTCAAGTTCGCGAGCCTCGCGGAGCGTGCAGCCGGGTTCGACGCAGCCGCGGTCGCCACCGGCCACTACGCGCAGGTGGATTTCGACGAGGACACCCGCAAGTACCGTCTCCGGCGCGGCATCGACCGGGGCAAGGATCAGACCTACTTCCTGTTCTCGCTGACGCAGGATCAGCTGGCCCATGCGCTCTTCCCCGTGGGCGCACTCACCAAGGCCGAGGTACGGGTCCACGCGGAGCGGCTGGGCCTGCCCGTCGCCCAGAAGGCGGACAGCCACGAGATCTGCTTCGTGCCCGACGGCGACGCGGCCGGCTTCGTCGAACGCCACCTCGATCACGGCCCACGTGAGGGCCCGATCGTCGACACCGGCGGGCGCCAGATCGGCCGGCACGGCGGCGTCCATCGATTCACGATCGGTCAGCGCAAGGGCGTGGGCGTGAGCACCGGCACGCCGCTGTACGTCGTTCGCTTGGACGCCGCCGAGGCACGCGTGACGGTCGGGCCGCGGGAGGACCTGGGTCGTTCGGCGTTTACGGCGACCGGCGTCAACTGGATTGCCGGGGCGCCGCCCGACGGGCCGGCGCGCGTGACCGCGCGCGTCCGCCATCGTCACCAGGACGCGCCCGCCACCGTCACCCCGACTGGTCGCGACACCGTCCAGGTGCGATTCGACGATCCGCAGGTGGCGGTCACGCCGGGACAGGCCGCGGTGTTCTATCGGGCCGACGAGGTGGTCGGAGGCGGGTGGATCGGGAACGTCGAGGCGTGATGCTCCAGATAGCGCTCCGCGTCTATCGCGGCCATGCAGCCTGATCCGGCGGCGGTAATCGCCTGCCGATAGAGCCGATCCTGCACGTCGCCGCAGGCGAAGACGCCCGGCACGCTCGTCCTGGTGCCGTCTCGGGTCACGAGATAGCCGGCCGCATCCATGTCGAGCTGATCCTTGAAGAGGCCGGTGTTCGGCGTGTGGCCGATCGCCACGAACACCCCCTCCACGGGGATGTCCTTTTCGACGCCCGTGTCCACGTGGCGCACGCGGACGGCCTCGACGGCGCCCGCACCGAGGATGTCGGTGACCTCCGCGTTCCACTCGAACGAGATCTTGCGATTCGCGCGAGCCTTGTCCTGCATGATCTTCGTGGCGCGCAGGGTGTCGCGCCGATGAATGATCGTCACATGCGACGCGAAGCGCGTGAGAAAGGTCGCCTCTTCGATCGCCGAGTCGCCGCCGCCGACAACGGCAATCGGTTTGCCCCGGAAGAAGAACCCGTCGCAGGTCGCGCACGTGGACACGCCGTGGCCGAGGAGCGTGCGCTCGGAGGGCAAGCCGAGGAGGCGCGCGGCGGCGCCGGTCGCGACGATGAGCGCGCGGGTCTCAACGGCGCCGTCCTCGGTCGTGATTCGAAACGGCGGGGCGGCGAGCGAAATGCCGGTGACGTTGCCGCGCAGGAACTCGGCCCCGAAGCGTTCGGCCTGCGCCCGCATCGCGGCCATGAGGTCCGGCCCCATGATGCCGTCCTGGAACCCCGGGAAGTTGTCGACGGCCGTGGTCAGCATGAGCTGCCCGCCGGCGTCGAGGCCCTCGATGACGAGCGGCTTGAGATTGGCTCGGGCCGCGTAAAGCGCGGCCGTCAGTCCGGCTGGTCCCGATCCGATGATCGTGACGGAACGAATCGCGTCGGTCATGCCTGAGGGCCCGGGCCCTTACATGTGCCGATCGACCATCTGCTTGAGCGACCCCTTGTCGACCAGCCCCACCACCTGATCGACGACCTTGCCGCCCTTGAACAGCATCACGGTCGGAATGCCGCGCACCATGTACCGCATGGTGATCTCGGGGTTCTCATCCACGTTCAGCTTGCCGACGCTCACCTTGCCGGCATAGTCCGTCGCCATCGCGTCAATGGCCGGCGCGAGCGCACGACACGGCCCGCACCACTCCGCCCAGAAGTCCACGAGGACCGGCTGCGCGTTGCTGATGACATCGGCGTCGAAGTTGCCATCGGTCAGTGTGACGATCTTGTCGGAAGCCATCGCGTGTGGGGTACCCCTTCCCGGTCGTCGGCGTCATGCCGCGCCCAGACTGTGCGCGTCGTGCCGAGCCCGTCTGTACACTTTGACATATTCCTTCGCAGAGGTCTCCCATGAGTGATCCTCTGTCATGCCTTGACGCATCAATGACTCCCAGACCGGGCGGTTCTCGTACAACCGCAAGGCCTGTCGCAGGGTCTTGACGAGCGCCTCGCCCGTGGCCTCCCGGAACTTGAACCCGTTGGCGTGACGGGCCCTCGCCGTATACGGCTGAATCGTGTCGTCGAGTCCGCCCACGCCGTGGACCACGGGCACTGTGCCGTACCGCAGGCTGTACATCTGATTCAGCCCGCAGGGCTCGAAGATCGACGGCATCAGGAACATGTCCGCGCCCGCCTCCACGAGGTGCGCGAGCGGCTCGTCGAAGCCAATTCGGACGCCCACGCGCGAGGGATGGCGCTCCGCCAGGCCGCGCAGCAACTGCTCGTAGCGCGGCTCGCCTGACCCGAGAAACACCCACGTGGCATCAAGAGCCACGAGCGCGGCGCTCGCCGCTTCCACCAGATCCAACCCCTTCTGTCGGGCCAGGCGAGACACCATCCCGACGAGCGGCCTTCTCAGGGCGTCGTCGCCGACCGGCAGCCGGTACTGCTCGAGGAGCGCGCGCTTGCACGGCGCTTTGCCCGCGAGCCGCGCCGCGTCGTAGCGGGCAGGCAGCCACTCATCCGATGCCGGATCCCACGTCCGGGTGTCAATGCCGTTCAGAATGCCCGTGTAGCGGTCGCCGCGCGAGGCCAGGACGCCCTCGAACCCGTACCCGAACTCCGGCCCCAGGGTCTCCCGCGCGTAGGCGGGACTGACCGTCGTCACATAGTCACTGGCCGTGATGCCCGCTTTCAGGAAGCTGAACTGCCCCCAGAACTCCGCGCGGTCAACCGTGAACCACTCCCAGCCGAGGCCGAGCCTGGGCACGACCTCGCGGGAGAACAGGCCCTGAAAGAGCAGGTTGTGGATGGTGAGCACGGCGCCGGCCCGCGAAAGACTCGGCCACCGCCGGGGTTGCGATCGAAGGAGAACCGGCACGAGAGCCGCCTGCCAGTCGTGCGCGTGGACGATGTCGATGGGCTCGGCGGGGAACGTCGCCTCGGCGATGTCGAGTGCCGCCGTGGAGAGCACGGCAAACCGCTCGGCGTTGTCCGGAAAATCCTGTCCGTGGGCGGTGTAGTAGCCGTCACGATCGAACAGTGGCGGCGCATCCACGAAGATCACCCGCCGCCGCTCTGACAGCTGGGAGACGTGACACCAGACCCGGTGACTGCTCGTGCCGATCGTGATCGTCCGATCGATCGCCTGGCCGGTCGGCACGACCACGCCGCGGTATCTGGGCAACACGATGGTGACGCGATGCCCAAGATGATCGAGCGCCTCGGGCAGCGAAGACAGCACATCCGCGAGACCGCCCGTCTTCGCCCATGGCGCGACTTCGGAGGCGACCATCAGGATGCCGAGGCGCGGCGCGCGGCCCGCGAGGCGCGACGCCGGGGAGGCGGTCGAGGAGGCAGGCGGCGTCACCAAACCTGCAGTGTAGCAAGGCGCGGAGTCCCGCAGCCCATGGGGCCACGTCGGCCGCCGGCGCCGGAGCCGGCGCCACGCGCCACGGAACTGGAAACGCGCTAGTTGTGGTGACCGGAGGAGTGCGTCGTGCCGCCCGAGAGCCCTTGCGAGCGGCCCACGAGCCAGTTGAACAGGTGCCGCGCCTCGCCGAACCGCAGGGCGCTGTTGGCGGCGCCCAGAATCACGACGGCGACCTGCGGTCCTT
>Ga0070732_10000379_pt1 | contig 29136 bp, 20 predicted proteins | sample Coa_R1_5_FD_66449 | JGI IMG/M metagenome (GOLD analysis project Ga0070732, IMG submission 66449) | Surface soil microbial communities from Centralia Pennsylvania, which are recovering from an underground coalmine fire - Coalmine... | ecosystem: Environmental > Terrestrial > Soil > Unclassified ... | reverse complement strand
CCATCGCATCGTGCGCGCGGCCGAGGTCCACTTCGAGCTGCGCATAGAGCTTGTGCGCCGTCGTCAGGTCGGGATTGAGCTCCAGCGCCCGCCGGAATGCCGCTTCCGCCCGGTCGAGCGCATCGCGGGTGCCGGTCTCGAGGTACTTCCCCATCACGTGATGGATCCGGCCAAGGCGGGCCCAAGCCGGCGCGTACGAGGGATCCGCTTCGACGCAGCGGAGGTACAGATCGCGCGCCACGCCCCACTGCTTCGAGTCGTAGCTGAGCTGGTTGCCGCGCAGGAAGTACTCGTAGGCCTTGGCGCTCGAGGGCACGTCGCGATGGAGCGTATGCCGCTCGCGGACCGACAGCGGCAGCGAGAGGGACGCGACGATGCGGCGTGTGAGCTCGTCCTGCACTTGGAACACGTCACCGATCGGCGCCTGTGCGGTGTCCGACCACAGGAGCGTTCCGTTCGAGGCGTCGGTGAGCTGAGCCGTGACGCGCACTTGATCGCCGGCGCGCAGCAGCGAACCGGTGACAATGACGTCGACGTCTGCGTCCGCGGCAATCCGTTTGGGATCCACGGAGTCGCCGACGAATCGCGACGCGGTCATGCTGGATCGCACAACGAGCGACTCGAGGCCTGCAAGCGAGCCCGTCAGCGCGTCGGGCAGGCTGAACGCGAGAAACTCCGTGTCGGAGTCCGGCCGCAGCATGCGGAACGGCAACACGATCAGGCGCGCCACCTGTCCCGGCTGCGGCCGGCCCGACGCGACCGCTGGCATCGTCACCGGCATGAGGAACCGATAGCCGCGCCGCGGCAGAGTCTCGATAAACCTGGGTGCATCGGCCGTGTCGCCCAGGGCCTCGCGGATCTGGCGGATGCAGAAGTTCAGGCCCTGCTCGAAGTCGACGAACGTGTCGCCGCACCAGACATGCTCCCGGATCTCGGCGCGCGTGATGATCTCACCGCTGCGGCGGGCCATCAGCTCTAGCACTTTCAGGGGCTGAGGCGCCAGTTTGACGAGGTCGCCGAGATGGCGGAGTTCGCCGGCCGCGGGGTTGAGCTCGAATCCCCCGAACTGGAGCGTCGCTGACGCACTCATACAGAACTCATCTCGAACTCAGGTCGCATCCATGGAAGCCCTTGGAACGGGGAACTATAACGTTCCCATCGTCTTTGACCAAGGTCACGTGGCCTGCGGGCCGGGAGGTTTTCATGAGACTCACCGTCGGATCGAACGCACCGGTCTTTGCCGCCGACGCCCTCGGGGGGCGCCGGGTCGACCTCGCGGCCCTTCGCGGCAGGACGGTGCTCCTCAAGTTCTACCGCTTCGCCACCTGCCCAGTGTGCAACTGGCACATGCAGGCCTTCATCCACGAGTACCGCACGCTCGAGGCCCTGGGCCTGACGACGATCGTGCTCTTCCACTCGCCGGGCGAGAAGATTGCGAGGGTTCGCCGGGCGCCGGCCCCGTTCGACATCGTCGCCGATCCTGGCCGGCGGATCTTCGAGGCCTATGGCGTGGAGAAAAGCTGGACGGCGATGTTCTCGCCCTCGGTGATGTGGGCTTACGCCCACGCACTCGAGGCGGGCTTCGCACCCGGCCTGCTCACGAGCGACGGCGGGATCACGGGCAACCCGGCGGACTTCATCATCGGGTCCGACGGCCGCATCGCCTTCGCCCACTACGGGAGCCACTATGCCGACGCCCTCGGCGTGGACCAAATCGCAGAAATCAGACGAGGGCTCGAATCAGGCTCCGCCCCGCGCGCCATTGCCAGTTAACGAAATCACACATCGCAAATCACGAATACAAGGAGTCCATCATGTCGCTACCACTGAACACCACCGCCCCCGATTTCGAAACCCTGACCACCGAAGGCCCCATCCGCTTTCACGAGTGGCTCGGCAACTCCTGGGGGGTCCTCTTCTCGCACCCCAAGGACTTCACGCCCGTCTGCACGACGGAGTTGGGCTACTTGGCCCAAATCAAGCCCGAGTTCGACAAGCGCAACACGAAGATCATCGGCCTCAGCGTGGATCCGATCGAGCAGCACGAGAAGTGGTCCATGGACATCAAGGAAACGCAGGGGCAGGCGCCGAACTACCCGATGATCGGCGACACTGACCTCAAGGTCTCCAAGCTCTACGGCATGCTCCCGGCGGCGACCGGGGGCTCCTCAGAAGGCCGGACCGCCACGGACAATCAGACCGTCCGCAACGTCTTCGTCGTCGGCCCGGACAAGAAGATCAAACTGGTCATCGTGTACCCGATGACCACCGGCCGGAACTTCGACGAGGTGCTGCGCGTGATCGACTCGCTCCAGTTGACGGCCGCGCATAAGGTGTCGACACCGGTCAACTGGAAGCCAGGCGAGGACGTGATCATCGCCGGATCGGTGACCGATGAGGACGCGAAGAAGACCTACCCGCAGGGGTGGCGCGCGCCCCGGCCCTACCTCCGCATCGTGCCGCAGCCAGGGGCGTCGAAGCCCGTGGTCCGGTACAAGAAGGACGGGATTGCGACGTTCGACGCCACCCCAGAGAAAGTCTTCCAGTACATGAGCGCCGGCAACCACCCGCACGCGGCGTTCAAGAGCCATCGCCTCGTCGGCGTAAAGGGAAACATGGTGACGATTGAGGCGGAGGTCTACCAACCAGACGGGTCGACGTTCGCGACGACCATCACGCATCGGCTCAATCAGCCCAAGGGTGTCGAAACAACGATGTCGGGCGGACCATTCGACGGCGCGAGATTCGTGCACTCGTACACGCCGATTGGCGCTCGGACGAAGGTGGACCTGGAAGGCGACTTCCCCGCGTTTCCCGGGATGCCCGAGGCGGACGAGTTGAAGATGATCGACGGATTCTTCACCGGCGTGTTCGGCGAAGATACGGTGACGCTGCGGACCTGGAAGTGACGGAAGGTCTGGCCTCTAATCAAGGAGCTTGCCGTGAAGACACGAGTCGTGGTCCTGGGTGCAGGGTTCGGAGGACTCGAGTTGACGGCGATGCTGTCCGAGGCGCTTGGCGATGACCTCGACCTCACGCTCGTCGACCAGAGCGATTCGTTTGTCTTCGGCTTCTCGAAGCTGGATGTGATGTTCGGCCGGGAGCGCCCCGAGGCTGTGCGCGTGCCTTATCGGCACATCGTGAAGCCCGGGGTGCGCTTCCGGCAGGAGGCGATCGCCGCGATTGATCCGGCGGCGCGGCAAGTGACGACCGATCGCGGCACCTACGAGGCCGACGTGCTGGTGATCGGCCTAGGCGCCGACTATGACGTGGCCGCCACGCCTGGACTCGCCGAGGGCGGCTATGAGTTCTACTCGGTGGCCGGCGCCACGCGCGTGCGCGAAGTGTTGCCCACGTTCTCGAAAGGCCACGCCATCGTCGGCGTCTGTTCCGCGCCGTTCAAGTGTCCGCCGGCGCCGAGTGAGACCGCCCTGCTGCTCGACGACCATCTCTCGGCACGCGGCGTGCGTGGCGCGTGCGAGATCAGCCTGGTGATGCCGTTCCCGGTTCCGATCCCTCCGTCGCCGGACACGTCGAAGGCGCTGCTCGCGGCCTTCGCCGAGCGCGGGATTCACTTCGTTCCCAAGCGGCACGTGCGCGCGTTGGACCCGACTCGGCGGGTCGCCGTGCTCGACGATGGCAGCGAGATGCCGTACGACTTGTTCCTGGGCATCCCCAAGCACCGGGCTCCGGAAGTCGTGGTCAAGAGCGGTATGACGGAGAACGGCTGGATCCCGGTCGATCCCAGGACGCTCGCGACGAAGTTTCCCGGGGTCTACGCCGTGGGTGATGTGACGAGCGTGGGCACGCCGAAGGCCGGCGTGTTTGCCGAGGGCGCCGCACGCGTGGTGGCGCAGGAGCTGATTGCCGAGATCAAGGGCGGCGAGCGGCCTGCCGCGTATGCCGGGGCGGGCTCCTGCTACGTCGAATTCGGGGCGAATCGTGTCGGCCGGGTGGATGTCGACTTCTTCTCCGGCCCCGCGCCTACGGGCACGTACACGGAGGCATCAACGGCGATGGTGGCCGAGAAGCGGCGCTTCGGGTCGAGCCGCCGGGTGCGGTGGTTTGGTGTGTAGCGCCACGCCCGCCAGAAGCCCGAGTGCGCGGGCGCTGGCGGTTGGGCGCTGATGGTCGAACATCCGGGTTGGCTTTGATGTCAGCCAGTCGCTCGTCCAGGTTTGCGCGATGCCAACTCGGAAGTTCTGGCGGTGAGGGAGGGATTCGAACCCTCGAGAGGACTTTAAAGGCCCTCTAACGGTTTAGCAAACCGCCGCCTTCGGCCACTCGGCCACCTCACCGCGAGTCTGTAAGTATACGATCCGCAAGCACTTGCGAATCTCGAGAATTTCGATCCGGTGATCGACCCACGGTCTCCGCCAGATTGTCGCTGGAAACCTCGGCTTGCCTGCCCCTCTTAGACGGGTTCGACGGGCGGCTCGCCAACGTCCGGCCTCCCTGACGCTCGCGATGAACGTCCCACTCTGTCTAGCGTCTCTCCAGGAACCCTCTGCCGTCGAATATCGCGGGCATCGCCCTTTCGATTCGCGCCGCCCGCGTCGCCGACTGCTTCGCGGCGCCAAAGTGGTACAGGTAACTCCTCTGCCGCCCCGGCGTCAGCGCCTCGAAGGCGCGCTTGAAACGCGGCTCCCTTCGGAACCGCTCTCTCAGCTCGCCGGGAACCGGAATATCTGAGGTCTTCTCTCGCTTCATCCGCAGGCCAGCCTTCTCGACGGCGATGGCCTCGCGCACATAGGCCTTGATGGTCGCCGCCTTCGCCGTGATGTCCTTCGCGCTGGTGAACTTCATCACACGCCCGGCGTGCACCTGGCCGAGTTGCACCAGCACCTTCTTGGCGTCCTTCAGCAGGGCACCTTGAAAGAAGCCCAGCCCGAAGTACTCCTTGAAGCCCTGCAGGATGACGACGTTCTTCCCATCCACGGTGTAGGTGGGCTTGCCCCACTTACACTCCTCCTTCATCGCAAAGCCGCCGAGCACCCGCCGCATCTCGACGATCTCCGCCTCCCACCGCTCGCGATATGCCATCTCCATTCAAGCACCAACCCACAATCAATTGGTCCGAGGCCGCCGGTCCCCTCGCGCACGAGGCCGCTTCAAGTAACCCAAGAGCAACACCACAAGTTCATCCACGAGCCGCCCGCTTTTGACGTCCTCCGGTCGTTCGACGACGCCATTGTGGATCGCGGCGTGTGCCGTCGTCGCCACCATCCACATCGCACACTCGACGTCGGGCACGCCCTCGGCCGACTGTTTTAGGAAGCGTCGCATCTCGGCGAAGACGGGTGCGTCCACCTCTTCGATCTCCTGGTAACGCAGCGCCGGCATGTGCTCTGCAAATGCGCGGTGAAGAGCCGGCGCCACCGCATGTGCCGCGACGCCGCGCGCGATCAGCGCCCGCAGTGTCGCTTCGAGGCCCTGCCCCCGGCGCAGGACGAGCGCGTCGCGCGCCGCTGCACGCTCGGCGGCGCCATGCCGTCGCCGTAATTCAGCGACGATGGCCTCTTTCCCGGGGAAGTACTGATAGAGCGACGCAATATTCACTCCAGCCCGATCCGCAATCCGGTTCGTCGTCAGCTTCTCGTAGCCGTCGCGGACGAGAATGTCAGCCGCGGCCTCGAGAATAGCGTCGACCGTGAAACGGGAACGCTCCTGGCGAGGCCGTTTCCTTGGCAAAAGTGCGCTCCGCGATCGGCGAGGAGGAGTCATGGGAAAACGCAAGCTGACAAAGTAAATAATTGCTTGCATTATAGCTCCACGGCAACGGCAGGCACGTTCTTTAGGTCGCCAGTGTCTGAATGAGATGGAGGTCCCCGTGAAAGCTGCTGTCCTGCATACCTTGGGACAACCCCCGCGCTGTGAGGACTTCGCCGAACCCCAAGCGGTCGAGGGCGAAGTGCTGGTGCGGGTCAAGGCCGCCTCGCTGAAGAACGTCGACAGGATGATGGCGAGCGGTTCGCATTACGACCGACTCCCTGATCTTCCATGCGTGTGCGGCGTCGACGGGGTCGGCCTCCTTGATGACGGGACTCGGGTGTTTTGCGGCGGAGCCCGACGGCCTTACGGGATGATGGCCGAGCGCACCGTTGTCTCCAAGGCCTGGTGCTTGCCGGTTCCCGAGCAGGTCGACGACGTCACTGCCGCGGCCTTGCCGAATCCCGCGCTATCGGCCTGGCTTGCGCTGGTCTGGCGCGCCCAGCTCCGGCCGGCCGAGACGGTCCTGATTCTCGGGGCAACCGGGGTCGCCGGCCAACTGGCTGTCCAGATTGCCAAACATTTTGGCGCCGAACGGGTGGTGGCTGCCGGACGCAATCGTCGCGTCTTAGCGACCTTGCGCGATCTAGGGGCCGACGCGACCATCGCGCTCGATCTTTCGGATCAAGAGCTGACCGCCGCTTTCATCCGAGAGGCCGGCCCCAAGGGGTTCGACGTCGTGCTCGATTACGTGTGGGGTCATCCGACGGAAGTCCTGCTCGAGGGCCTCACTCGTCATGATGTCAAGATCGCCGCTTCCAGAGTCCGCCTCGTGGAGATCGGCGAGATGGCCGGGCCGACGATTGCCCTCTCCGCGGCAGCCTTACGCAGTTCGGGGCTCGAGCTTTACGGGAGCGGCGGAGGGAGTGTTCCGCACCAAGCGATATTCGAGGCGTTCCCCCAGCTTTGGGCGCTGGCCATCAGCGGCAAACTCCGCATCAAGACCGAACCGGTTCCACTCGCCGAAGTTGAAAGTGCTTGGCAACGGCGAACTCTTGATGGCCGCCGGCTCGTCATTGTTCCCTGACAGACTTATCGGAAACTCTCCCTAGGCACTTCCGGTTGGAACTGCGCCCGCGCTTCAGCGGCGGCCGTCGCCGCGGCTCGGAGCCACGGGTCCGTTGCGGGCCGCTTCGCGAAGGCACGTGCCGCGATCGACGCCGGTGCCCGCGTAGTCAAGCGGGCCGTCCGTCTCCTGCTTGTACTTCACCAACACGCTGCGGCAGACGACGGAAGGCGTCTCGAGGTTCCCGCCGCAGTGAAAATTGACCGCGTCGTCGGTGCTGCCGGTGCCGTTGTAGATCGCGGTCTGCGGATATGGACACAGCGGGCGCGACCGCGCGACGGTGCCCGCGGTCATGCTCGTAGGGGTCGTCGCGAGGATCCTGTCTGGCGCCTGGCCGTGCTCGACCCAGTCCACCAGCGCGCCGAACAGATTTTGCGCCTGCGGTCCGCTGCCGCCGCCGCAATGGCCGACACCCGGCGCACGGAACAGGCGATAGAAGTGCTGCAGTCTGTCAAAATCCGGCTTGCCGCCGCCTTCGCGCGCAGCCATTTGCCGGTAGTAGTTGATGACGCCAAGCGGAAAGATGAGTGGGTCGTTGCCGCCCACCATCGTGAGCAGCCTACCGCCGTGCTGCTTGAACGCATCGAGGTTGCCGAAGGTGTCGGTGACGTCGGCAATGTTCTTCGAACCGTCCTCCGCCACACGAGCGTACATGTCCGGGGAAACGGTCCGCCAGTCGAATGCGACGTTGTGCTCGTCCCAATGGAACTCCGTCACGCCAAGCCCGAACGGGTTGGTCCCGTTCAGCGCGCCCAGCGCCGTGCCGCGATCCAGCCCGAACCAGATGCGATCGCCTTTGGCGTTGCGCGGTCCGTCCCAGATCCGGTCGATCGCCTTCGCCTCTTCTGGCGTCAGGCAGTTGGCCGCGGGCGCCGTGGCCGTGCCGCACACGTTCGCCGTCGCGCTGAACCGGCAAGTGCGCGGATCGTCGATGACTCCGTCGGTAATCCCGTCGGCCGCGTCGCACGCTGTCACGGCCGAAGCGGTGGCCTGATTGAGCTTCGCGCCGGCGATCGGCCCGCCCACGAGGTCCTTCATCACGATCTGGCCCCACATCTGCGCTGTCTCAAACCGGGTCCAGTACATGGCGGGCGCGCTCGCGAGGATGCCGTCGAGTTGGTCGCCGAGTTCCTGCGCGAGGAGATACCCCTGCCGGCCGCCGGTCGAGCAGCCGTTCCAGTAGTTGAAGGCGGCCCTCATGCCGTAGTAGCGGGCGGCGACGGCTTTCGAGAACAGAACTTGCTGCTTGATGCCGTCGCGGAAGAAGTCGTTGATGAACTGGAGATTGTAAGTGCCGTCCGCGTTGACGCCGGGCTCGCAGTTGCCGCCGGGATGTCCCGCGTCGGTGCCCGACCCCACGTAGCCGGCGTTGACCGGGCCGGCCACATTCAACCCGCCCGAGCAGCCACCGCCGCCGACACCTTCGGTCCGGCCGTTCCAGGCGCCCTGCACGCCGCCCGTCCCGCCATCAGCCGCACTGAGCGGCAGACCAATACGGATGTTGATGTTCTGGTTCGGATTGCTGCTGTAGACGAGATTGACCTGGCAGTAGGCGACATTCGGGCCGCTGGCCGCGACGATTTGGCTCGTCGCGGACCTGACAGCCGGGTTACCCGCCAGACCGTTCGCCGGATTGATCCCGAGATCGGCGCAGCTCGCGCCTTGCTGCGGCACGGGCGGTTCCCCCCGCTCCGCCCCGACCGTCTGCGCGAGAACGGCGCATGTGAGGACGAGCACCGCAATGGACGAATCGATCCACGTCCGCCTCTTCATGTTGGTCTCCGGGCAGGGGACACAATAGGCCACCGCTCACGCAGCGGCAAGCCTGCATGCGCTACAGTCCCGTCATGCCGCTCTTCTACCATCACGACCTGCGCATCATGTGGGCGGACGCGGATGCGGCCGGCATCGCCTGGTTCGGCCACTACTTTCGCTTCTTCGAAAACGTCGAGGAGGAGTTGTTCCGCCATCTGGGCCGCGATCGCACCGCGCTCCTCGCCCGGTTGAACATCCTCATGCCACGGACGTCTCTGAAGGCCGGCTTCCGCTCGCCGGCAAGGCTCGGCGACGACGTGTCCATCGGCATCGGCGTCATGGAGATCACCGAGCGGCGCATCGGCTATGCGTTCGACATCCGCGCGAGAGACGCCGATCGGCTGATCTGCGAGGCGTCGTACCGCGTCGCGTGCGTGGATGCCGCGACGTTCGAGGCCAGGGCCTTCCCGCCGGAGATCGCGTCGCTGCTCGCACCGGCCCTAGTCCGCCAGGACTAGCGCATCAATGCCCATGGCCGCCACTGCCGCCTCGCTCGGCATTCCGTCGACGTTCAACGCCGCGACGTACTTCGTCGACCGGCACGTCGCCCTTGGCCGCGGCGACCGCATCGCGATCGAATGCGTCGACGAGCGCCTCACATATGCCGACGTGCAGCGTGGCGTGGACCGGTTCGGCCGCGCGCTTCGGTCGGAGCTGGGCGTCGGCCGGGGCGACCGGGTGCTGCTGCTCCTCGTCGACGGTCCGGCGTTCGTCCACGGCTTCTTCGGTGCGATGAAGATTGGTGCGGTTCCCATCCCGCTCAGCACGCTGTGGACCGCGGCGGAGTACGCCTACGTCGTTCGAGACTCAGGCGCGGCCGTGATGATCGTGAGTCCCGAGCTCCTCCAGAGGATCGAGCAGATCCCGGCGAATGAGCGGATCGGCCTGCGGGTGGTGCCGGCGACCGACGACGTCCTGGCGACGGCGTCCTCGGCGGCGCTCGACGCGGAGCCCACGAGCCGCGATGCGCCGGCGTTCTGGCTGTATTCCTCGGGCAGCACCGGTGCGCCCAAGGGCTGCGTCCATCTCCACCATGACATGGCCGTATGCGCGGAACTCTTCGGCAGGGGGATCCTGGGCATCGGCCCTGACGATCGCTGCTTCAGCGCGCCCAAGCTCTTCTTCGCGTACGGACTCGGCAATGCGCTCTACTTTCCTTTTGCCGTCGGCGCCACCGCGATTCTCTGGCCGGGTCCGCCGACTCCGCAACACGTGTTCGCGACGATCGAGCGACACCGGCCGACGCTCTTCTTTTTCGTGCCGACCGGTTACAGCCGGATGCTCGCCGAGGAAGGATCGTTCGACCTCTCCAGCATCCGGCTAGCCTCATCGGCGGGCGAGTCGCTGCCTGTCGCACTCTACGAACGCTTCAAGGCCCGATTCGGCATCGACATTCTCGACGGGATCGGCTCGACGGAGGTGCTGCACACGTTCATCGCCAACCGGCCCGGGGCCATCCGGCCGGGATCGAGCGGTCAGGTCGTGCCGGGATACGAGGCACGGCTCATCGACGACGACGGCCGGGCCATCGCGCCCGGCGAGACTGGGAACTTGTGGATCAAGGGCGATTCGATCTGCGCCGAGTACTGGAATCAACCCGGGAAAACGAAGGACACGATCGACGGCAACTGGATTCGCACCGGCGACAAGTACACGGTGGACGCCGATGGCTACTACTGGTACGCCGGCCGCTCGGACGACATGCTCAAGGTCGGCGGGCTGTGGGTCAGCCCCGCCGAGGTGGAGAACACGCTCATTGCGCATCCGGCGGTGCTCGAATGCGGCGTGATCGGGCACGAGGATCGCGACGGGCTCGTGAAGCCGATGGCGCTCGTGGTCTTGCGGGCAGGTGAGCGTGGCACGCCCGAGCTGGCGTCGGCCTTGCGACAGTTCGTGCGGGAACGGCTGGCCGAATACAAGCGGCCGCGCTCGGTCGAATTCGTGGCCGAGTTGCCGCATACGGCGACCGGGAAGCTGCAGCGGTTCCGGCTGCGGGAGCTGGCGCGAAGGCTGCCCGCTTCGCCCGACGTTCCATAAGGAATCCCTGGCCATGAGCTGGTCCGCGCAGTAGCATCGGCGCGGGACGGATCTGGGAGGCCCCATGAACAATCGAGTGTCGCTCCATGCCTCGGTCGTCGCGCTGTCCGCTGCTGCCTTGTTGCTGGGCTCCCCGATCGGCGCGCAGGCGCCGGCGGCCGGCGATCACGATGCGCATCTCAAGGCGTGGAACACCCATAAGGCGATGACGCAGTCGTCGCCGTACCGGACCATGAACTGGTCGTATCTCGGGCCGACCAATACCAGCGGCCGCACGACCGATGTCGCCGCCGCCGATCACGGCAGCGCGCGGCGCCTCTACGCCGGGACCTGCTGCGGCGGCGTGTGGGCCTCCGATGATCTCGGCCAGACGTGGCAGCCGGTGTTCGACAAGGAGGCGTCGACGAGCATCGGCGCGCTGGCCGTCGCACCGTCGAATCCCGACGTTCTCTGGGTCGGCACCGGCGAGTCGAACATCCTGCGCAGCTCGTACACCGGCGTCGGCGTCTACAAGTCGATCGATAACGCGAAGACGTTTCAGCACATGGGCCTGACCGACACCGGCACGGTCGGCCGCATCGTCATCCATCCGACCGATCCGAACATCGTCTACGTCGCGTCCGCCGGCCAGGAGTGGAGGGAGAACCAGATGCGGGGCGTCTTCAAGACGACCGACGGCGGCCGCACGTGGACGCAGTCGCTGAAGATCAGCCCGAAGACGGGCGCCAACGATCTGGCGATGGATCCGAGCGACGCGAACACGCTCTACGCCGCGGCCTGGGAGCGGCAGCGGCGCCAGTGGAATGACCCGCGCGTCGAGCCGGGCTTCAGCGAGAGCGGCATCTTCAAGACCACTGACGCGGGCAAGACGTGGACGCGGTTGACCAACGGCCTGCCGCCGCCGAACGTGACCGGACGCGTTGGTCTCGCCGTCGCGCGGTCGAATCCCAGCGTCGTGTATGCCTTTATCGACAACTATGACTGCGATACCCAGGCCCCGGCGGGCGGACGCAATCCCGGCGGGCGCGGCACGACCTGCCCGATCAAAGGCAATGAGGTTTATCGGTCCAACGACAAGGGCGCGAGCTGGAAGCTCGTGAGCGGACAGGATGACGCACAGCGCGCTTTGATGAGAGGGATGTCGGGCACGTACGCGTGGGTCTTCGGCAACATTCGCGTCGATCCGACCGATGAGAACACCGTCTACACGCTCGCCCTGGGCGTCAGCGTCTCGCACGATGGCGGCAAGACGTTCGGCCGCATTGGTGGTCCGGCGCCGATCGCGGGCGGGGCGCCGCCAGCGGCGGGTGGCGCCCCTCCGGGGGCGGGCGGTGCCCCTCCGGTCGCGGGCGCATCTCCGGCTGGCGGTGGTGGACGCGGCGTCGGCGGCGATAACCACGCGATGTGGATCGATCCGAAGAACACTCAGTTCATGCTCAGCGGCAACGACAGCGGTTTCCGTGTGTCGACCGACGGCGGTCAGACGTGGCGCCGGGCCGACCTGCCGACGGAGACGTTCTTCGACATCGCGTACGACATGGACACGCCGTTCCGCGTGTACGGATCGGCGCAGGATCACGGCAGCTATCGCGCCGTCGTCGATGTGCGCAACGGCCGCGAGAATCTGACGGCGATGCCGTTCGAGAGCGCGCCCGGCGGCGAGTACTGCGAGCATGCGATCGATCCGAGGAATCCGAACATCGTGTACTCCGACGCGCTGACACGCACCGACTTGAGCGCTCCGGCCGCCCCGCGCGGTCGTGGAGGGGCGGGTGCGGGCGCCACGGGACGTGCCGGCGGAGGTGGCGCGGGCGCGGCGGGTGGTGGCGTCACGCCACCGGCGCAGACGAACGCCGCCGCCGTGCCGCCCGGACCGCAACGCACGACGGACATCCGCCCCACGGTCGGGCCGAACGAGGATCCGTTGCGAACGCAGGTGCTGGCGCCGATGCTCCTCTCGCCGTTCGATCCGGACACCATCTATTTCGGCGCGCAGTATCTTTTCCGCTCGCACAATCGCGGCGGCACGTGGGAACGCCTGACGGGCGACCTGAGCTACGACGACAAGACACGCCTTGGCGACATCCCGCACCAACTTGTCATCACCATTTCAGAGTCGCCGAAGAAGAAGGGGCTCATCTATGCCGGCACCGACGACGGGCGCCTCGACCTGTCGATGGACGACGGCAAGACGTGGACGGAGCTGACGTCGAACCTGCCACAGAAGGAATGGATCGCGAAGGTGCTCGCGTCGCAATTCGACGAGGGGACGGTCTATGTCGCGCAGCAGGGACGCTATGACGAGGACTTCGCCGTTCGTCTCTACAAGTCCACCGACGACGGTAAGACCTTCAAGAGCATCGCCGGCAATTTGCCGGGCGGGCCGATCAACATGATTCGCGAGGACCCCGTGAACGCGAACGTGCTCTACGCGTCCAACGACTTCGGCGTGTACGTGACGACGAACGGCGGCGCGCGGTGGGACGTGCTCGGCGGCAATCTGCCATCGGTCAATGTCATGGACTTCATCGTGCACCCGCGCGACCGCATGCTCGTCATCGCGACGCACGGCCGCGGCCTCTGGGCGATCGATGTGAGTCAGCTTCGGAGCCGATAGCACGGCCATCGCCCGTCCGCCGCTCCTGCGTCCTCTCGCGGACGGCTACGCCGCGATCCCGCCAGGTGTCCGATACTCCGCGGTGTTTGGCGTCGCTTTTCTGATCCGCTACGGTTTTCTCGTCCTGACGCGTTTCGATGATTATTCGCGCATCAGCGACAGCGCCTGGATCATGGCCTTGAGCGACCGGGCGGCCCGGCTCGATTTCAACTACGACATCGGCCGCTTCCTCGCCGCGCCTTTCTACCAGACGATGGTCGGGATGTTGAAGCGCTACGCCGGATCGACATGGCCGTTCTTCCTCGACACCATTCAATTGAGCGCCGCCAGCGTATCGGTGGTCTTTCTCGGGTGGCTGGCGTACCTCCTCTTTCAGTCGAGGCTCGTCGAGCTGATCGCCGTGGCGCTGTTCACGATCTTTCCGCTCACGCTGTACTGGGTCGGCACCTACTCGACTGAGACGTTCTTTCAAAGCGTCCTGGTGATCGCCATCTACTATCTCTGCGCCGGGGTCACTCGAGGCCGGTGGGGCACGGTCGCAGCCTCGGCGCTGCTCTACGGCGTGTGCTTTCTCACAAAATCTCACATCCTGTTGTTCGCTCCCTTCATCGCCGGTTACATTCTGCTGGCTCGTCATCTCGCCTTACGGCGGCGGGTCGCGTTCGTCCTGGTTTATGGCGCGATCAGTCTGGCGATGACCCTCCCCTACGGCCTCTACTCACTGGCGAAGTACCGCACGTATATCCTGGCGAGCAACGGCTTTGCCTACGAGTACTACCTGGGCAATTCGCCAGGGGGGTACGCCACGGTGGTCGACGTGCCCGCGCTGGGAAGTCCGGCGTTCCACAATATTCAGGACATCGGACCGGGTTACTTCAACGACCCCAGCTACAACGCCGTCATGGCGCTCCCGCCGCGCGAGAAGCCAGCGGGCTTCTTGGCTTTGGCGATCCAGTGGAACCGCGACCACCCGCTCAAGACGATGTGGTTGAAGGCCTACAATCTCTTCTTCTTCCTGCTGCCTGGCGTTTCCTTTCGGCACTACCCTTTCTCCGACTGGCTGCTCTCGTTTCTCTGCTCGGTGCCGGTCTACGTCCTGGGGTATTGGGGTATTGGACACGCCATGCGGACCGGGTTCCGCGCGCATGCGTGGATGGCCGGGCTCGTCACGAGCATGCTGGTCTTCTCGGTGGTGTTGTACGTGCAGAACCGTTTCCGTACGATCACTTTGGAGCCCTATTACCTCCTGTACGCTGCCTCCGTGCTGGCCAGACTGCTCGGCGGCGATGCCGAGCGTCTGGCTGCCACGACCGAATTGAAGCCGCAGGACTTACGGATTGGGGGAGAGTCGGCCATGGCCTCGCCCGGCTGACATGGCCACGTGCGCGGCAGCCGCCACGGCAAACCCGACGAACCAGGCGTAGTCGTACAGCGGCTTGATCGCGGGGACGACGAGACCTCCCCACGCCAGGGCGCAGCCAAGCATCGTGGCCGCGATCGCCCGCGGGTTCCAGCCACCATACACGCCGTCCCGCAGGTACAAGTCTTCGAGTCGCAGCCGCCGCCTCCGCACGATCCAGTAATCGGCGATCAGCACGCCGGCGATTGACCCCAAGCCGCCCGAGTAGCCGAGGAGCCACGTGAAAATGTAGCCGGACGGATCGGCCAACAGGCGCCACGGCTGAATCGCCAGGCCCAGGAGTCCGGTGATGAGCCCGCCAGTCTTGAAACTGATCAGTCGAGGGAAGGCATTGGCGAAATCGTTCGCGGGCGAAACCACGTTGGCGGCGATGTTCACGGCCAGCGTCGCCACCACCGCCGTGAACATCGACACGGCGACGATGACCGGCGATGAGAAGCGGCCGACGAGCTGGATCGGATCCCAGATGGCCTGCCCGTAGATGATCGTCGTCGCGCTCGTGATCATTACGCCCATGGCGGCGAACGCCGACATCGTGGTCGGCAAAGCGACGACCTGGCCGACCATCTGCTCGCGCTGGCTCCGGCCGAAGCGCGTGAAGTCGGGCATGTTCAACGACAGGGTTGCCCAGTAGCCGATCATCGCGGTCAGCGAGGGCACGAACACCGGCAGAAAGTCGCGAAACGATTGAAACCTCCCTGGTTGAGACAGCAGGGGCCCGAACCCATGGGCCGCTCGGACGGCCCACCACAGCAAGGCGGCCGCCATGACGAGCACGAAGGGGGCCGCCCAGTTCTCGACCCTCCGCAGCAGGTCCATGCCGCGATAGATGATGAAGATGTTCAGCGCCCAGAAGAGCAGGAAGGACAGCCATGCGGTCGTGGTGTGGCCACCGAAACCGGTCCCCAGGAGTGCCGGCCACCCCGGCATGATCGTCGCGAACATGGTGTGCAGCGCTTCACCGCCGATCCACGCTTGGATGCCGAACCAGCCACAGGCGACCAGCGCGCGCATCAGCGCGGGCAGATTCGATCCCCGGGCGCCGTAGGCGGCGCGCGCGAACACGGGAAACGGAATGCCGTACTTCGTGCCCGGGTGTGAATTGAGCAGAATCGGGACCAGAACGATCGTGTTGCCGAGCAGGATCGTCAGGAGGGCCTGCGCCCAGCTCATGCCCGCCGCGAGCAGCCCTGACGCCAGCATGTACGTCGGGATGCAGTGCGCCATGCTGACCCAGAGCGCGGCGAAATTATAGGTCGTCCACGTCCGCCGGGCGATCGGCACCGGCGCGAGGTCGTCGTTGTAGAGCGCGCTGGCTTCGATTCGCCGCGTGTCGACCAGTTCGACCCGGCCGTCGGCGAGCCGGCGTTCGTTCGGTGCGACCAGTGGCCGGGCCGCCACGCGTCAGCGCTCGGAGGTCGCAGCGGGCGCGGCGTAGCCTTCGGTCTCGTAGCCCCCGTGATACGCCTTTGCGTCGGGGCGCCGAATCTTCGAGTGGGTCACGACGCGGTCGCGCCGAATGCCACGACAATCCTCCAGGCAGGACCAGCCGTGCTTCTCCATGGCTGCGGTCATACCCGCGATCAGGTTCTTGATCACGGTCGGTCCGATCGCGTGATCGAGCATCGCGGCCGTGCACACCTGCACCGTGCCGCAGCCGAGCAGGAAGTAGTTGAGCGCCTGCGAAAAATCGCTGACGCCGCCGATCCCCGAGAACGATCCGTCCGAAAACGCCTGCGTCAGTTGCGACATCTTCGCCATCGACAGCGGCAGGATCGCCGGCCCGCCCATGCCACCGCTCGACACCAGGCCATCCACGTTCATCTCGAACTCGAGCGTCTCGGGGTCGATGAGGGGCAGCGCCGGGAACGTATTCGACGAGACGATCGCGTCCGCGCCGCCGAGGAATGCCGCGCGGGCCTCTTCGACGATGTCTGTCGTGGAGGGTGTGAGCTTGGCCCAGACCGGCACGCGCGCGACTTCCTTGACCACCTGCGTAACGATCGAAATCAACCCTTGATCCTTGCCGATATTCGAGCCCATGTCCTTGCGGTCCATGTGCGGACAGGACAGGTTCAGCTCCAACGCGTCGGCGCCCTGCTCCTGGCAAGCCTTCGCCAGGGTCTGCCAATGCGCCAACTCGTCGTCGCTCCCGGACCCGGCCATGATCGACGCCACGAGCACCCGCGACGGATACGCCTGCTTGATCCGCGCGAGGCGCGGCAGCCACCAGTCGAGCGGCTTGTCCGAAATCAGCTCCCAGTTCCAGGAGGAATGGAGCGCGGTCCCGGGCCGTTTCTGCATCGACAACTGGCCCGAGTCGGCCGCGGCGCGGAGAAACTTCGTCTTCGGTCCGGCGACATTGACGACCGGATGCAGTCCGATCGTCTTGGTGACGACCCCGCCCCATCCGGCGTCGAAGGCGCGCAGGATGTTGCTGTCGGATTCGGTCGGCGGCGCCGACGACAGCAGGAACGGGTTCTCGAACCGCAGGCCGGTGAACGTGACGCCGGTCGTGGGGGCCATGGAGTCCTCCGGAAGGCGCTAACTATACGCCTATAATCTTGCGTCGGATTCGAGCTCGCGTGGAGGCGCCATGTCCCAGTCAGCCGAGGTGCTCTCGAACTTCATTGGCGGACGCTGGGTGCCTTCGTCCGGGACCGAGCGTCTCGATGTGCACAATCCTGCACACGGCATCGTGATCGCGCAGACGCCGCTTTCGACCGGCCGCGACGTGGATGCGGCCGTCGAGGCTGCGGCCGCGGCGTTTCCGGCCTGGAGTGAGACGCCGCCGGTCGTGCGCGCCCGCGCGATGTTCAAGTTCCGGGCTTTGCTCGAGCAGGACTTCGAGCTCCTGGCGCGCACGGTCACGATCGAGCACGGCAAGACGCTCGACGAGTCGCGCGGCAGCGTGCGGCGGGCGATCGAGTGCGTGGAGGTAGCGTGCGGCGCGCCCTCGATGCTGATGGGCTACGGGCTCGAGAACGTCGCGCACGGCATCGACTGCACGGCGCTGCGGCAGCCGCTCGGCGTCTGCGCGGCCATCGCGCCGTTCAACTTCCCGGCGATGGTGCCTCTGTGGTTCCTGCCGTTCGCCATCGTCAGCGGCAACACGTTCGTGCTCAAGCCGTCCGAGCAGGTGCCGCTCTCGCAACAGAAGGTGTTTGCGCTCCTCGAGAAGTGCGACTTGCCGCCGGGCGTCGTCAATCTCGTCCATGGCGGCAAGGATGTCGCCGAGGCGATTTGCGATCATCCGGGGATCAAGGCGGTGTCGTTCGTTGGCTCCACGCCGGTGGCGCGCCTCGTCTACCAGCGCGCCACGCACGCCGGCAAACGCGTCCAGGCGCTGGGGGGCGCCAAGAACTTCATTGTCGTGCTGCCGGATGCCAATCTCGACCAGGCGATACCCGTCATCACCGAATCGTTCTATGGCTGTGCCGGCGAGCGGTGTCTGGCGGGCAGCGTGCTCGTGCCGGTGGGATCGTCGCACGCCGACGTGCGCGATCGCCTGGTGGCGGCTGTCGAAGCGATGCGCGTCGGCGACGGGCTCGAGCCCGGCATCGACATGGGCCCCGTCATCAGCGCGCGCCACAAAGCGCGCGTGCTCGGATACGTCGAGCGCGGCGTCTCGGAGGGCGCGAGGCTCGTAGCCGACGGCCGCAAACACAAGCTGCCGCGCGACGGATTCTTCGTCGGCCCGACGGTCTTCGACGAGGTCTCGCCGGCGATGAGCATCGGGCGCGAGGAGATTTTCGGACCGGTCGCCACCGTCGCGCCCGTGCGCGATCTCGAGGGCGCGTTCCGCATGATGGACGCGCATCCGAACGCGAACGCGACCTCGATCTTCACCTCGAGCGGGAAGGCCGCGCGCGAGTTCGCGCACCGCGCGACCGCGTCGATGGTCGGCGTGAACATCGGCGTCGCCGCGCCGATGGCGTACTTTCCGTTCGGCGGGGCGCGCGACAGCTTCTTCGGCGACCTGAAGGTTCACGGCCGGGACGCCTTCGAGTTCTTCACGGACAAGAAGGTGACGATCTCGAGGTGGCTGTGAACGCCTGCGCCGAGCGACTTCTCCGGAGATCTCATGCCTCGTAAAGTGCTGGGGGGACTGATTCAGGCCGCCTCGCCGATCACCGATCCCACGGTGTCCATCGACAAGGTCCGTCAGGCCTCGATCGACGTCCACATTCCATTCATCGAGGAGGCCGGCAAGCGCGGCGTCCAGATTCTGGGCCTCCAGGAGATCTTCAACGGGCCGTACTTCTGTCCTTCGCAGGACGCCCACTGGTACGACATCGCGGAGCCCGTCCCCGGCCCAACCACCGATTTGATGGCGCAGTACGCGAAGCGATTCAAGATGGCGATGGTCGTGCCGGTGTACGAGCGCGAGCAGGCGGGCGTCTACTACAACACCGCCGCCGTGTACGACTCGGACGGCACCTACCTCGGCAAGTATCGGAAGACCCACATCCCGCACACGTCGGGCTTCTGGGAGAAATACTTCTTCAAGCCGGGCAACCTCGGTTACCCGGTCTTCACGACGCGCTTCGCGAAGGTGGGCGTCTACATCTGCTACGACCGCCACTTCCCCGAGGGCGCCCGCCTGCTCGGGCTCGACGGCGCCGAGATCGTCTTCAATCCGTCGGCGACGGTCGCCGGCCTCTCGCAGTACCTGTGGAAACTCGAGCAGCCGGCGCACGCCGTGGCCAACGGCTACTTCATGGCGTGCAGCAATCGCGTCGGGACCGAAGCGCCGTGGAACATCGGCCGTTTCTACGGGTCGTCGTACTTCGTCGATCCGCGCGGCAAAGTCCTCGCGATGGGTTCGGAGGACAAGAACGAACTCGTCGTCGCCGAGATGGATCTCGACGAGATCGAAGACGTGCGGCGGATCTGGCAGTTCTACCGGGACCGCCGGCCGGAGACGTACGGACCGCTGACGGAAGGTTGAGGGCGCGCGGGCTGCGGCCACGCGAACGAGTGGCACACGATGACGCTACTAGTGAAGAACGGCACGATCGTCACGGCGTCCGATCTGTATCGGGGCGACGTGCTCGTCGACGGCGAGACGATCGCTACGATCGGATCGTCCCTTTCGGTCGCCGCCGATCGCGTCATCGATGCGACGGGCAAGTACGTTCTGCCGGGCGGCATCGATGTTCACACGCACCTCGACATGCCCTTCGGCGGGACGATGTCGGCCGATGACTTCGAGTCCGGGACCAGGGCGGCTGCCCACGGCGGGACGACGACGATCGTCGATTTCGCCATTCAGTACCGGGGTCAGACGCTTCATCACGCCTGGGAAGCGTGGATGCAGAAAGCCACCGGCAAGGCCGTGATCGACTACGGCTTTCACATGATCGTCACCGAGCTCACCGAGCAGGTCGAAGAAGAAATGGACGCGCTCGTGCGCCAGGGCGTCACGTCGTTCAAGCTCTTCATGGCCTATCCGGGCGTCTTCATGCTGGACGATGCCAGCATCTTTCGGGCGTTGCTGCGGACCGGGAAGAACGGCGGGACGATCTGCATGCACGCCGAGAACGGCGGGGTCATCGACGTGCTCGTCAAGAAGGCGCTGGCGGAGGGGAAGACGGCGCCGAAGTACCATGCGCTCACGCGTCCCGCGCGTGCGGAAGCCGAAGCCACGCACCGTGCGATCGCGCTCGCCGAAATCGCCGACGTCCCAATCTACATCGTGCATCTCTCGGCGGCCGAGGCGCTCGAGATGGTCACCGAGGCGCGGGACCGCGGTCTTTCCGCGTATGCCGAAACGTGCCCGCAGTACCTGTTTCTGTCCTACGACAACTACGAGGAGCCGGGGTTTGACGGCGCGAAGTACGTGATGAGCCCTCCGCTTCGTTCGAAGGACGCGCAGGATCGGCTGTGGCGCGGCCTGGCCTTCAACGATCTCCAGGCGATCTCGACCGATCACTGCCCGTTCTGCATGAAGGAGCAGAAGGTGCTTGGCCAGAACGACTTCTCAAAGATCCCCAACGGCGCACCCGGCATCGAAACGCGGATGAGCCTGGTCTACGACGGCGGCGTGCGGACGGGCCGGATCTCGCTCAACCGGTTCGTCGAGCTCACCTCCACCTCTCCCGCGAAGATCTTCGGCCTCTTTCCGCGCAAGGGCACGATCGCGCCGGGATCGGACGCCGATCTCGTGATCTTCGATCCCCACAAGACCGAGCGGCTGTCCTACAAGACCCTGCACATGAACGTGGACTACAACCCGTACGAAGGCCGCGAGGTCACGGGCGTGACTGAGACCGTGATCTCGCGCGGCCGCGTGATCGTCGACGGCGGGACCTTCACCGGCAAGGCCGGAGCGGGGGCGTTCGTGAAGAGAAGCACGCGGTGAGCGTGTGGCGAATGTCGGACCAGCCGCGGCCGTTATGACCAGCGACGAGATCGTCCAGCTTGCCAAGAAACACACGCTCTTCGAATGGTCCGCGCAGGGGACCGTGGATCCGATCCCCGTGGCACGCGCCCGTGGCGTGTACTTCTGGACGCCGGACGGCAAGCGGTACCTCGACTTCAACAGCCAGTTGATGTGCGTGAACATCGGCCACGGCGATCCGCGCGTCGTCAAGGCGATTCAGGATCAGGCCGCGGTGCTGCCGTATGCGAATCCCTTCATGGCCACGGAGCCGCGGGCCAGGTTGGGCGCCAAGCTGGCGGAAATCGCGCCGGGGGACATCGACGTGTTCTTCTTCACCAACGGCGGCGCCGAGGCGAACGAAAACGCCGTGAAGATCGCACGCGCGTACACGGGCCGCCAGAAGGTTCTGGCGCGCTACCGGTCGTATCACGGCGGCACCGCCGGAGCGATTGCGCTCACCGGCGATCCCCGCCGCTGGACGCAGCCTCCGCTCGCGGGCATCGTGCACGTGCTCGATCCGTATCACGGCATTCAGCGCGGCTGGGACACCGCGGCCCAATCGTTGCAGTATCTGGACGAAGTCATTCAGCTCGAGGGCCCCACCACCATTGCCGCGTTCATCCTCGAGCCCGTGACGGGCACCAATGGCGTGCTCGTGCCGCCCGACGGGTACCTGCAGGGCGTCCGCGCCCTCTGTGACCGGTACGGCATTCTCATGATTGCCGACGAGGTCATGTCCGGGTTCGGCCGCACGGGTGCCTGGTTCTCGGTCGATCACTGGAAGGTCGTGCCGGATCTCGTCACGATGGCGAAGGGCCTCACGAGTGCCTACGTGCAGCTCGGCGCGGTCGGTCTCCGGCGGACGATCGCTGACTTCTTCACGGACCATGTCTTTCCGAGCGGTCTCACTTACAACAGCCATCCGCTGGCCTGCGCTGCCGCCTTGGCGACGATCGCGGTCTTCGAGGAGGACCGACTCGTCGACAAAGCGCGAGAGACCGGGAAGCTCATGGCGACGCTGCTCGCCGATCTTGCCGATCGGCACGCGTGCGTCGGGGCCGTCCGCTCGATCGGGCTGTTCGGGGTCGTCGAACTCGTCCGTGACCGCGACACGCGCGAGCCGCTCGCGCCGTTCAACGGGACGTCGCCCGAAATGGCGACTCTTTCCACGTTCTTCCGTCAGGAGGGACTGTATACGTTCGTGCGCTGGAACTACTTCTTCACGAATCCGCCGCTCTGTGTCACGGAAGCCGAGCTGCGGGAGGGGTTTGCGATCATCGATCGGGGTCTGGCGCTCCTCGACAAGAACTGAGACCCGTCACATGGATTGGTTCCCGCGGTCTGGGTAGAGGCGCTCGAACTCCGGATGGCCGTGCAGCTTGATCAAGTCGGGATCACGGCGCGTCCAGACGGCATCGCGGTAGCCGGCGTCCCACGACTTGCGCAGGGAGTCAATCGCCTCTGGGATCTTGTTCATCGTGCAGTAGGCACAAGCCGCGTTGTAGAGGACCATCGCCTCATCCGGTCGCAGGAGCGTCGCGATGTTCACCTCGCGCAGCGCGTCCTCCGTGCGGCCGGCGATGGCATAGTCGATGCCGATCATCATACGTGCGCGCACGTCCTCGGGCACTTTGCGCAGATGCGCTTCGATGGCTTGCGTGCGCCGCTGCCGCATATTGCGGAGCGCGTCGGTCTTGCCAAGCGCGCCGAGCGCGTTTTGAATCGGCGAAAAGACATTGTAGTCCTCGCCGGAGGCTTCAATCGCCGTCTCGGCCAAGTCCGACAATTCCTGGTAACGTCCGGTCGAAAACAAAGCGCGGCCGAGCAGGTAGTATCCGCCTTCACAATCGGGCTTCCGGGCGATCGCTTGCTTCACGATGTTGATCGCGTCGTCCAGATGGCCGCCGGCGTACAGCACCCACGCTTGCGCGACCGCGACTTCCGGCAGCCCGGGACCGAGCGCAGTGGCGCGCTCGGCCGCCGCTTGGGCCCGCTCCATCCACACGGGGTCGCGGCCGTACAGGTAATGATGCAGCGCGCAGACATTGGCAGTCGCGGCGTAGGCCAGCGCGAATTGGGAATCGAGCGACACGGCGTTCTCGAACATCTGTCGTGCAAACTCGAGGTCCTGCCGTGTCCACCGGCGCGCGTAGCTCTTCCCGCGTAGATACAGGTCGTAGGCCTGCAGGTTGTCGGTTGGCTTTGCGGCGAGCGCCGCCTGCTCCTGCGGCGTCAGCGTGACGCGCAGCGCCTCGGCGATCTTGCGGGCGATTTCGTCCTGCAGCTCGAACACGTCTTCGATCTGACGGTCGTACCGTTCCGACCAGACCGGAAAATTCGTGCGCGCGTCCATGAGCTGCGTCGTGATCCGCAGCCGGTTGCCGGCGCGGCGCAGGCTGCCGCCGAGGACGAATGACGCCGACAGTTCCCGCCCCACCTGCTGCGCGGTGACGGACTTGTCACGATAGGCCAGGACCGTGGGCCGCGGGAAGATCTTCAAGCCCTTGATCTTCGACAGCTCGGTGATGATGTCCTCGGTGATCCCGTCGCGGAAATACTCGTCCTCTTTCACGCCGCTCAGGTTTTCGAAGTACAGGACCGCCACCGAGGCCGTCTCGGCCGCGGCTACCTGACGTGACGAGTCGGAGACCGCCCGCTTGCGGCCCGACTCCAGATCGCGCTTCAGTCGGACGAGATCGGTCTTCAGCTCCGTGGCCGTCTGGTAGCGCAGATTTCGATCCTTCTCGAGCGCCTTGTCCACGACGCGTCCGAGTTCCTGCGGCGCACCCGACGCGATCTCGACGAGCGGTATCGGATCGCGATTGAGGATGGCGTCGAACACGACCGCCGATGTGTCGCCCGGAAACGGCAGCGATCCGGTCGCCATCTCGTAGAGCACGGTGCCAAGCGAAAACAGGTCCGTGCGCGCGTCGGTGAGCTGCCCCCGCGCCTGCTCCGGGGACATATAGCTCACCGTGCCCATCGCCGTCCCGGCCGACGTCAAGTCCTGCGCCGGTTGTGTCTCGGCCCCCGGCCCTGGCCGGTTGCGCGCGTGTTCGATCTTCGCGAGTCCAAAGTCCAGAATCTTCACTTGGCCGCGGACGTTCACGAAGATGTTGGCCGGCTTTACGTCGCGGTGGACAATCCCCTTCGCGTGCGCCGACTCGAGGGCATCGGCAATTTGAATCGCCGCGTCGACGAGCTCGCCGGTCTCGAACCGCTGTCGCATGAGCCGCTGCGCCAGCGTCTCGCCCTCCAGCAGCTCCATGACGATGAAATGCTCACCCTCATGCTGTTCGATCGCGTACACCGTGCAGATGCACGGATGATTCAGCGCTGACGCGGCCCGGGCCTCGCGCTGAAAGCGCTCGAGCGACTGCGGATCGTGAGCCAGCTCGTGCGGCAGGAACTTCACCGCCACGCGTCGGCCCAGCCGCGTGTCCTCGGCTTCATACACGACGCCCATCCCGCCGCTGCCGAGCGACCGGACGATGTCGTAGTGGGAGACGCGTTTTCCAACCATGTCCAGACGAGGAGGACGCGAGCCCGGTGTCGATTCTGCGGTCCGAATAGGCCGTCGGCCCGGCCCTAACTCGCGCCGTGCTTCGCGGCGAGCAGCCGTTTGATCTCGGCCACCGTGTCGTCGATCCCGATCTGGGCGACGTCCTTTCCAATCGCCTTGGTCGCCGGATGGGGATCGCCCGTCAAGCCGTTGTTCACGCGCGGCGGGGCGTTCGGATTGGCGCCGCGCCCGCGCTGGCCTGTGCCCGCACCCGCGCTGGCCGCACCTCCGGCCGTCGCGGTTGCCCCGGTCGTCCCAGCCGCCGACGCGGCGGCGGCCGCCGCCTCGCGGGCCAGGCGCGCATCGCGCGCAGCTTTCCACTGTTCCGGTGTCTGTCCCGTCGGATCGAACGGCACCGTCGTGTAGCTCGGCCGCACGTACACGCCGGGGGCCGTCTCCCAATACAGCATCTCAGACGTCTCCATCATCGCGCCGTGACCGCCAATCGGCAGATGATGCTCGTACATATAGAGATCGATGTCGTCGTGCGTCTTCTGATAGAAGTCTGCGACGTAATACACGTGCACGCCCTTCGGCGCGAGCCTGGCATCTTCCTCCTCCGCCGCTTGCTTCATCTCGGCCTGGCCCCCGCCGTGATCGCCCATGACAAAGATGTCCGTGAAGCCGTTCATGGCCATGCTCTCGATCTCGGCGATCTGTACGGCTTTGAACACGTCAGCGGGCATCTGCACGCCGCCGGGCTGCATCGTGTTTTCACGAAGGCCGGTCGCCGCGACCGCCACGGGCAGCACGGGCGCGACGAGTGTGTGGCCGAGCACTTTCGCAATCGCCGCCGCGCGGTGCTGCGCCAAGAGCGTGTGACCACCGAGCACGTCGTGCGGTCCACGCTCCTCGGTGCCGCCGGCGACAATCAGGACGGACGTGTAGCCGCCGGTGTGGATCTTCTCGTAGACCTCGGTGTGGGTGAGTAGCTCGAGGCTGACGATTGCGGAGACGTCCGGCTGCTGCGCCGCGACGACCACGCCCATCAGTCCCGCGCCAACAACGATCAATCCCTTTCGCATACGCCCTCCCCGGCACAGCCGCGCGCATGCCCGGCGTGCGCGGATGTCTGACGACGTGACGAGACCGAGCAGTGAACACGCCGCGCGTGCTGTGCGCGACCGGCCGCTGGAGGATTGTAAGTCAACGGCTTGGGCTGGCCTGGCGGGACGGATTGCACAGTTCAGCGCGTTCGCGCGTCCCGGACCGACCGACCCGCGCGCCCACCGGAGGCAACGGGAGGGAGGTCCCGCTTGTCCCCCGGTGCCAGGTTTTCCTCGATTTCAGGCCTGTTTTGACCCGGCTGGCGCCGTCCGTCTTCCGCCGGGCGGACGGAATTACCGCCTTCGCGGGTCCAAGAATCCGGCTGACAACCAGCCCCCAGCAGAGTAGTTTTATCTATTAACTGTCGGAGACTGTCTTGAGAAAGCTGGCTTTTGCCTTCGTCGTTACCCTGCTGCTCACGACGCTCGCGTCGAAAGCGGACGTGTCGGGTGGCCGATCGCGCGCGGCGTCGCCGGACACGAACACGGCGAGTCCCGTGCTGACGCCGGCCGCGGCCCGCGCGGCGAACGACACCATCGAGACCTTCTGCGTCGACTGTCACAACAAGGACATGAAGGCGGGTGGGCACTCCTTCGAGGGCTTCGACGTCGCGCGTGCCGCCGACGATCCGACGCTCGCCGAAAAGATGATTCGGAAGCTGCGCACAGGCCTGATGCCCCCGAAGGGCAACCCGCAACCTGACGCGGCCGCCCGGTTGGCGCTTGCTACGACTCTTGAGACGACGCTCGACGCGGCCGAGGCCATACCGAATCCCGGACGCCGACCGTTTCAGCGGCTGAATCGCGCCGAGTACGCCGCAGCCGTGCGCGCGATGCTCGGCATAGACCTCGACGTCAACGCGTACCTCCCGGCCGACACCATCAGCGAGAGCTTCGACAACATCGCCGATGTGCAGATGCCGTCAGCCACGGTGATGCAGGGCTACCTGCGTGCCGCGGCCTATGTCAGCCGCGCGGCCGTCGGCGATCCATCCGCCGATCCCGCCTCGACGACCTACGAGGTGCCGCGGACGGAATCGCAAAAGGAACGCGTCGAGGGCGCCCCCTTCGGGACGCGCGGTGGTTTGGTCGTCACACACAACTTTCTGGCCGACGGCAACTACACGTTTCAGCTCCTGCTTCACGGCGAGCCGACGGGTGCGCTCTTCGGCCGAACCGTCGGACCGATCAGCATGGAGGTCACCATCGACGGCGAGCGCGCGGCCCTCGTGAAAGTCGATCGGTGGATTTCGGAGTCCGATCCAAGTGGATTGACGGTGTCAACCGCGCCACTGCCCGTGAAGGCAGGACCGCATGTGGTCGCCGCGACCTTCATCCGCGAGTTCGAAGGCGAAGAAGACGATCTGATGAAGCCGATCGATCACACGCTGGCCGATACTCAGATCGGGGTCGGCTACGGCGTGACGACGCTCCCGCACTTGCGGAACCTCGCCATCGTCGGCCCGGTCCATGTGACGGGCGTCTCGGACAACCCGGTCCGGGAGAAGATCTTCGTGTGCCGTCCGGCGCCGTCTGCCGACGGCACCACCTGCGCGCAGAAGATCCTCGAACGACTCGCGACGGTGGCGTATCGCCGACCGGCAACCGCCGCAGACTTCGGCGAACTCTTACCGCTCTATCACCAGGGCTTCGCCGCGGGCGGCTTCGACGCGGGGATTCGCACCGCGCTTCAGGGGATTCTCTCAAGTCTACATTTCATTTTCCGCGTTGAGGATGCCCCGATCGGCGTGAAACCGGGCGACATCTATCGCATCAGCGACCTCGACCTGGCGTCCCGCCTCTCGTTCTTCCTCTGGGGCACGATTCCCGATCGCGAGCTCATCGACACGGCCTCGAAGGGCACGCTCAACCGGCCGGAGATCTTCGACGCCCAGGTGCGGCGTCTGCTCGCCGACCCACGGTCGATGTCGCTCTCGACGCGGTTCGCCTCCCAGTGGTTGCGACTTCAGGACCTCAGCAAGATCGAGCCCGACGCGCTGTCCTTCCCGTACTACGACGAGACGCTGGCCGAGGCGATGAGGCGGGAAACCGAGCTGCTCTTCGACCACGTCGTGCGGGCCGATCGGCCGATGCTCGAACTGCTGACGGCCGACTACACCTTCGTCAACGAGCGGCTGGCGCGGCACTACCAGATTCCGGGCGTGAGCGGACCGGAGTTTCGCCAAGTGTCGTATCCTGACGACACGCGTCGCGGGCTGCTCGGTCAAGGCAGCATCTTGACTTTGACTTCACACGGCGACCGCACGTCGCCCGTGCTCCGCGGCAAGTGGGTCCTGGAGGTCTTGCTTGGCACTCCACCACCACCACCGCCGCCGGACGTGCCCCTTCTCGAAAAAACGGCGGCCGTGCATGACGGCAAGTTCCTGTCTGTGGCTGAGCAGCTGGCCCAGCATCGTGCGAGTCCACTCTGCAGTTCGTGCCACAACGTGATTGACCCGATCGGCCTGGCGCTCGATCACTTCGACGTCACGGGCGCCTGGCGCATCAAGGACCGGGGCGTTCCCGTGAACACATCCGGCGAGCTCTATGACGGCACGAAGCTCTCCGGCGCCGCTGATCTTCGAGCCGCGCTCCTGGCGCACTCGGATGTCATGCTGACGCACTTCACCGAAATGCTGATGTCCTATGCGTTGGGCCGCCGCATCGAGCCGTACGACATGCCGACGATACGGAAGATTCTTCGCGAGGCCCGGCCGCACGATGATCGAATGTCGGATTTGATTCTTGGCGTAACACACAGCGCGGCGTTTCGAACGGCCCGCGCGGAAGGTGTGCAGTAAGCTGACGAGGAGCGGGCACCCGCTCGGAGGAACCATGTATCTGACCGGCAAACACATGTCACGGCGCACGGCGCTTCGCGGCGTCGGCGCAACCATCGCGCTCCCACTCTTCGAGGCGATGCTCCCCGTGCGGAGGCTCTTTGCGCAGACGGAGGCCGGCAAGGCCGCCGCGCGCACGAGACTCGTGTGTATCGAGCAGGTGCATGGCGCCGCGGGTTGCAGCCCGTTCGGTGACACCGCGCATCTTTGGAACCCGGCCGAAACCGGGCGACAGTTCGACCTGAGCAAGGGCAGTCTGGTCTCGCTCGAGCCGTACCGGGACTACCTGACCATCGTGAGCAATACCGACAGCCGCCAGGCCGAGGCGAAAACCGCTCCGGAAGTCGGGGGCGACCACTTCCGATCGAGTGCGGTGATGTACACCCAGTGTCATCCGAAGCTGACCGAGGGTTCCGACGTGCTCGTGGGCACCTCGCTCGATCAGCTCTATGTGCAGAAGTACGGCCAGGACACCCCGATTCCGTCGATGCAGCTCAGCATCGAGCCCGTCGATCAATCGGGCGGCTGCGCGTACGGCTACGCGTGCGTCTACACGGACACGATCAGCTGGTCCGCGCC